>Ga0075111_1001743_pt1 | contig 9802 bp, 6 predicted proteins | sample AntAceMetag02UKK_FD_69787 | JGI IMG/M metagenome (GOLD analysis project Ga0075111, IMG submission 69787) | Saline lake microbial communities from Ace Lake, Antarctica - Antarctic Ace Lake Metagenome 02UKK | ecosystem: Environmental > Aquatic > Non-marine Saline and Alkaline > Saline | place... | reverse complement strand
GAGTATTATTGAAAAGTCAATCAGGCTTGATTTATCGTTTTTAAATGACGAATATTGAATTCGTTCCCCTGAAAACAGAAATTCATCAAACTTGAAGAAATTGATCATATACTTGCAAAAATCATTCAAGTCAGGTTCTGGAATGCTGTACTCTAAGTCAATGAACCTTCGCAAATATTCGTTCGCTTTAATTTTTTCGCTACCATAAGCCCCACGAATCGCATTTCCCAGCTCTTCTTTGTCGATGGAAAGAACAAAAACAATTCCCGGGACGGAGAATAGGTGTTTAATTTGTTCCAGTACTTCAACAGCATAATTTGGCCTACATCTATCCAACTCATCTATTATAAAAACAACTGGCTTTTCCGGCGTTGATGCTTTTACATATTTTTCAAGGCTTTCACGAAATTCCTTTACGCCTTTTTTTCTTTTACTATAGGCTTCTACTGCTTTGGCCATTTCATCAACACCAACCTCTATGGTGCCATTAATTATTGCCTGAACAAATTCATCAAGTCCAACTAACTTTGCTGCCGCCTTAGTTAAGCCAGGTATTATTTTTTTTACATAAGGTGCCGCTTTTTCAAGTACCGCTTTGTACTCTTTTTCATGACCCTTCTTATTTAATTCTTCCAATTCAGATATCAATGCAACCAGCACATCATCTGCGAAATCGTTTTCCCATGCGTTAAAATAGAGGGTTTTAAAACCTTCGTTTATCAATTGCTGCTGCCACATTTTTACAAAAGTGGTTTTACCTGTTCCCCATTCATTATTTATGGCCATTACAAAACCATCTGCATAGGTTTGTACTATGCTTGTTAAAATATTAGCATATTCCCGTCTGTTTAGTTGGCAATTTTCAAATGGGTTTCCTGTTGGAATATCTAAATCTTTATGTTTGATTTGCATATTGGATTATTTTAATATTGATCTACAGCCCCCAAAACCTCCCTCACCACCCCCTTCATCCACCTCTCCACCTGCTCCTTACTCAACTTTACCTGCTGCTCCAACCTATCACACAAGGCCATCAGGCGGTTGACGGTTTCAACGATGGCTTTTTGTTCTTTTAAAGGAGGGATAGGTAAGACAAACTGTCTAACCTGATTTACATTTAAGTTTCCTTGCGAGACTCCTTTGCCGTAAATATTATCCAATACCTTACCAATACCATCTTTGGATGACAACCAATAAAGCATATAGTAAGAATCAATAAACCGATGCAATGGTTTCACTAACGTTAAACTTACATAAAAGGCAAAATCAATATCCTGATCAATCACACATGCCTCACCTATGCCTGCGCCTACTCTTGTTAAAAGAATATCTCCCTTTTCTGGCTTAGCATTTTTTGTTATTTTCTCATATAGTTCTTGCGAAACAAATTTATGTTCTTTCGGCTTAAATGTAAAAGGTTTAACATTTTTCGCAGATAAAAATATTTTCCCTGTATCAGTATATTGTGGAGTGCTTGCAATGCCACATGTTACCACAGAACTAACATTTCTTATGTATTCATATCCCCACCCCTCCGGCAACTCATTAGGAATCTCACTTTCAGTAATAGGCGGTAGTGGTTTTTCTTTCTTGATTTTCTTTTCCTTAATCAGCTGTGCTTTTTCTACTTTTATTCTATCCAGCAAAAGTGTTGCATCATGGTCTTTTGCATCGCCGGTGCCGCCTTCAAAGGGGGAATGGAGTGTGCGCCAGTGGGCGGTGAGTTTGCCCTGCACGGCCAGTTGCAGAATGCTTTCGCGGAGTTTTTTGATGTTGGGTGCTTCGTTGAAGAAGGTGTGGAAATGGGGCTGTAAAACTTCCCACTCCTTAACGGTGTTTTTGGTTGTTAAATCACGCAGGGCAGAAGTGGCAAATTGTTCTTTGAGCCGGATGCGTTTTTCGGTGAGCTGCCCCAATTGTTCTACCTCTTTAAACAATTGTTCCACCACTTCAACAATGGCTTTTTGTTCTTCGAGGGGAGGGAGTGAAAACTCCATTGCTTTTAGAGTCCCTGTAGCAAGTTCAGTTTGTTTTGTGCTTCCTGATACTCGCCCAGAAATTGAATTTTGAATAAAGGGACTTGCTGCAAATAATTGCAAATATTCAGGAATTAAGTAATTCTTAAATGCTCTTACAACTGTTACATGCGAATCAGCAACCACTTTTTGAAATTCTGTTTCAGGAAATAGAATAACTCTACCAACTGTACCATCTCCTGTTGAATTCCATAACAAATCTCCTACTTGTAGGAATCTTTCGTTTCCATATTTATCTATTGATTCCTCAGTAATGTATCTGGCTTTGGAAATATCAAAACCAGACCATTGAACACACTTTTGAGATACAATTGGAATACTGGAAAGCTCAGCATATTTTGGAGATTTACCCCTCTGAATATATTGGCATACCTCATTCAGTGTACACCAAATCCACTCCGATGGTAAAATATAAGGAACGTCATCTTTAGATATTGATGGGGATGATTTTCCCTTTTTTATCTTTCCCTCTTTTACAAGTTGGGCTTTTTCAGCTATCATCCTCATCAATAAAACCTGAGCTGAATGGTCTCCTCCGATCAATTCGGGATGGTCAACTCTCCATTGCGCTGTCAATTTCCCCTGCACCGCTAACTGCAAAATCATTCCTTTTAGCTCCTTGGCATTTTTAGGATGGAGGCTGAGTTCATGAAAGTGTTGTAAGAGTTGCATGCTATTTCAGGGCTTCAGTTAATACTTGCACAATTTCATCCTGTATTGTGGTAATCTTTTCTTCGGTTGCTCGGTATTTTTCCAACAGTTCTGCCGGGCTGGCCAAGTCGTCTGCTTCCTGGTGCGGGTTTTTAATGTCCAGGTTAAAATTCCGGGCTTTAATTTCTTCCACCGGAACTTTCCAGGCATGAGCGTTTTCTTCCCTTTTGTCCCACCAGGCTTTTTCAAGGTCAAACTCCTTTATGTTTATGGGCTTGCCTTTGTTGTAGCTTTTCACGCCATCAGGATAAGGATGTTCAAAATACCAGATGCCTTTGGTGGGCCTTCCTTTTTCAAAAAACAGGAGGTTTGTTTTAATGCCTGTGTAAGGGTTAAACACACCATTGGGCAGGCGAACGATGGTATGCAGGTTGCACCGATCAAGCAACTCTTCCTTAATACGGGTTTTTACGCCTTCGCCAAACAAAGTACCATCGGGCAACACAACAGCAGCACGTCCGCCATCTTTCAATAATTTCAGTATCAAAACCAGGAATAGGTCAGCAGTTTCCTTGGTACGGAACTTTGCCGGGAAGTTGGTTTCGGTACCATCTTCTTCCACCCCGCCAAAAGGGGGATTGGTAACAATAATATCCACCTTATCGCCGGCACTCCAATCGCTGTAAGGTTTGTTCAGGTAATTGTCGCGTCGCACCGTGGGTAAATCAAAACCATGCAACATCAGGTTGGTGGTACACAGTAAATGCGGCAGCGGCTTTTTCTCAATCCCTTTAATGGATTTCTGTGAAGTATCTGCCTCTTTTGGGTTGTTCACCTGCTTGCGCACATGCTCAATGCTGCACGTTAAAAAACCACCGGTTCCACAGGCTGGGTCAAGAATGCATTCGCCAAGCTGCGGATTGGTAATATCCACCATAAATTGTGTAACAGCCCTGGGTGTGTAATATTCGCCCGAAGAACCTGCACTTTGCAATTCCTTCAGGATAGTTTCGTAGAGGTCGTTAAACAGATGCCTTTCGGTGGAAATGTTAAAGTCGATGTTGTTGATGATATTGATCACCTGGCGAAAAAGGGTTCCGTTCTTCATGTAATTGTAGGTACCTTCAAATACCGAACGGATGATCTTTGCCTGCGAGCCAACGCTAATATCTATCTCCTTCAACACAGGAAACAATTCGTTATTGATGAAATTCATCAGGGCATCGCCGGTTAAACCTTCATCATCTGCTGCCCAGCTTTGCCATTTCAGCCTTTCGGGAATAGGGCTTTCATAATCGTCGATGGTGATTTCCCATTCCTCTTCCTTATCGGCAAATATTTTCATAAACAGCATCCATACCATTTGCGAAATGCGCTGTGCATCGCCATCCACCCCGGTATCCTTCCGCATGATGTCGCGTATGGATTTTATATTTGTTATGATGTTACTCATTATTCCTTTCCGATTTTATATCCAATTTTTGGTCTGTCAATGTCAACTTGTTCATGATGCATCAGTTCTCTTATGGCTTCAAAAATTAGTTTGAATTGTTTGTCGTACTTTGATTCAAGTTCCATGATTATAAGGTTGTCGCAATTTGCGACATCATCTATTTTCTACGTTAGCCAACTTTATATATTTCGGTTTCTAATTCTTTGATTGCTTTTTCAAAATCGGCTTTTTTACCAAAGACTCTTATCCTCTCCCTTCGGTCGAGGCTACGAACCCTAACCTGAGTTTGCAGCCCTGAGGCACGAGGGGATCGCAACCCTGAAATTTCTCATATTTATAGTACATTGTTAAATCTTGAGCGAATATACCCTACCTGTTCACTTGGTACTAAAGCGGGTGATGAATTGCCGCTTCGTAAATAAAAATGCTCTTGCATTATTCCATATTTATCTTTTGTTTCTGTAAACAAAGGCTTTGTTCCTTGTTTGATTTCTACAAGGCAAATTTCTTTATCTTCCACAACAGGAAATGTGATTTTAATATTAGTAGAGGCAAAGTCGGTTCCGTATGACTTATTGATTAGATTTCGCAAATGAAGTTCAAACTCATCTTTTGTTCCATCCTTTAGTGTGTTGTAGTCATTTTCAAGCCCAACTATTTCCATGTCATCATTAACACCCATTATTAACATCCCCCCCTCACCATTGCTAAATGCGGCTATGGTTTTTATTATTACGCCTTCCAGTATTTTGTTCACCCTGTTTTCGCGCATATCGTATCTTAGGGTGGTTTTAAATTCAACCTCATGTGTTTCGCCGCCGGCAATAATTTCAGCAAGATCCATATCACCTTGCTCAGATTTCATTTCGGTAATATTATTTAAGAAATCATTTAATTCCTGAGCCAGTAAAATTCGTCTTGCTTCGATGAAATTTTCGTAGTTTTCAATTTTCCAGAGTTCAGGATCGTTGGGGACACATTGTAATTTAAGCGCACCGGGAAACTTCTCATCAACTTCTTTCAAATAGTTTTCGGCAAGTTTATCCGATTTGGATCGATTGGCTATTTGAGTTAATACAATTCTATTCGTAACTTCTTGCGCCAGGTAATACTTATGTCTGTTCAACGACCAGTCATACCCGGCTTTTTTTAGCACCGAATACGCAAAAATATGATCCCATTCGAGACTGTATTTTTTGCCCATGTTTTTTCTGATTGAAATACCCGTTGTCATACAAACCGCCCCTCTGCTTTTAAAATACCACCTCATTAGCCCCCATAATGGGTGACTTGTTCCTACCCGGATAAATTCATCTTTATCAATCACCAGCTTTCTTTCGTTTGCAATGATAGACAAGAGTGTATCAAAGGGATTATCTTCTGTAGATACAATCTTCAGGTCTTTATCTAACTTTTGTGGCATCTGGCTGATGTATCTGTTGCGGATTTGAGAATAGTAAAACCACATGACGGCTTTCTTAATCTCAATTTCGCTCATCCGCTCATTACCTTTGTTAAAAGCAAAAACAATAATTGGAACTAAGGCATATACCGAGTTAATTTCTTTTGTGTGATCAATAAAAGCCTGACTCTGCATTACGTTAAAAACATAATCGAGGGTATCGTTTTCCAGCCGTTCCCAGTATTCCTTGATGCGGGGCATATTATCCGGCGAATGGAGCTTTTCCATTTTTGAGCCCACATTATGCATCACACCAAGCAACACGTATATCATGAAATCGAGTTTAAAAGCCCAACCTTTTTCTTCAAGCTCATTAATCTTCTTTTTTATTCGATCACGGGCATCGGGCCAATAACCTGATATCTGGGCAAGCGCTAATTCAGCATCAGTAAGGTTAACACCACTTGCGTTTACAATATAGAATATATCGATAGCTTCTTTAATGGATGCCTTAACAGGTACACTTTGTTCTAAGAATTCTCGTTCTAAGATACCTTCGATTTTCTTAAAATTATCATCAATTTTATTCCATAACTCCCTATCAATCCTATTCCCATCATTAAGTAATTCGAGTTTATCAACAATGTCCATTGAACGGATTTTCCTTTTTAGAACACTTGTAAGATTAACCCAAACAGGGTTTTTTTCCATCGTGGATTTTTTATAATATTCCAACTCAAGGGTTTCCACATTTATAAAAAGATCCCTTATCTTACTTTTGATATCATCTTCAGTGTAATAGGGTGGAATTTTGCCGGTGATCAACATGTATAGTGTGGTTATTCTCTGCTGGCCATCCAGTATTAGTTTTATAGCACCTTGCTTTTCATCGTATTTTCGCCCCCCCTTTAACTCTGGAGGATTACTGGTTTCCCAGGTAAGCATTGTTCCAGTGGGGTAATCGTGTATTAAGGAAGAGATCAAATCCTTTGCATGCTCTCTTTTCCAAACATACTCGCGTTGAAAAGCCGGAACAAATAATTGAAAATCGTCAATTTTATCTAAAATTTGGTAAATTTTCATGATTAGGCAGTTTTATAAATTTCGCATTCTAATTCTTTGATTGCTTTTTCAAAATCGGCTTTTTTACCGAATGCCCTCACCAACTCAACTGGCGAACCCAGCTTATTCAATGGCTGGACTTTTAAAATAGAACCTTCCTCAATGGATACAATCCCTTCATGTTCGTACTTGTCAAGCAGGCTGCTCAATATTTTCTGTGCTTTTTCGCCATATTTAGCAAAGTAATTTCGCTTGCGCACATCATTGGCTCTATCCTTGCGTGATAAAGCAGGCTGGTCAAATGCAACATGGCAAACCAGGTCGAAGGCATCCATATCTTTTCCCACATCTTCTTTCAATGCTTCCAACAATATTCCATGTTCAGCCAGCTCAGCTATCAGTTCTTCTTTCTTTTCGGCATCATTCCACCTGCGGATAAAAGCATCGAGGGAAGAGAACTCCTTTTCGATATTTTTTCGGGTATAATCTTTTAAGGATTCCGTAATCAGCTTTCCATTCGCCCCATAATATTGCACCCTTTCGTGGGCAACGCTTACAGCTATATTGTTTACATAATACTTTCGGGGTTCATCTGGACCTTCAGGACCTGGTGGAACAGGAGGAATATCAGGGCCATCATCACCACCATCATCCGGGTCATCGCCTGGTCCATCACCATCATCGCCGTCATCATCATCGGGAGGTACAGGTGGATCATCTTCACCAGGCTCATAAATTTGTACTGGGTCGCCATCGAAGTCAGGATCGGCAAAAAGGTTGGTAGCTTTACGGAAATCCATAATGGTGAAATATACTTTTCCTTCCTACTCACGAATTCGCGTTCCCCGCCCGATGATCTGTTTAAATTCTGTCATCGAACCAATATTGGCTTCAAGCACAATCAGCTTCACCATTTTGGTGTCGATGCCAGTGGTCAACATTTTTGAAGTTGTGGCGATGACCGGAAAGCGTTCTTCAACATCCGTAAAGTTGTCCAACTCCATTTTACCCACTTCGTCATCGCCGGTAATTTTTACCACATAAAGTGGATGCTTGGAAACCAGGTCTGCATTCTCATTAATCAAAGCTTGCCGCATTCGTTTGGCATGATCGATATCCACACAAAACACAATGGTCTTAGCAAAGCGGTCGATGGCTTTCAGGTATTCAGTTATTTTTTTAGCAATAAGCTGGGTGCGTTCATCAATAGCCAACTTGCGGTCGTAATCTTTCAGGTTATAAATCCTGTCTTCAACCTCATATCCATATTTATCCCTGAGTCCGGCAGTAGGTCGCCAACCCTCATCAATATTCAATGCAATCCGCACCACCTTGTAGGGAGCAAGAAAACCATCCTGAATGCCCTGTTTCAATGAGTAGGTATAAACTGGTTCACCAAAGTAAGCGATGTTAGAAACGTCCTTTGTTTCTTTTGGGGTTGCCGTTAATCCAATCTGTGTTGCCGAGCTGAAGTAATCAAGAATCTCTCTCCAGGCTGAGGCTTCGGAAGCACTTCCCCGATGGCACTCATCAACAACAATCAGATCGAAAAAGTCCCTCGAAAATTCTTTATAGGCATTCTTCCATTCTTCTTCACCGGTCAGGCCTTGGTACAAGGCAAAGTAAATCTGATAGGATTTATCGACTTTACGGTGCTTGATGATGTTCATGATGTCGTTACCAAAAATCGCAAAGTCATCATTCTTGGGCTGGGTGAGTAAGGCGTTTCTGTCAGCTAAATAAAGGATTCTCTTTTTTACACCCCTTTTCCAAAGTCGCCAAATAATATTTGCAGCCACATAGGTTTTGCCACAGCCTGTAGCCATAACCAACAATATCCTGTTTTGCCCTTTGGCAATTGCTTCAACAGTTCTGTTAATGGCAATTTGTTGGTAATAGCGTGGTATCTTTCCGTCAGGGTCAGATGGATAATCCTGTTCAACGATGGAAACCGCTTCATCGCTTACAATCTCCTTTTCATCCAGAAATGATTTCCAAAGTGTTTCCGGTGATGGAAATTCATCAAGGGAAAGCTCCTTCTCGATTTCGCCTTCTTTTACAGTTTTGTCATGAAAAATAAAGGCATCGCCATTGGATGAAAAAACGAAAGGTATTTGAAGGATGTCGGCATAATCCAGTGCCTGCTGCATACCACCAGCAACAGGATGCTTATTGTCCTTTGCCTCAATAATTGCTACAGGTTGGTTGGACTTGTAGTAAAGGATGTAGTCAGCACGCTTGCGTTTACCTCGGGTATGCAATTTCCCTTGTACAATGATTCGTCCATCGGTGAAGGATACTTCCTCCCTGATCTGGGTTTTAATATTCCAGCCAGACTTTTCCAAAGCCGGTGTTATGTACTTGGTACATATATCCCGTTCAGATAACTTTTTTTTATCGATCATCAATTTATGGCTTTTGGTCTTCAACTCAAAAATTGAAGAACATGACAATCAAATGAAAATGCCTGTTAAGCTGCTATGGTATTGGAAATCTGGTTTTTGGCATTCCAAGGCCATCCATTTTTAGGGTTTCATTTTTTGATCTGCTGACGAAACTACAAAAGTTTTTCTTGGGAAGCTGACAAATGCAACTAAATATTTTAAAATGCAACAACCTCTTTATTGTCGGAGTGATCCGTACGGACGGCCTTCCCACCTCCAGCGGGACACGCTAAAAACTACCTTTACTGTCATCCAGAAATCTCTTTGCCCCCCTTTTTTTGATTTTTGTTTCTAAGGCCATGGCCTCTGACCTGGTTTCACATAAAAATGTAGCAATAAGTATCCAAGGACCTTTTCCTTTGGTTGACTTTGAGTGGTCATTATTGTGCCGTCTTAGTCTTTCATCAACATCCTTAGATGAACCAACATAATGACGATTAACTTTTTCTGAATATATGATGTAGGTGTAAAACATGGATAAAAAATAAAAGGAGACTGATTTGCATCAGCCTCCCTCAATGTTGTCGGAGTGAGAAGACTCGAACTTCCGGCCTCTTGACCCCCAGTCAAGCACGCTACCAACTGCGCCACACCCCGAAATGGTAAGAACATTTTGCGGAGGACCTTTCAGCCTTCACGCCGCAGCGTGACACGCTACCAACTGCGCCACACCATGAAATGGTAAGAACGTTTTGCGGAGGACCTTTCGGCCTTCACGCCGCAGCGTGACACGCTACCAACTGCGCCACACCCC
>Ga0075111_1001728_pt1 | contig 9864 bp, 5 predicted proteins | sample AntAceMetag02UKK_FD_69787 | JGI IMG/M metagenome (GOLD analysis project Ga0075111, IMG submission 69787) | Saline lake microbial communities from Ace Lake, Antarctica - Antarctic Ace Lake Metagenome 02UKK | ecosystem: Environmental > Aquatic > Non-marine Saline and Alkaline > Saline | place... | reverse complement strand
GATTGATACGGTCAGGTATAGCGACACTGATCCATGGCCAACCGAACCCGATGGTGGCGGACCTTCATTAGAGTTGATCGCGCCCATGCTCGACAATGGCCTGGCCGAAAGTTGGATGGCATCCGGCGGAAACGGAACTCCCGGAGAAATGAATAGTCTGATGGTTTCCATCCCCGAAGAACCTTTGATCGAAGAGGTGTCGTTTAATATTTATCCAAACCCAATGACTACTTCATCAACCATTTACATTAAAACTGACAAAACCGTACATCATGGCGAATTAATCGTTTATAATGCCTTCGGAATTGAGGCGATAAGGCTTTCGAATATTTTCTCGAACAAGGTTAAATTGGAACGGAAAGGACTGGCCGAAGGGTTGTATATTTTCCGCTTTAGCGCGAATGATGGAGCATTGAAAGGCAATGGGAAATTGATGGTGAAATAAGCAGAGACAAGGCATGCCTTGTCTCAACCAGCAATATTTTAAATTGATGAAAAATATAAAAAGGGGCGACCCAATGGGCCAGCCTCTTTTTCTTTGAGCGAATTAATACCTGATTTTATCGTGAAACTGTTCCGCTCGGGAAACTTCCCGCCACGTTGTCCATCATATCATAAGTTTTATGGTCTTCGGCATTTGCAGGTACATGGCCAACCAATGGCTTAAATGCAAATGGATTGGGACTATTATCAGGGCTTGGCTCTATCGAAATCACAACTACTCCTTCAGACAAATCAGTTGGAAAATCAAGGCCTGACGGGGCATTCATCACATAATCTTCGCCGGGGAATGGAGGGCCACTGCCGTTAATTCCGCTATATGGTGCTGAGTCGTCCATTGCATCAACCATGCTGAAAGTGCCGGAGGAAACAGGCATTCCATTCACAACTGCCCAGCCTTCATATTTCCATCCCGAAGGAAGATCAGGTAATTCGAGGCCCATTATTGGACTGCCGCCGTTAATATCCAGAAACCTTACACCGCTGTTTTCATCATCCATAGTAGCAGTTGTTGGTGTGGCGAGGATATATTTTCCCATTACATTCATGAAGTCATCACCAAGCGCAGCCGGGTGTGCAACGGTTGCCGATGCTGTATTTCCTGAAAATGATCCACCAAGGATTTTGATGGCGCTGGATTCCGGATCATTGTCGGGCATTGGTTCAATACTCAATACAAAATCAGTTGCTAAATCCAAAGTTTCAGGATCGAGCATAAACGAAGATTGTGATAAATCACCGTTTGCGTTTACCGTAAAAGTTCCGGTGCTAACAGGTGTTCCATTTACTACTATCCATCCTTCGTACTGCTCACCGGCGTCAGAAGGGGCAAGGTTAGTCATGTTTAGTTCTAGTGTTCCAAGTTGTGGATCCGGTGGAGTGTCATCGTCTTTTTTACAAGCTGTGAAAATTAGTGCCGGTACCATCAGTAAAATTAAAAGTTGCTTTCTCATAGTTTAAATAGTTAAAATGTTAAATTGTTGAATTGTTGAATTGTTGAATTGCCTGCCTCGCCGTAGCCTATCTTGAAAACCTAAGTGACTACTTGAATTATGAAGGCGAAGGCGGGTTAAATTGTTGAGATGTTTAGCAGCTTACAGAGCCACTATTCACAGCATGTTAACGATGTTTGCAAATAATCGTTTTTCATTACCGCTAAGCGGATTTAATTTTCAAATTTGCACATCGTCAAATTTCCAAATTTATTTAGTTGTTTGTTTTAAAATTTATGATGCAAAACTACAGGCAGGAAATCACGAAAGTATCACGGAAGTTTAAAGGTTCTGTAAAAAGACGTTTCGGGTTGCGTGTAGGTTATTTATCTTTTAACCAAAACTGGCTGGCTTTATCGATAGGTTCATTCTGAAAAGTTTAGAAATCAGATAAGTGGCCTCTTAGTTGCAGACTCCTTCAAAGTGACATTTATTTTGTGGGAGGTGAGGCTGCCTCAAAAGTAAGTTTCACGCAAAGTCCGCTAAGGTTTTCGCAAAGTCCGAAAATCAATTAAGATTGAAAATGCACTCTTTGCGCAACTCTCTAAATACTTTGTGGTCTTTGCGTGAAAGGACTAATTTGCTTTTGAGACAGCCTAACTTTAATCCCCTCATTTATGTCATTCTTACAAACGAAATAGGTAGGAGTCTATTCACTCAAAAAAAAGGCCTTTTGAGTTTTGAAAACCCAAAAGGCCTTTTGGAAGTTTTAACAGGGAAAACATTCATCAAAACTATATACCATATACCCTATACTTTTTTTCTTAGCCCTGAAAAACCGGTATCATAAAAGAGAAGGAAGTAAATTTGCTGGGAGTACTTTTTACATTAATGGGGATATTTTGAATATCAAGGATTTTCTTGACTATGGCAAGGCCAAGGCCAGTTCCTTTAACTATGCTGTGATCCTTACTTACCTTATAATACCTTTCGAATATATTAGGAAGTTCCTCGGCTGAAATACCTTTGCCGGTATTCTCAATATTTACTTCAATGTTATCTTTTACCTGTTTTACATTCAGCACAATATTTCCTTTTTCAGGAGTGTATTGTATGGCATTCGATAACAAGTTTTGAATAACACGCTCCATCAGTGAAATATCTGCTTTTACCATGGGCAAGGTGGTCGAAATGTCTGATTTGATTTCGATATGCTTTTTATCTGCGAGAACATTGAACTGTTGTGCTGCATCAATCATCAGTTCGTTTATGAAAAATGGTTCTTTTTTTAATTGAATTTGACGGGCTTCCAGTTTTGACAATTCAAAGAGATCTGAAACCAGGTTGTTAAGGCGTTCACTACTATCCAGAATAATCTGGAGGTACTTTTGTCTTTCTGCGGAAGATAGCTTATCCTCCTTCATGAGCATGGTTTCGATGTAGCCATGGATCACTGACAGCGGACTACGCAGATCATGTGATACGTTTGCAATAAGCTCCCACCTGAGACTGTCAACCTCCTTTAATTCATCAATGTTTTTCAAAATGGTGTCAGCCATATTATTGAATGTGTACGACAGGTTGGCCAATTCACCTTTCATGCTTTTTTGCCTGATGCCCTGGTTGTTAAAGTTTGTTGTGTAAAAAATGTTATCAGTACAATTAGAATTGCTACTTTCATGGTTTTTCAAGTTAAGTTTATGATTGTTTATTAATGTTTAATAATATTACTTAATTTTTAAACAAAACAAAAATTAAAGTGTTCATTAGTCAAAAAGGTTACCCATAAAAATAAATGACTGTTACATATTGTTTTTTTGGGTCAAGCCAAAAGAAAGTAAAGGATATCTAAATAGTGAGAGGTTTTTGTTTAGTGTAAGAATGATTATTGACAAATAAACTTTAAGACAAAAAAGCGAATGCACATATTATTAACAGGCGCAACTGGATATATAGGGCGGAGACTTTTACCTGTCTTATTAAGTCAGGGGCATGAGGTTACCTGCTGTGTTAGAAGTATCAAAAGGTTTGAACAATCTGATATTGGTGAGGGTAATGTACAACTCATCGAAACTGACTTTAGTAAGGAGCTTACAAACATCGACAATATTAAACCTGTTGATGCCGCTTACTACCTGATTCATTCGCTTTCGTCGTCAACAAAAGGCTATGCAGACCATGAGCAAACAACTGCAACAAACTTCCTCAAACTGGTCGAAAAACTTAAATGCCGGCAAGTCATTTACCTTGGGGGAATTGCCAATGAGGATGAACTATCTGAACATTTATCATCACGTAAGTCGGTTGAAGACACGCTTAAAACCGGCCAGTTCGCCAAAACGATTCTTCGCTCCGGAATCATAGTCGGGTCGGGAAGTGCGTCATTTGAGATCATCCGCGACCTGGTTGAAAAACTACCTGTGATGGTTGCACCCAGATGGATCAATACTTTATGTCAACCCATCGCAGTTAAAAATGTAATCCAATACCTGACAGGTGTCCTCGGAAACCCTGAAACTTATGATAAGACTTTTGATATTGGAGGGCCGGATGTAATGTCTTACAAGCAAATGATGTTTGATTTTGCGTCGGTTAGGAATTTTAGGCGGTTTATCTATACGGTTCCGGTAATGACACCCCGGCTTTCATCCTATTGGCTGTATTTTATTACAGCAACAAATTACACCCTGGCAGTTAACCTCGTTAAAAGCATGAAAATTGAGGTCGTATGCAAAGAGGAAAAGCTTCAACAAATGCTCAAGCTGGATTTGATCAACTACAAAGATGCTGTGCGCAGGGCTTTTGGAAGGATCGAACAAAACATGGTGGTTTCAAGTTGGATTGATGCTGCATCTTCGAGTGGTGCTAAACCTGATTTAACACCCTATGTTAAAGTGCCTGAGCATGGTTGTTTTGTAGATCGGACTAAAATGCCCTTAAGGGGTTCGCAGGAAAAAGCTTTAAAAAAGATTTGGTCTATTGGTGGGGAAAATGGTTGGTATTATGCAAATGCACTTTGGATGTTCAGGGGCTTTCTCGATAAGTTGGCTGGTGGGGTAGGACTCAGACGTGGGCGAAAAAATCAAACTGAGATTCACCCCGGAGATGCCTTGGACTTTTGGAGGGTATTGGTTGCAGATAAAGATAACCAACGTCTTTTACTTTTTGCAGAAATGAAGCTGCCGGGCGAAGCATGGCTTGAGTTCAGGATTGATGATTCCCAGGGAGGGCCAACACTTATACAAACGGCAACTTTCAGGCCCAGGGGTTTATCGGGCAGGCTGTATTGGTACCTTGTTAGCCCTTTGCACCTGTTTGTTTTTAATGGTACGGCAAAGGCAATAACGAGTGCATAAATTCCTTGTTATCTGCTGGATTTCTTTCATCGAAGTATGCTAATTCAACGAATAATTATTTGTCTAATCCGTTCAATTCGATGATGGATTTGTTTAGTGAAATGTAGGGTTTGTGATTTTTTTCTCTTACTGTTGTAAAAAACAGTAGAAATACAGAAAATTAAAAATGCAATTAACCTCCAAAATATCAAAAAGAAATTTTAAATCCCTGTTGTGGCATGCAGGATTTTTAGCTTTTGCCCAGGTGTTTATGGATGTAGATACGATTATTCCGGCAATGATGGTTGATGCCGGAGGTAGTGCCATTCAAATTGGAATCCTAACATCGATCATGCTGGGGGGAGCCAGTTTTACACAACTTGTTTATGCCCCTTTTATCAGTAATTATCATTTCAAGAAAAAGTTTTTATTGCTTGGAATTAACTCAAGGGTTTTCTCGCTGCTCGGCCTGGGACTTATGCTTTATTTTTCGAACCTTATCAGCGAATCCAACATTATTTGGCTGATTTTCGTCCTGATCGCAATTTTCTCGTTTGGCGGGGCTTTTGCCAATGTGAGCTACACTGATATTTTAGGAAAATCGGTGTTGCAAAGTTCGCGCAAATCTTTTTTCTCAATACGCCAGGTTATTACTGGAATTATTTTATTTATAGCAGCACTTCTGGCCAAAAAAGTTTTAGGATTGTCCGAATATCCAAGCAATTACGCTTACATGTTTTTAATTGCTTTTGCCGCTTTGTTTATTGCTTCGTTTGGTTTTTGGAATATCAAAGAAGTAACCCCATCACGTATGGCCGTGAAAAGCCCGGGGCATTTTTTCAGATTGGTTAAAAATGAACTGCAACAAAATAAGAAACTAAAATATTTTCTTGGTTTCATCAATACTTTAGGAATCAGTATTGCCTTGCTTCCTTTTGTAATCTTGTATGCAAAAGAGTTTTATACCGAAAGTGCCGACACTGGTCAATTCCTGCTTTATAAGATTGTTGGAAGCGTACTTACCGGTTTTGTTTTGTTCTTTCTTGCGGGAAGGTACAAATACCGATACCTGCTTTATGGCGGCGCAATCCTTGCTTTTGTCCTGCCCTTAATTATCATGCTTTCACCTAATATGCCTCCCTTTGTCCTGTTATTTTTTATTGGAGGCATCATTTTTACAGCTTACAATATTTCGATGAATGGTGTATTGTTGGAAATGTCGGGAACCGAAAATCGGGCTTTATATACAGGTATTGCTGGTGCAGGAAATATTATTCCTGCGCTATTTCCCCTGCTTGGAGGATGGATAATTAAGCAGTTTGGGTTCCAGCCCTTTTTTATTTTGTTTATGCTTATCGTTTTGTCCTCATTATTTTTCATTTACAAAATCAATTGCAAAAAATAATGCTAATCATTGAATAGCGCTAATTCAGCAAATGATTATAATTATTTAGGTGGATGTATTATTTGCAAAATCCTTATGACCCCATCCCCGCCCCTTCCCCTCAAAGGGAAGGGAGACCAGCCGCACAAGCGACTGCAGTAGCCGGTGTGGTGGCATTCTCCCCCTCGAGGGGGAGTTAGAGGGGGTCAATGTTAGAAGTCATTTATAAGGGATGCAAGCCCCGAGGTACGAGGGGATAGCGGCCCTGATACTTCTCTAATAACCCAGGGTTTCCCTGCCTCGCCGGTATTGTTCTGTTGAAGCTATTCCAAAGCGAGGCAAGGCGGGCATCCCATCACTCATCGCCAACCGAAACGATGTGAAGGTTGGGCGTTCAGGGCTTTTCCCAAAGGGATGCCTATGGCAAAACCCTTACCTTTATGGGTCTATTCGATCAATTCGATGATCATTCTCTTCTTATTCAATCACCAGCTTTTTAATTGCCCTCCCCTCCGAAGTTTCAATTTCAACAAGATAGATTCCTTTGCTGAAAGAAGATGTATTGATTTGAATGGCTTTATCATCGGTGATTTTTTGGTAAACGATCTGCCCCAGGTTATTGCTTATTTCAATTTTTAAAATGCTAAGAGTTGATCCGATATTTAAAATGTCGGTCGCGGGATTGGGATACAAGGTTATTGCAGGGCTTGTTAATTCATTTACGGAAGTTACCATAAAATTTGACAATGTATCCGAAAAGGCTTCGCACTCATCATACACTGCCGAAACCACATATTCAGGGTTTCCGGCGGGCACGTTTTCATCGATAAATTGTGTGAGTAATAGCTCGGTGGCCACCATCGACGTATCGCGGTAAACATTGTAAAACAGAAATTCATATTCCGGTCCGTCCCAGGTAAGGAAAACTGTAAAAGGTTCAATCTCTTCGGCTGTGAGGTTTGTTGGTGGTGGCAGCGGGCATCCATCAATAACAGTGAGGCTGACCGGAATGGTGACCAAAGGAGTAACAGGATCATTGGATGCAACTAAAATATTTGCAAAATATTCACCTGCTTCCAGCCCAAGGGCACTCACCTGAAATTGTAGTTCGGCTATCTCTCCGGCACCTACAGATCCCGACGGGGTACCTATCAAAATCCATGAATCTTTTGCCAGTCTGGAAATGTTCAAATATTCAACTGAAATTGTAAAATCCAGCAAACCTTCACCAAAATTACCAATCTCCATAAGGGCTGTTGTTGTGCTATCGGGGTAAAGCTCGAATTCATAGAAATCGGGAGTGACATAAATTATGGGTTCTTCGATTATTTCGAGAACAGTTAATGTTACCGAAACAATATAGATAGGTGTTACAGGATCATTAGAGGCAACAATAATATTCGCCAGGTAAACACCCGCTTCCAATCCGGTGGCATCAACCACAACTTCGGCTTCGACAGTTTCATTTTCATTCAAATAAAAAGTACCAGAAGGGACCAGCAGCCATGAATCCTTTATGGAATTATCTGAATTAAGATATTCCACTGACATCGAAAACTCAAGTATATCAGTCCCGATGTTGCTAACAGAAATAAACTCCGAAGCCGTGCTATCGGCAAAAACTCCAAATTCCAGCGAATCAGGGAATACAGCAATAACAGGATCTTCAATGATTTCGAAAACTGTTAGTGTTACTGGAACTTCCAATTCCGGATCGTTCCAGGAATTATTATTGATGATCAGTTCGGCTTGGTATTCACCGGGTAGTAATCCCATCGAATTAAAAAGTAAAGTTATGCTATCAGTGCCTTGTGTAGTAACTACTCCTGATAACGGATAGGCTGTTAGCCATCCATCCCCGCCACCAGGAATTATATTGGCAGTGAAATCGCAGCAATTACCATAACTGTAGGTTATGCAGGATTCTTCTACTGGCATTTGCCAGTTAGTTCTGTAACGCATTAAATGCTCACCCATCTGAACAGAATCAGGAATGCTCACCTGGAATTGATAATCGGTATTTGCCAGGGCGCAATATGCATCATCCAAAATCAATTCTGTGCTGTCGTAATAGAGGTCGTCATTAAAGTCAATCCAAACATCAAAGTAGTTTTCATCATATCCTGCTTTAACAGTAAGAAAGTTTACCGATCTGGCAGTCAGCAGATGTTCCATATCAGTAAAATCGTGGTACCAGTCGTGAGGATCGCCATTGGCACATTCGATAAGCGGGATATTTATATTGCCGAAATCCCAGTAAACCAGCCCATCGCCAAAACTACAACCTGATGAATAAAGTCCATCTATGCAAAGATAAGGTTCGCAACAAGTTACCATTTTTGTCTCACAATCGTTATCAGGGTTCATATCGCCATCAAGGAAAGTACATGCTTGAAAAGCATAATCACCAATGGACGAAAGGTCGGCTGTAACAGGCAATGTAACTTCCGTAGATTGCCCATAGGCTAGCGGCTCAGTACAAAATCCTTCATAATTACCACCATCCCACGTTACAACATACGGAATGCTTGTTTGAAAACCACCATAGTTTTTAATCTTAATAATGATCTCTTCGTTTTCAGTAAGAAAAACTCCACTTGAAGGTTCAATAATCTCAATACATGCACAATCAAGTAAATCCCAGCTTAGGCCCATTTCTACACCCCAAATACAAGTATTTTGTACAAGCCCTCCCAATGTAGCAAGAGTCCCCCCATAATCGGTGGTAAAAAACAAGCCTCCGGCAAAATCACCTGTTGTTGGCATAGAAAGTATGCTCATCATATCGAATTCCTCTTGGTAAACTCCATCCGGGAGGCCATACTTAATTAATACGTTTCCGCTTCCACTTTGGGAAAAGCCCCACAGAGCGGTTCCCATATCATTGTCCATGAATGCAAATCCATAAAACTGTTCATCACCGTTTATTGCAAAGGAATTAAGAACGTTGCCATTACGATCAAACAGGGTAGGGCTATCAGACCAATTGTTTGCCCAAAACCCATCTTCACCACTGTCATAAGCTATGGCTCGAACTTCAACAGGAGCTGAAAGTGTACTAATCAGCATTTCATTTTCAAAGTCCATTTTGAATACCGTGGTTGAAGCAGCAGCACCATAGAAATACATACCATCGTACGCGAGATCACGGACATTTCCTGTACCCAGTATTTCAAAGCTACCTACAAATGTCCCATTCATAGCATAACGAAAAAACTGGGTACCATTCCATTCTGTAGTATAAATGTATTGGCCATTGGTTTCTATACCCGACTCAAAACCTAAATTTTCACAAGGATATTCAAACTGCAAATCGTAAGGTTCATCAGAATATTGGATAGGGCCGGGAACAAAGCCTGGCGCAACTTCCGAAAGCACTGCTGGCTGTTCTTTTGCCCGGCGCTCAGTTAGGGCAATTTGGTATTCTTCGGGGGTGAGCTGCGGTGGAGTGGGTGGGGTGGTGAGGAAATTGAGGGTGATGTCGTGGGTGAGTTCAGCAGAACCCAGGTTAGAAATATTGAGTTCCTGTATTGAGGTTTGGTCAGGCCCCAGAGTTTCAGTTACTTCAATAGGATAAACATAAATATGTGGTGCAGGAGAATTTCCGGTCATAGCAGAAAAGTCGCACACATTACCATAAGCATAGGTATCACATGATCCTTCAACTGATGCCTGCCAGTTGGTTCTTACCCGCATGATGTGAGTTCCTCCA
>Ga0075111_1001727_pt1 | contig 9866 bp, 5 predicted proteins | sample AntAceMetag02UKK_FD_69787 | JGI IMG/M metagenome (GOLD analysis project Ga0075111, IMG submission 69787) | Saline lake microbial communities from Ace Lake, Antarctica - Antarctic Ace Lake Metagenome 02UKK | ecosystem: Environmental > Aquatic > Non-marine Saline and Alkaline > Saline | place... | reverse complement strand
ATGGTTCATCACACGGATCTCGATTATGATGTAACAACCGGACTACGGTTCCACCCCATTGAAATTGTTGTATCGATGGTCATTAAAATGACAGCTGTGGCCGCCCTGGGGCCTCCCCCGGGGGCGGTAGTGGCATTTGAAGTAATTCTCAACGGCATGGCCATGTTTAATCACGGCAACGTGCGTTTGCCCCTGGCGCTTGATCGTGTCCTGAGACTCATGCTGGTTACTCCCGACATGCATCGGGTTCATCACTCCATTTATCCAAGGGAAACCAACAGTAATTTTGGATTTAATCTGTCTTGGTGGGATCGCCTGTTCGGGACCTACAAGGCCCAGCCCACTGATGGGCACGAAGACATGACCATAGGGCTCCGGCAGTTCCGGGAAGCCTCCGGGCTTACCTTGCCCAGGCTTCTGCTTTTGCCGTTTACAGGGAAACAGGGGAAGTACTCCATTAATCAGCGGGGGGCGTAGTAAACACAAGCTGTTAGCTTTTAGCGGTTAGCCGTTAGCTATTACCCGCACAAAATCAGTGACTTACGGCGCAATAGGTTAACACTAAAAAGTGAGGATCCCAACATGGGAAAAAATTATTCAAATGCTTGAGATCTTTAAGCTAAAGGCTAACAGCTAATCGCTAACAGCTTAGGGCTCTCTCACTCCACAAGCACCACCGAAAGCCCCTTTGCCAAGTGAAGTACTTTTTGAGTGACGCTTCCCATAAAAAACTCCGCAATGGCTGAAAGGCCTCGCCGGCCCATGACAATTGTGTCATAGCCTGACTTCGCTTCCTTAACGATATCTCTTGCAACGCCTCTTTTTCGGAGTTCCATTTTCGTCTCTATAAGATCTTCCGGGAATCCAGCCTGAACGAGAACGTTCCTGGCTTTTTCCATGGCTTCACCCATTAGTTCCTTCTTTTTATCTTCCATTCCACAGAAATTGACCTGCTCAGAAACAAAATACGGGGTCAGGCTGGGATTGGTCATATCACACATGGTTTGAATGTCCGGAAGTACGCTGAACAGCATAACCCGGTGGTCGGGCTGAAAAGATCTCGCCACAAATTTCACAGCCCTCATGGCGTTTTCTGAGTCGTCAAATGCCAGAAAAATACTTTTTTCCATTATTTCCTCCGTTGTAATTTCAGGTTAACACTCACTCGCAGAGCTTTAAGTCCCCGTACTCCCGGCAGTTCATCCAGATCGAGGCGCTCAAGGTCATACAGCAGATGGCCCTTGGCCTGCAGAAAACTGATATGGCGCTGGGCTTCCCTTCCTTCAGCGGTATGTGAATATACTACTGCAATTTTTCCGGGCTGTGTTAATCTCTCTTTTGATCCTTTGACTACGGCTTTGTCAATTCGAGATTTGATAATCTCGTGCCGGACATCATAGGCTCCATCAACATCGAACCTCTTTTCATCAAAACGGAATCGGATAGACAGAGGCGAATTGTTGACCAGGATCAGGTGGCAGGTATCTAATGGTACCTTCAGCCGGGATTTCATCTGTTCCGTTCGACCAGCGAGACCACAGGCCACAAGAAATTGCCACAACCCAAGATTCTTCACGTGAAAAGCGGGCAGTGTGCTGTTTTCCATCATGGAAGAACCCACATACATGACGTAATCGATGCCGTCCGTCTGGCGCTTTTCGAAATAATGGGGAAAAATGGCCTGCGCTTCGCTATCTTTCTCATCCAGAAATTCCGACATGGCCTTGTTCAGCATAGAAACACTTTCCTCGAATTCCCTTCGTTTCCTGTAAACCACTCCCAGTACGGGATCAACCGTTTGTCGGTACTCTTCAATCGCTTCACGGATTTCAGCCCCCAGATCTGACAAATCTTCGAATGTCGCTTCTACTTCATCTTGTAGAAACCAGGAAATGGAATTTTCATCATCCGAAGAAAGACCGTTTCGAATTCCTTCCATCCGATGTTCAATCCGGTATCTGAATTCGCTCAAGAGAGGCCACGGTTTTGCCTTCTCGGATCTTTTCATGATTTCCAGGGCAAGCCCCAGCTGTTCCAGCAGATCTGTCTGAATGGCTGCATTACGAGCCTCTGATGAACCCCGTATATCCGATTGTGCAAAAAGAGGGATGACATCTTTAAAAATAATGGGTTCCATTTCAGATGGGTGGTTAACGCGGAGGCGGTCCATGTGGCTGAACGCTGCATTCTGAAACCGCCATTCCACAGAGGGATGAACAGCTGTGCATTTTTCCTTGATAATAGACTGAATGGCATTGTTCATTTCATCTAATCCCCTTTTTAAGGCCACTGAAAAAAGGGGGGAGATCTGTTCTACAAGAATGGTGTCAATGGGACCCAGGTCATTTGGATGAGGAGTCATGATCTCAAACGTTCCAATGTTTTCGCCCTGGTAGGAAAGTGGAGAAATCAGCATCGACCGTGCACCTGATTCGAGGACCAATTTTTCTATGGGGGTCAAATCGGTTTCCGCTTTGAGGTCTGGAACCCGAAGAACTGTTCCCTGATCAACAGCACGAAGCCATACGGAGCCCTCAATTTCCGAGAGTCGGATATGGCTGGAATTGGAGAAAATGCAGTTGGCTTCCGTCTCGCAACCGTCTGTCAGGACAAGGACATGGTCTCCCTTTACAGCTCCCATCCCAGCGATCAATTCAGGCCTCCGGAAAAGGGTACGCAGCCTTTCCTGCAGACGTCTGAAACCGTCAGCGGAAAAAATAGATTGCTGGTCGATCAAATCCTTTTCAAGGGCAGAAAGGACCTCGGATTCTGTGACGTCCACGGCCCGAACTACTGTGAAACCGGAGAACTCAAATTTTTCGGGACGAATCAATCCGGCAAGGGTGTCTAAATCTGTAATGTTTTCCACGATGGCGCTTCGCTCTTTCTGCGTTAATCGTGGCGGTTCGCCAAGACTTCGGACATCCGTGAACTGCAGGTCTGGTGTGGCTCTGAAGTAGCGGTTCAAGCCCGTATCCGGATCAGGTACAATATGGATGACGGCTGCATCCAGTCTTTGACGGATACCGTAAATTCTGTCCAGGATGAGGTAGTAGGCCTTGAGCGTAAAATCCGTTCCCGGAGTGTGGGATCCATCGCTCCTGCCTTTTAAGCCACCTTTTTCATCTATCAGCAGTTCTTGAAACTTTGGTGAGATATAGAAAGCCTCGGATGTATATGGAACCAGTGCCCCCGCCACTTCATGGTTCCAGGACGCTGCGGGAAAGACAACGCTCATAAGCGGTATAAGCAGGTCCTGATGCTTCTTCAAAACGGAGATATCCTGAATATCTCCCTTAAGATAGGGAATCTCATTGAGATGACTTTCAAACACTTCAAACATCGCAGCCATATGCGAACACGTGGGGACTACATTCTTTCGCCAGAAATTCAGGAGCGGCTCAAGACTCAGTACTGATTTGAAGGGATGTTCACTTGGGTTCTTTTTCATAGGTGTCACTATAGTTGATTAATCCGTGAAAAGTCAAAATTCATCCGTTTTCGTCATTCCCGCGCGGGAATCCACCATCAGGCGTTTCCGGAGTCTCAGAAAATCTGGATTCCGGGTCAAGCCCGGAATGACGTTAAATCCGTAGGTTGGGGTGAAGCATGAACCCCAACACAAAATGCCGATAAACCGGAAAATGTTGGGGTTCGTACCTCACCCCAACCTACACAAACTGGATGTTCACATTCGGATCAGTGCGATAGAGGGCACCTCTTCGACCCCAGTGCCAACCGTATAAGCATGATTCTATCTTTCCGTTTAATATATCACGAAAATTATGCCCGTTAAAGCAAGAATTTTCCCTTCGAAAAGATTTGTCCTTTTAAAGCGTGTTTTCTTATGCTATTCAAAGAAATTAAACGAATGAATCTGTTATCGAGATCTGAACCACTATCAGCTGATCATTCTACTTTTGCCGTACAACTACTTTTGCCGTACAAATTCAGTTTTATAGTATTTAACCAGTTGCTTACGCCTTTTCATTAAATATTTACAATAGATTTGCAGGCGATTTACAGCTGGGCAAAGGAAGAACTCCATGAATGGTTCTGAGAAGGAAAAAAGCCTACTTATCAACGGGTTCAAGCGTGCCGATAATGCGTGCATGCAGGGAACCGAATTTTTCGCAAGTATATTTTTCAATTCCCCCATAGGCATTTTCATCGTGGAGGATGGAAAATTTCGATTTGTAAACCCGGAGTTTCGACGGATTTCAGGATATCCTGAAAAGGATCTTCTCGGAATTGAATCACTTGAGATTGTCCTTCCGGAAGACAGGGATATGGTGCGGGAAAATGCCGGAAAAATGCTTAAAGGGGAACGTTCTTCCCCTTATCAGCACCGTGTTGTTGGAAAAGATGGCGAAATCAGGTGGATTGTTGAAGCGGTTGCGCCCATAGATTTTGAAGGGAGGAAAGCGACGTTGGGATTTTTTCTGGATACGACCGAACAGGAACTGGCGAAGGAAGCCATTTACCTGTCGGAAGACAAATTCCAGAAGGCATTTCGTTCCAGCCCCGACTGGTTTGTCATATCCACCATGGAAGGTGGGATGTATCTCGACGTCAACGAGGCTTTTTTACGGACGACCGGATATCACCGGGAAGAGGTCATCGGGCATACCTCCACTGAACTGAACATCTGGGCTGATTCCCATAAGCGAACCGAAATGCTCCTGATGCTGAGGGAAAATGGGGTTGTACGCAATATGGAGGCCCGGTTTCGGACAAAATCAGGAGATATTCGACATGTCCTATGGTCTGCGGAGGTGATTGATTACGGAGGAGAAAAATGTCTCATTGCAGTAACCAAAGACATCACCAGGCGTATCAAAGCGGAAGAAGAGCGTCTGAAACACGAAAAACTGCAGGGGGTTCTTGAAACGGCCGGAGCCGCATGTCATGAACTGAATCAGCCTCTTCAATATATCTATCTCCTTCTGAGTGAAGCGATGGAAGAAAGCCCCGGAAGCAGCAGCCTTGCTGAGATGAAAAAACAGCTGGATCGTCTAAAGGAAATCACGAGCAAATTGGAACAAGTCACTGTCTATCAGACGAAAGACTATATTAAAGGGGAAAAAATAATAGATATTGACAAGGCCTCGAAAATCGATTGAATGAATTCCACATATCCTATCAAAAGAATCAGGTCGCGTATTCCTCTTGCCATGGAAAAGGATCGATTCAGCTTTTCCAGACGGCTGAACAAGATCCTGAGCCATACGGGTGGCAATCTCGATAAAAAATCCATTCAGCAATTGGAATCCCTCGATAAAAGCATTAAATCCTCTGTGTTCCGAAAACAACTCCGAGTAAAAAATCTCCCTACTGTTTCCTACCCGGAAGACCTCCCAATTACCTCCCGGAAAGACGATATCGTTGAGACGATCCGAAACCATCAGGTAGTTATTATTGCCGGGGATACGGGATCAGGAAAAAGTACCCAGATTCCGAAGATGTGTTTGGAAGCCGGCAGGGGAATTGAAAGAAAGATTGCCTGTACACAGCCAAGAAGAATTGCAGCCACGACCATAGCAGTGCGCATTGCGGAAGAGTTAGGCGAAGAAATCGGGCAGTCCGTGGGATACAAAATACGATTTAAAGATCGATCCACTCCTGACGAGTATCTCAAAATCATGACGGACGGCATGCTTCTCGCTGAAACCCAACAGGACCCTCGTCTCTATGCCTATGATACCATCATCGTGGACGAAGCCCACGAGAGAAGTCTCAATATCGATTTTATCCTGGGCATCCTGAAAACGCTTCTAAAAAAAAGACGAGATTTAAAAGTTATTATTACCTCGGCTACCATTGATACGGAAAAATTTTCCGCAGCTTTTGGAGGGGCGCCTGTCATCGAAGTCTCAGGGCGCCGATATCCGGTAGACGTGGTATATCAGCCCATTGATTCCAGGCTTCAGGAAAAGGGCGATATCACCTATGTGGATGAAGCTGTCAAGGCGGTTGAGAAGGTTTGCGACAGGGGAGCTTTTGGAGATATCCTGGTTTTCATGCCCACGGAGCAGGATATCCTTGAAACATGCGATCGTCTTGAAGCAAGACAATTGAAACATGCCGTAATACTTCCTCTTTTTTCCCGACTTCGAGGGAAACAGCAACATCGTGTCTTTCAGTCGGCAGTTGCCCGGAAAATTGTTGTTGCGACGAATGTTGCCGAAACCTCTCTTACCATACCGGGGATCAGGTTTGTCATAGATACAGGTCTTGCAAGAATCTCAATGTACGTTCCAAGAACCCGAACCACAAGTCTTCCAATAAGCCCCATTTCAAGGAGCAGCGCCGATCAAAGAAAAGGTCGTTGTGGTCGAGTGGAAAGTGGTACTTGTATTCGCTTGTATGCTGAGGAAGATTATGAATCCCGCCCTGAATTCACCGAACCCGAAATCCTTCGTTCAAACCTGGCGGAAGTTATTCTTCGCATGATTTCCCTGAAACTGGGAAACATCGGGGCCTTCCCATTTTTGGACAGTCCACATCCCAGGAATATCAAAGATGGTTTCGACCTTCTTGTGGAATTGGGCGCGGTCAAAAGGAAAAACGGGACCGTCTTCCTGACCGATAAGGGACGTCTGATGGCCAGGATGCCTGTAGATCCGAAAATATCCAGAATGCTTATTGAAGCCCGGAAAGAGGGATGCGTTCACGATGTTGCGGTAATCGCATCGGCATTGACTATCCAGGACCCTCGGGAAAGACCGATGGAGAGAGCCGCCCATGCCGACCAGATGCACGCTCGTTTTAAAGATGCTGGTTCTGATTTTATCACTCTGCTCAATCTCTGGAACTCGTACCATCGTTCATGGCAAACGTTGAAAACACAGAATAAGATGCGAAAATTCTGCAGGGAACATTTTCTCTCTTTTCCGCGCATGGCTGAATGGCATCATATCTACCAACAGATTTCCCTCATCCTGAAACAGCAGGGCATTCCAAACAGCAACAGCTCGAAAGAGAGATCTGAGGAAAGCAGATATGCCGTCGTTCATCGATCCATCCTGAGTGGTTATCTCTCCAATATTGCGGTAAAGAAAGAGAAAAACATGTATCTTGCCGCAAGGGGTAGAGAAGCTATGATCTTCCCAGGATCTACCCTTTTCAATAAAGGACCGGGATGGATTGTTGCAGCAGACATGGTGAAAACATCCAGGCTTTTTGCAAGAACAGCGGCAAAAATTGATGCTGCGTGGCTGGAAGACCTGGGCGGTAGTCTGTGTAAATCGTCTTATTCCAACCCCCGCTGGGAGAAGAGACGGGGTGAGGTTTGCGCTTCCGAGCAGGTCACCCTCTACGGGTTGATTATTGTTCCAAAGAGGTCGGTCGCATACGGTTCCATTGATTCCGGGGAAGCGCACGATATTTTCATAAGATCCGCTCTCGTGGAAGAGGACATGAATGAAAAATTTTCATTTCTCGCCCACAACAAAGCTCTGATCGAGAAGGTCTCCGGGATGGAAGATAAGGTTAGACGTCGCGGAATGCTCGTGAGTGAGGAAGTCATTGCCGCGTTTTATTCTGAGAGGCTACAGGGAATTAACGACATACGCACCATGGAAAGGGAAATACGCACAAGGGGAGGGGATGATTTTCTGAAAATGACCGAACAGGATGTTCTGCTCATGTGCCCCGATGCGGAAGAACTTGCCCTGTATCCGGACGAAACCGCCATTGGTAACGGAACATTCAAGTTTGCCTACAAATTTGCGCCGGGTAAGCCTGACGACGGCATCACCATCAAGGTTCCGTCTACCCTCGCAGCGCAGGTTTCCCCCCAGCATCTGGATTGGATCGTACCCGGACTTTTCCGTGAAAAGCTCACTGCACTGGTTAAAGGACTCCCCAAGAAATACAGAAAACGACTGGTGCCTGTTTCCAACACTGTGGATGTAATCCTCTCGGGAATGAAAAGGACGAACGAGCCCCTTGTTACCGCACTGGGAACATTTATCTTCGAGCGATTCAGAGTAGATATCCCTGCTTCTCAGTGGCCTGCAGATCAGATCCCGGAACACCTCAATATGCGTGTTTCCCTCACGGATCATTTGGGGCGGGAACTTCGCTCTGGACGCGACCCATCCATTTTGTGGGAGGGTGCACAGGAGAAGTCAAAGGAACCCGAACCGGACCTGTGGGCAAAAGCGAAGCAACGTTGGGAAAAGTTTGGGATGACTTCCTGGACTTTCGGGGAGTTGCCGGAAAGCATTCCTCTTACAACGACCCTGTTTGCATACCCTGGACTGGAGCCTGCGGAAAAGGGAGTAAATCTCCGGCTTTTCAAGGATAGAGATGAGGCAGTCAGAGAGCATAAAAAAGGGGTAAAGACCCTGTTTCTGATAACTTTCAGAAAAGATCTCAATTTCACAAGGAAAGTCCTTAAATTCCCTGGACTTTCAAAGGCTGCAGACTATTTCGGCGGGGTGAAGGTTATTGAAAAGGAGGTCTATGGGAATCTTACCGACCGCCTTTTCCGCCTGAATTTGAGAAACCAAGAGGCCTTTCTCCAACATGCGGCCGATACGGGTCCATCTCTTCTGTCGGAAAGTCGAACATTCATGGAATTGACAGGAAATGTCGTTGAGGCCCATTACCACACCAGGCAGGCCTTTCACGGGATAGAAACGGCAAGCGGGAACAATAGACCTGCCCTGGATCTCTGCGCTCAACTGAGGAAAGAACTTGCCGGCCTTGTCCCGGGAGATTTCTTAGCGCGTTATGGTCCAGATCGTCTGGTACACCTTCCCCGTTACCTGAAGGCAATGGAAAAGAGAGCAGAGAGGGGAAGCTACGACATGGAGAAAGAACAAAAAAAGGACTCCATCATCGCCCCTTTTACGGAAGCACTCAGGGTAAATATCAAAGAACTTTCCCCCAGAGCCTCTCTCGAAAAGCGCGAAGTACTTGAGGAATTTTTCTGGATGGTAGAGGAATTCAAGGTATCCCTCTTCGCCCAGGAATTGAAAACACCTTTTCCCGTGTCAGCCAAACGACTTGAAAAAAAACTGCGGGAACTGGAACGGATGATATAGTACCTTTTCACCTGGTTTTCTGTCACAAAAAACAAGAAAATCTTTGCGCCTTTGCGTCTTTGCGCGAGACATTTTGGTTGCGGCTTCGCCGCCTTAGTACCCTATTCGTTTTCATGCAGGACTTTCAATTTCGCATCAATCAACTGGCTGTCCGAAAGCCTGAGCAGCCGCGTGAGTTTGTGCATCAGGTAGTCTTCATATTTGTCCATCTTCCCGTCAACAAATACGATTTTCCAAAGCAATTCGATGACCTCAAGTTTTTCCTCGATGGTGTAATGCTCGTTGATCAGGCTGGCAAATTGCCACAAGTCAACGCTCTTATTGAGCCCCTCTTCCGCTTCCTTTATCAAATGGTCGGCGTGTTCTCCGGATAAATGATACGTGTCTTTCAAAATGGAAAGGATGGTTTCCATTTCCTCATCGGTAAATTTGTCATCGATTCTCCCCATTTCCAGAAAGAGAGCGCATGTTGCAATCTGCACCTTATGAGCCTCTGTCTGCCCCTTCTTTTGAGAATCTGCTGTGGGTTTCATGAAAAAGCCTTTTACAAAATCAAGCATTCTGCTCCTCCTGCAGCAAGTTCTAAATCATCTTTTGTTTCCGGTACAAGAATAATCCGTACCATGATTCATAAAGAATCAAATTGGCTCGCTATTGTCAATATTTGAATATGGTGTACCCCAAATTCTGTCGGTTCAAATCCTTTCGGGACCAGTTAAGCCAAATTTGACCAACCCTGTATGTTGTGGTAGGAATTTTTGGGCTTGGTTCTAACTTCGCCCACTTGATACGATTATCCAAAAATTCGTTCGG
>Ga0075111_1001724_pt1 | contig 9867 bp, 4 predicted proteins | sample AntAceMetag02UKK_FD_69787 | JGI IMG/M metagenome (GOLD analysis project Ga0075111, IMG submission 69787) | Saline lake microbial communities from Ace Lake, Antarctica - Antarctic Ace Lake Metagenome 02UKK | ecosystem: Environmental > Aquatic > Non-marine Saline and Alkaline > Saline | place... | reverse complement strand
AACGGGTACACCTCAAATGGATGACAACATTTACAATCTTACTTTTCGTGTTACTGATGACCAGCAAATTTCGGATACAAAAACACTTCAATTTTCTGATGGGCTAATCTTTTCCTATAAAATACATGCCGGCAGCGATTCCATTGTCCAGTTTGGCGAAGAGGTGAACATTGATGTTACTGTTAAAAATATTTTCAGCAGCACCTTTCATGATGTCGTGATGAACATCAACAGTAACGATCCGCATTTGGATATCACTACTAACCAGGCAGGTTTTGGAGATATCTATCCTAGTACTGAAAAAACCATCGAAAATGCGTTTACAATGCAGGTTTCTCCTAACTGCCCCGACATATACTCATTTTTACTGGAAGCAGGTTTGCAAGCAGATGAAGCTGACTGGACAGGAAAAATATTTTTTGAATCGCGCTCGCCAGGCTTGTTTTTAGCCAATTACAGGATTGAAGATGGCAACAATAATAAACTTGATCCGGGAGAAACAGTTGACATTTACCTTACCATAGCCAACGATGGATCTGCAAATGCTGATGGTGTTCTTGGCGAGTTGTCTATCAACGATTCCTACATTACCATAAACGATCCTGCCATTCAAAATTTTGGAGACCTCAAACCCGGTGAATTCCTTGAGTTGGCATTTTCTGTTTCCACTGATGAGAATACGCCATTGATCCATGAAGCCAACTTTGGGTTCAACATTTCCGCTAACCCGGAACTTTTAGTATCCGAAGCTTTTACCTTTTTTGTTGGACAATTGCCGGTTCTTGTCATCAACAAAGCGCAAAATACCATGTCTTCCGATGCTATGCACCAAGCACTTGACGGACTCGAAATGGAATATTATGCTTCCGATTCATTGCCAGAACACCTGGAACATTACAAATCCATATTTTTATCCCTGGGCACTTTCTATGCAAGTTCTCCCCTTTCAAGCGACGAAGGCACCTTGCTTGCTGAGTACCTGGATGATGGCGGCAACCTATACATGGAAGGTGCCGTAACCTGGCATCTCGATCCAACTACCGCTGTTCATACAAAATTTAGTTTGGGGAAAGTTGATGTAGCATGGACAACTTTTGAACAAGTTGTAGGTATTGAAGGTACTTTTACTGAAGATATGGCCTTCGATTTTAACGGTCAATATTCAATGACCCCGTATTATCTCGAACCTCATGGCAATGCTTTCAATATTTTTATGCTCGACACCTCTTCATACCTTTCATGCGAAGTAGCCAACGATAACGGTATTTATCGCACCATCGGTTCAATGATTGATTTTGGAAGTCTCGAAACCGACAACACCTCTGTTGATCGTGAAATGCTAATGAAAAAATTCCTCTTTTTCTTTGGACTTGGCGATTATTTTGTTGGGATAGAGGAAACAATTAACAGCCAAATTTTACCAGAGAAAATCAGTTGTTATCCCAATCCATTTAAACACTCTACCAGCATCGCTTTTTCTTTGGAAAATGCTTCAGAAGTCACTATCGAAATTTACGACCTGAGTGGAAACCTGGTAAAGATGCCACTACAAAACAAGCTACTTTCGCCCGGAACTTACAGCGTACAATGGAATGCTAAAGATGAGTGGAACAGTACAGTTCCTCCCGGAATTTACATTTATCAGCTTAAATCAGGAAGTACGGTGAGTACCGGAAAAATGGTGAAGATGGAGTAAGGAGGGTGATCGGTAGTTGGTGATCGGTGATCGGTGGTCGGTGATTGGTAATTGGTGGTCAGTGATCAACCCCATACGGACTCCTTTCAGTCGTCGGTGATCGGTAAATAATCGGTGATCAGTTTGGCGAATTAAGGTGGTAATTTAACCTGACAGAGTCCGACGAAGGAGGTCCTGTCAGAGTTAAAATTACAATAATGATGGACAAATTTAATTAACAACAATTTCTGTAAAGAAAATTCAGGACGGGTCAGAACAATTCAAAAATTCAAAACTCCACAATCAAATGACTCTCCAGCGTTCGCAGAACCTGGAAACGTCAAAACAATCAAGCACTCAAAACTCAAAACTTAAAATCAAAACCGCTAAGTCCGCAAAGGACGCAGTTAAGAATTCATCCCAAATCTATGAACAGTGACTGAACTCAAACTCTCAACTTTAAACTCCAAGTACTTTAGTTCACTCTATGAACTTTAGGCACTCCAAACCCCGCAAAGGCGGATTTCGCTTCGCTCAACTTTAGGCACTCCAAACCTTAGGCACTCCAAACTTTCTTTCCTACATTTGCAGCCTTAAAAATTTCACCCGAATCTGATGGTATTTAGCAGCAGCCTGTTTTTACTTTATTTTTTGCCGGCATTCCTGATTGCCTATTACCTGCTACCCCGAAAATTTAGGAATGTTTTCACATTACTTGCCAGCATTCTCTTTTATGCCTGGGGTGCCCCCGATTTCATCTTTATCGTGCTGGGTTCAATTTTCATCGACTATTACATTGTCGATATTATGCACAAATCCACACTGCGCAAAGCAAGGAGGGCATTGCTGGCCGCATCGGTAATCCTGAATGTAGGTATGCTGGCCTATTTTAAATACGCCAACTTTTTTATTGAGAACCTTAACGAAATTTTGCAATGGATGGGATTTGGGACAGTAGGCTGGACCTATGTGGCACTTCCTATTGGTATCTCATTTTTTACTTTTCAAAAGCTCACCTATTCTGTGGATGTTTACCGAAAGGTGCATGCCCCGCTAAAAAAAGTTTGGGACTACGCACTTTACATCCTGATGTTCCCTCAGTTGATTGCCGGCCCCATCGTCAGGTTCAACGAAATTGCAGACCAGATTGAAGACCGTCGCGCTTTTGAAAATACAGATGCAAGACTGCTTGGGTTTTTCAGGTTCGTAGTGGGCTTATCAAAAAAAGTATTGATTGCCAATGTGCTGGGCGAGCAAGTGGATAAAATCTTTGCCATGCAATCCGGTGATATTTCCACTCCCATGGCCTGGGTGGGCATAGTGGCTTATTCATTTCAGATTTATTACGACTTCTCGGGTTATTCCGATATGGCCATTGGAATCGGCCGTATGATTGGATTTAAATTTCCGGAAAACTTCAACAACCCGTACATCTCTCAAAACATCACCGAATTCTGGCGACGCTGGCACATCACCCTTGGAAGGTGGATGCGCGATTATTTGTATATTCCACTTGGTGGAAGCAGGGTTCCAAAATGGAGGATGTTCTTTAACCTCTGGGTGGTGTTCCTAATTTCAGGGTTATGGCATGGCGCTGCATGGAATTTTGTGGTTTGGGGAGCTTTTCACGGATTTTTCCTTATCGCCGATCGAATGTTTCTATTGAAATTTACAGAAGCAATTGGAAAATTTCCAAGAATTATAATCACCTATTTCGTAACCCTCATTGGTTGGGTACTGTTCAGGTCCGAAACGCTGACCTTTGCCTTTGATTACATAAAGCGAATGTTTGCTTTTGACAGTGTCGATACAGATATTTATTTCGATATGGAATTTAAAACCATGATGGTGATGGGAGCTGTTTTTGCTTTTATTGCAGCCTTTGGCAGGATCGAACAATGGTGGATGAAGGTTTTGACCAAAGAAAAGAAAATATGGATTTTAGCAGCAATGACTTTGGCAGCAATACTATTCACAATGATTTGCATTGCTTCAATCACATCATCAGGTTTTAACCCATTTATCTATTTTAGGTTTTAAAATAAATTGATTATACGATTTAAAAATATGAATATTATTATGCAACCCCATACGGGGTTGAACAATGTTCTTTGTGCAATATTACTACAATTATGAATGTCCTACGGACATTTCTACTAAAGTGATGAAGTTTGGAATTAAACCTCGTAGAGGTTCCATAATTGTAACAATAACGATCAAGAGACAAACATAATCCTCGTAGAGCCTGCCTTGCCGGCGAGGCAGGGATTCATAAAAACAGGAAATTGAGCGATTCTGTAGCCTTTGAAGAATATGATTGGTTAATGATTAAAGATGAATAAAACTATTAAAAACATATTATTCGTTTTCCTTCTAGCATTGCTGGCCTTACCTGCCTTCCAGCATCGCTTTAAAATATTTGAAGTACGCCCACTTGATGGTGATTTTGTATTAAAACAGCACCCTGCTTTTACATGGAGCTCCTGGAATGATGGTACTTTTCAGGCAAGTTTCGATAGCTATCTGGAAGACCACATCGGTTTCAGGAATTTTTTCGTCCGGCTCAACAACCAGATCGAATTCAGCCTTTTCAGCAAAGCCAACGCCGATGGCGTTGTTGTAGGAAAAGACCACATGGTTTTTGAATACGATTACATTCGTGCTTACACCGGTGGAGATTTCATTGGAAAAACTACCCTCGATAAAAAACTAAATCGTCTGAAATTCTTGCAGACGTATCTAAAATCGCAATTCGATATTGATTTCCTTTTCATCCTCGAACCCAGCAAAGCAAGATTTTACCCCGACTTTATACCCGGCAGGTATCTGCAAGATAGCATCACTTTATCAAATTACGGGTACATCGCCCAAAAGGCAAATGATTTGAAGCTCACCCATATTGATTTGAATAAGTGTTTCATGCAAATGAAAGATACCTCCACCTACTTGCTCTATCCAAAATACGGCATCCATTGGAGTGAATATAGCATTCCGTTTATTGCCGATACTTTAACGTCTTACATCGAAAAGGCAAGAAACATCAGCTTGCCACAATACGAAGTTGAGGAAATAATTATTGGCGACAGCATTTCCGACAGCGATTACGATGTTGGTAAAACCATGAACTTATTGTGGAAACTTCCCCAGGCTACAATGCCCTACCCGGTTTTCTCTTTCGATGAAAATGAGCCTTCAGAAAAGCCGATGGTACTGGCTGTTGCCGATAGCTACTACTGGAACTTTTTTAATACCCGCATCCCGAAACACCTTTTTGCCAACGAGGCTTTCTGGTATTTCAATGCGAAGGTGTATCCTGAGTTTTATTTTGGTGAAAAATGGGTGAATGAGCTCGACCTTAAAACTGAAATCGAAAAGCAGGACATCATCATTTTAAGTGTTACCGAACGCTTTTTGTATAAGTTTGATTGGGGTTTTATCGACCAGGTTTATGAACTTTATACACCGGAATATTCGGGCGATATTATTTACAAATACGAAAATTTAATCCGCTTGGATGCCGCTTGGTTCGATGAAATATTGAATACAGCGAAAAAAGATGGCCTCCCACTTGATCAAGCAATACATGAGCAGGCCCGCCACCAAGCTTTCACCGAAGAACCCGAAACTTATCTTACATGGTATGGCCTGGATTATTATCGCGACGTAATTGGCGACAATGAAGCGTGGGCAAAAATGGTTAATGACAAAGCTGCTGAAAATGGGATAAGTTTTGATGAGCAACTGACCAAAGATGCCGATTACGTTTTCAGTTCTGATTACCCAGCCATCCACAAAAAATATCACCTTATTAAAAATTTTGAAGAACAAATCCTTTCTGATCCTCAATGGTTGAAGGAGGTGAAAGAAAAGGCCGATTATTTTAAAATGGATATTCAGTCGATGATTAATACCGATGCTGAATACTTGGCCAATCAAGAATTTCAAAGCAATGATCCGCTTGAAGCGAAAATCAAGGTATATGAAGATTTGATAAAAAATGATCCAGCCTGGCTTGATAGCGTAAAGAAGAAGGCCAATGAGCAGGGAAAAAACCTCGATCAGGTAATCAGGGAAGATGCAAGATATATGATCGAACAGGAAGGGAAGAAATAATGCGAGAATATGTAAATGATTGAATCTTTGAATGACTTAATATCCTAATCGTTTCTTACAAATAATAATCTGTGCTAATCTGCGATATCTGTGGCAACCTACCAACAGAAAATCATATATTTGCAAATGAAATTCTCATCTCAATAATCTACATATGCAGGAACCAAAAATTTACAAACCGAAAAATAAAGTCAGGATTGTTACTGCTGCTTCACTCTTTGACGGACACGATGCAGCCATTAACATTATGCGCCGCATTATCCAGGGTTCGGGTGCCGAAGTGATTCATCTTGGCCACGACCGATCGGTACTTGATATTGTTGACTGCGCCATTGAAGAAGACGCGCAGGCCATTGCATTGACATCCTACCAAGGTGGTCACATTGAGTTTTTCAAATACATGTTCGACCTTTTAAAAGAGAGAGGTGCAGGACACATAAAGATTTTTGGTGGGGGCGGAGGAGTTATCCTTCCTGAGGAAATTGATGAACTACATGAATACGGCATAACGCGTATTTTTTCTCCTGACGATGGACGCACGATGGGCTTACAAGGAATGATCAACGACCTGATGGAAAAAGCAGATTTTCCGACAGGTAAAGATGTTGAACACAATTTCGAAAAAATCAGGAAGAAAGACATCCTGTATATTTCACATTTGATTTCGGCAGTTGAGAATTTCCCCGGCCAGGTGAAGGAATTTATGGAAACGGTGAGTGCTGAAGCAAGCACCGACCATACCCCGATACTGGGAATTACCGGTACGGGAGGCTCAGGAAAATCATCACTTGTGGACGAAATCGTGAGAAGGTTCCTCATTGATTTTCCTGGCAAAACACTCGCCATTGTATCGGTTGACCCATCGAAACGCAAAACCGGTGGGGCATTGCTTGGTGACCGGATAAGGATGAATTCCATTAGTAGCGATTTGGTATATATGCGGTCACTGGCAACACGCCAAGCCAATCTTTCCTTGTCGCGATATGTAAACGATACGGTAAATGTTTTGAAATGTGCCAACTTCGACCTGATCATTCTTGAGACTTCGGGTATTGGCCAATCTGATACCGAGATTATCGACCACAGCGATGTTTCGATGTATGTGATGACACCTGAATATGGCGCTGCAACTCAACTCGAAAAGATTGATATGCTTGATTTTGCAGATATCATCGCACTCAATAAATTTGATAAACGTGGTGCTATGGATGCCTTGCGTGATGTAAAAAAGCAGTACCAGCGCAATCATCAATTATTTGAAAAAAATCCTGCTGACATGCCTGTTTACGGATCCATTGCTTCGCAATTTAACGATCCGGGAACCAATGAACTCTACAGGGCTTTAATGGAAAAAATTGAAGAACGGACGCAAGCCGGTCTTATTTCCTCCATGAAAGTGAGCACTGATTTGTCTGAAAAAATTTACATCATTCCCCCAAAACGGGTCCGTTATCTTTCTGAAATATCCGATACCGTAAGGACCTATAATGAGTGGACAGAAGATCAGGCTAAGATCGCTCAAAAATTATACAGCCTGCACGAATCGATAAAAATGACCAGGGAGCAGAATGAAGCTGATACTGCTATCCGCCTACAAAAAATATTCGATAACCTGGTGTTGGATCTTGACCCTCGCAATAACAAGATTTTACAAAACTGGCCCAATAAACAAAAATCGTTCAAGGACCCGGTATATTGCTATGAAGTGCGGGGCAAAGAGATTTGTGTTGAAACACATACCAAATCACTTTCACATCTAGATATTCCAAGAATAGCACTTCCAAAATATTCAGGCTGGGGCGATATCCTGAAATGGAACCTCCGCGAAAATGTTCCGGGAGAGTTTCCATTTGCAGCAGGTGTATTTCCTTTTAAGCGCGAAGGCGAAGATCCTACGAGGATGTTTGCCGGCGAAGGTGGCCCCGAAAGGACCAATAAGCGTTTTCATTATGTATCATATGACATGCCTGCCCGCAGGCTTTCAACTGCCTTCGATTCGGTGACTTTGTATGGAAATGACCCCGACAGAAGACCTGATATTTATGGAAAGATTGGCAACTCAGGTGTGTCGATTGCATGCCTTGATGATGCCAAAAAATTGTATTCAGGTTTCAACCTGGCTGATCCGAAAACTTCGGTTTCGATGACTATCAACGGGCCGGCACCCACACTTGTAGGATATTTTATGAATGCTGCCATCGACCAGCAATGCGAAATTTACATCAAACAAAACGGGCTGGAAAAAGAGGTTGAAAAGAAAATCGAAGCTTTCTATAATAAAAGGGGTACAGTCCGGCCATGCTACCAGGGCAAATTACCAAAAGGCAATGATGGCCTTGGCCTGATGTTACTTGGCATAACTGGCGACAAAGTGCTTCCCAAAGAAATTTACAAAAAGATCAAAGCAGACACTATTTGCAGTGTACGCGGCACAGTGCAGGCAGATATCCTTAAAGAGGACCAGGCGCAAAATACCTGCATCTTCTCCACTGATTTTTCGTTGAAAGTAATGGGCGATGTACAGGAGTATTTTTCCGAAAACAATGTAAGGAACTTTTATTCGGTATCAATTTCCGGTTATCATATTGCTGAAGCCGGAGCCAATCCTATATCGCAACTGGCATTCACCCTGGCCAACGGATTTACATATGTCGAATACTATGTGAGTCGCGGCATGGACATTAACAGCTTCGCTCCCAACCTCTCGTTTTTCTTTTCCAATGGAATTGATCCTGAATATTCGGTATTGGGACGTGTGGCACGACTTATTTGGTCGAAAGCCATGAAGCTTAAATATGGGGCCAACGACCGTTCGCAAAAGCTGAAATACCACATCCAGACTTCTGGCCGCTCGCTACATGCCCAGGAAATCGATTTTAACGATATCAGGACAACCCTGCAAGCACTCTATGCTATTTACGACAACTGTAATTCCTTACATACAAATGCGTATGACGAGGCCATTACCACCCCAACGGAAGAATCTGTACGTCGTGCCATAGCCATTCAACTTATCATCAACCGTGAGTTGGGCCTGGCCAAAAATCAGAATCCTTTACAAGGCTCATTCATCATCGAGGAGTTGACTGACCTAGTAGAGGAAGCTGTAATGATGGAGTTTGACAGGATCACAGAACGCGGTGGAGTGCTTGGCGCGATGGAAACCATGTACCAACGTGGTAAAATCCAGGAAGAATCATTGTATTACGAAACCCTGAAACATACAGGTGAGTTGCCTATTGTTGGTGTAAATACCTTCCTGTCGAGCAAAGGCTCACCAACGCAAATACCCGGTGAGGTAATCAGGGCTACACCCGAAGAAAAGGAATACCAAATTGCAATGCTTGAACAATTGCATAAAACATATCTGAAAGAAACCGAAGAGCTTTTACAGCAACTACAGGATGATGTAGTACACAATCGAAACACTTTCGAAAGCCTGATGGAGGCTTCAAAATTTGCATCATTAGGCCAGATTACGAATGCTTTGTTTGAAGTAGGGGGACAGTACAGGAGGAATATGTAGTAGAAAAAAGTTTGGAGTTTGGAGTTTGGAGTTTGGAGTTGCAGGTTACAAGTTTCAAGTTGCAGGGGATGAACCTTTGTAACTTGAAACCTGCAACTTGTAACAACTCTTAAAAAAAAATCTCATATGCAGTACTTTAGTTTATTTTTATGTAATTGTTTAGCCACTATTTTCAACTCCAATCGAGTGGCTTATATCATAGACCCCCTCTAACTCCCCCTTGAGGGGGAGGATGCCTCCGCACCGGCTACTGCAGTCGCTTGTGCGGCTGGTCTCCCTTCCCCTCGAGGGGAAGGGGCGGGGTTGGGGTCATAAGGATTTGGTAAAAAATACATCCACCTAAATAATTACACTAAATTCTATTTATCCAAGTACCTCGTGCAAAACCTTGTGGGATTTTAGCTCCCCAAAACCCGGGATATGCAGGCGGTAGAAATCCAACAGCTTTTCCATAAACAGATTTCTATCCGATGTATTGTCGAAAATGCGTTCTTCGAGATGATTTAATGTAAGGACCCGGTTTAGTTTTTTCGACAAGCTGACATCCAAATAA
>Ga0075111_1001719_pt1 | contig 9885 bp, 9 predicted proteins | sample AntAceMetag02UKK_FD_69787 | JGI IMG/M metagenome (GOLD analysis project Ga0075111, IMG submission 69787) | Saline lake microbial communities from Ace Lake, Antarctica - Antarctic Ace Lake Metagenome 02UKK | ecosystem: Environmental > Aquatic > Non-marine Saline and Alkaline > Saline | place... | reverse complement strand
TGTGCTTATTGGCTTATTGGCATCGGAAGTGTTATCAACATTGCCAAGGCCAACCATAGCCTTTGTAACCCCTCCTACGGTGCCGGTGAATGTTGGTGAGGCAACAGGAGCTTTTAAATCAAATACGGTTTGCTGTGCGGTAGAAACTGGCTTATTGGCATCGGAAGTGTTATCAACATTGCCCAGACCAACATCTCCCTTTACCAATGTGATAAACTGATCCTCCGCAACAAAGGCACTACCAGTATCCTTTATGATCTGACCTTTGACAGCAGATATACCCAACACGGTACCAGTCTCAACCGCTATATAGGCTTTATTCAGCGAAAAGGACGGTGTGCTTGAGGCAACATTAACAAATCCAGAAAACACCAAATCAGGATTATGTAATTGAAGTAATTGAATAGCCTCAGCTTCGGAAACCTCGAAGGATACTGCTTCCCCGTCAGCAGTTGGAAGTGCTAAGTCCTCAATAGTGAAACCATTTGCATCAATATTCGCTGATAGAATAATGTCAGACAGGGAACCGACAGGTGCTAAAGTCCACTGAGAAGAATTACCGTCCCAGGCAAGCAAGTCCTGTGCATAAGCATATATGGCATCAAAATTAGTGTAAGTCCCATTGGCGGTACATCGAACCCAATCACCATTAACCAAATTTACAGGGACAGCACTTGCAGGTAAAACAATGCCTCTATACCGCGCTTGCTCCAAAGGGATCGATTGCCAAAATGGTGTTAAAGTAATTGCACTACCGACCTGAAGGCATTGGTATAATCTATCGCTTTGTGTTCCCAATAGATTATTAACCATTATCAAAGTACCATTGAGCTTTTCTGCAGTGTCAAAGTCCTTTGGTCGGATAGGATCAACGCCATCCTGAATGAGCCATAGACCGTTTGTTCCCAACCCAGCCTGACCGGATAACATCACCACATCATGCTCTACTAATGTGGCAGTATCAATGACAGCCCCAGCCACCAAAGTAGAAAGCACTTTGTTAGTGGTGAAATGATACGAGGCGTATTTGACAGCAGATTTACCCAGCACTTCATCAGTGATATTTACCACTTCATCCATGATGGTGTTCATCTTTGCAGCAGTGATTAGACCCTCAGTATTTTCAACAAGCCATGTTTCTATTTTGCTGACTATATCAGATCGGAATTGCAGATATAATGATTTCATTTTTCACCTGTTTTTTTAACAATATACAAAATATTTGTCGCTTCTTAAATTATTCAATAGAGATGTATGAAAATTCCATTGATAGAGTATATCCATTAGAGATCGCACCCAGCACTATAAATAATTCGCCGGCAGCTGTGATCCCAATAATGATCCTACTACCGTCATCGATGACCAGACAAGGAAAATACCAAACTGCTTTACCAAATGGTGAATTAGGCCACAATGTAGATGGCAGAGTACAGATCGTGTTGCTGGCTATCGGTGTCGAGGTTATGGAAACGGATAGCGTACCACCACCACCATACACAATTTCAGCGGATACGTAAACCCTATCTACCTGATCTTTGTCGATCATGGCCTTGCTTGCCGTAGCTGACCAACCGGCATCCAATGGTGTTAAGGTATCACCAAAGTATTCGTGCCCATCGTATGTCGGGGCGATTGCATCGACATAACCGTCATCAGCAGAATATTTCGCTATTAATAACCACGCAGATTCAAACTCTATAAAATGAAGAATAGTACCAGGCAACACAGTATAATTTTCCTCTGTAAGAGTATTTATCGCTTTCATGCCCCCTGTCGGAGTATAATTGGTATGCTGGATAATGAAAGAACGAGTACCCGTGATCCTTAACCAGATATGTGTCCCACCACGATCGGCCTCCTTCGTAGCAGTCATTGAGTTCACAGGAAAATAGTTATCATCCGCGTACATATCATGAAAGTTGCCTGTGATGGGCAATATTATATCATTGAAACTCACAACATGGATTGCAGTGACATTCTTATTGAACATCTGCATCCCTCTGAAATCATTGACCCCCTGCCTCGTTGCTGGAGCTTCCACATACCAATTTGCCTCGATCATTGCGTAACCCAAAGTAGCACCATTTACCTTAGTGAATTTTACAATTTCATTGTTCTGTAATTGCAGTATCTCTCTATTATTGACAACACCAGTCCCGTATCCACCAAGAAACAGATCACCGTCACCATTCACATTAGTCCCTGATATTCGGTGCTGGCCACGGAATAAAATTAAACACGACCACCCAACGGGGGCAGTCAGGAAAGCACCAACAAACTTTGTCACCCATTGATTTGATGCTAAGTCACATACATAAATAGGGTGCAATTCTCCATCAGTAGGTTTTATATTACCTGTCCCAGAACTCGAAGCATCAAGAGTAATAGTTGGATAGGAAGAACCAACGCTTGTTCCCTTCGCAAACTCCTGAATCTCCGTGAATGTTTGCTCAGTATCAGTGTGTGCTATGGTTGCATCTCCGGCAAAGTCATTAACAGGATAATTGTAAAAGGTTACTGCTGTCAAAACCGTAGTAGTACCATCAGGGATCGTCATTGTGCCAATGGCAATTTGAGTTGAAAGATCGGTTAAACTTGGTATCGTAGGAGTAGCGGCAGGCGTTCCCTCTATAATCGAATATACGGCAACAATGCCACCCACAGCGGCCACGTATTCATGTGTCATAATCACAAGGTCGATACGTGGGTTTCCTGAACTGTTTGCTGTGACATTTAGGTTTACATCTGCGGTTTCCCGAATAATAGCCCCCTGTCTGGTAACGAGTACCCCGACATCACTGGTAATAGTTTTCGCTAAACCTACCGTAGTCGCTCCCGTTACGGAATGATCCAATGTCAACACCATCAAACCGCCATCGGTAAGCTTGAATCCACGATATACCCCAGGGTCTAATACCCCTAATAAACGCTCATTCAATCTGAACGTTAAATCATCGTCTGCGTAGTTAAATATTCTATCTTGCATAATACTCTTTTTTAAGGTTCGGTAATTTCAATACCTCCAAAAATACTAATCGAATTTTGATCTATCACAATAACTCTATAAGTACCAGCTGTCAACCCTGTTTGATCTTCTTGACCTTGTACCAAACCACTTCCGTCTGACGTTGACCAAATAAAAGTTGGAGGTGGCACACCCCCTGTTACAGTTAAATCAATAGCTCCGTCTGATCCTCCCGGTGTAGTTACATGCGTAACAATAGCACTCATTTCTAATAAGTCCGGTTGTGTCAGAGTTATAAACTGCGCTCCACCATGGCCGTTATAATCAGTGACAATACACTGATAAGCCCCTGCTGGCATACCAGTCTGAGCCTGGGCCGTAGGAATCACAGTACCGCCGCCACTTATCACTGACCATAAATGGGTATACGGAGGGATACCATCTGACGGTATTATTTCCATAGTCCCATTAGCAAGCCCAAAACCACTAACTCCAAACCCACTGTAATTACTCACAACAACAGTTTGATCCAATTCATCAACTTCAAACTCCAAATAGTCAGTGTCATAATCAGTGCTATAGGCATATACCCTGATCGACAACCGACGTACAACACCGTAAGTGTCAACCGTAACAGGATATTTGACATTTACGGACAAAGATGGGGCATTAGTCCACTGCGTAGGGGTTGGTGCAACACCCGTAGCAGTCTCTATAATCTTCATGCTTACCGCACCTGTGATAGTAGAGTATAGAAATGCCCCAGAATCCAACACAAAATCATCAGCCGTAACCGTAGGAACTGGGATCACCATTACAATACCATCATTCGCATCTGCCGACACGCCGTATCCGTTTTTGATCTTTATGTAAACCACTCTCGCCCCGTTGCCAGCACTTAAAAGAAACTGACCAAGCAAACTGATAGGTTGCCATACTGCCGCAACAAATGAAGAACTCTCTGATACCATAAAATAGGTCGCCGTCCCTGTATATACGAGGTCAAGACTGACAATAGGATCAACAGTGGTTGTAGCTCCACCATCCAGCGCAAATGACGTGATAGTAGGAGCAACCCCAACAGCCAGGGGAACAATCGCGGCATTATAAGTCACCTCAATAACATTCACGATAATAGGTATATTGAATTCCAATACCGAATTAATGGCACGGGTAAGATCGTCATCCAAAGCACCGGCACCAGTTATAGCCAAAGAGATGGATGTACAATCAAGGGCAGCAGAGTCAAAAATTCTCAGGATAGAATCAAAGGTTTCATCTGCATGGTCAAACCCTTTATTCTTATCATAAATGGTCATGGTATAAGACAACCCTAACCAGCTAAATAACACATCGAACACAGTAGTTGTACCCTTGTATGGATACAACCTCAATACATTCTTTATGACCATCCTACGCAAAGCGGTATCGCTACCCGTATAGAAGGCCACACCAAGCAGCTGTTCTAAATATGGAAAGTAATCGGCATCCATCGAATCAGGTACAAGGAGGGTGTCAATCAGGTTTTCATTTATAGGAATAATCGCATCGTCAATATCACTGCCTATAATCTCAATAAATTCACGATAGATTTCATTGTCAGCTTCGCTCTGGCTAACATCAAGAACACTTACATCAACACCCAATAAAGCAAATATTGAATCTTCATATATCATTAGACCCCTCCTATTATAGTTATTAACAAGTTACTCACATCGGATGTTAATACCGACATTTCATCTAATGTCAGGGTTCCATAGCTTGGATATGGATTCCGGTAAACCACGAATGTCCACGAGTCACCAGTTGTGTACGCGCTATTGACAGTAAATTCGATCTCAGATTGGACCACCGCAACACCGGCATTATAAGTCCCAATATAAACATTGTCTTTTGTAAGTTGAAAGCTGGTTGTTGATAACATTGTGATCTTCCATTCCGTGGTCACACCCCCAGGATCAACAATTGAACGAGTCCAAGAAAGATGTACAGTCGTGGTTGAAAACCTGTGAGCATAAGGAGTGATTACAATATTATCTATTTCGCTGTTATCAACACCCGAAACTCCCTCTATTGCTTGATAAACATTAGAAATCTTCATCTCACTACCTGTGATAACTTCCAGCATAGCGGTTTTTACCGCTGCTGTAACATCTGTTTTCGAATAATTACTGTAAATATTCAGGGTCAAAGAAATCTGAATCACTACCTCCCCAAATGGTTTACATACCAGATCATGAGTAAACAACCCTTCCACCTGTCCCTCAACAGTCGTGCAGAACACATCCGTAGCAATGCCACCACCTACGGGATAGATATACCCGTAGATATTGGTTCCGCACTCATATAACACATCGGCAAAAGAAACACCGCTGACAAGGCTTAAAAGGTCAATATAGTCTTGTCTGGTTACAGCCCTGAGCATTGTCCTTATGGATCGTGGTATATTGTTTTTAAGATCAACAAGCGACTCAATGCCATAACCATTATTAGGAACAGCGGCATTGGTTGAGCTTACGGTCACAGGGTAAGAGCCTGATAAGATTGTGATAGTGGCAACCAAAACATCATTACCCAATATCCCTATCGTGGTTTTGTAAGTAAGCGTTACCGTATAACCTGAAGCATGAATAGCCCCTGCAACACCATCGCCAAATCGAACCACGATATTACCATCTTCATCGACAGAGGCAACAAAATGTTTATCCGTAGCCTCACTAAAAGCAAAGGTGTCAACCTCTGTCCAGGCAACGGAATCAATCTCTAATTGTATTGAATCCTCCACGATGGTATTATCACCTACAATAATCTCCTGATTTGCCAAACCACTTGTTAAGGTGGCCAGCACCAAACCCGTAATATTATCATATTGCAAAGCATCGACATCTATCTCTAATGTTCCGGCCACAATCACGGCCTCGGCAGTAGTCATAAAGATTACACCGGCCGCGGTTTCAACTTGTGTTCCCTCCAAAATAGTAACATCCGAACCATACACATTATCAATGCTCAAAGTAATCACAACGGAAGCGGAAACGTTCAGTTGAACTTTGTAATCAGCGAATCGGGCAAGCTTTATTGCACTCTTATAAAATCTGCAAGTTGAAAGAAAAGATTCCCTTGCATTATTATCCGTATAGTATCCCAACATCTCGGCAATACCAGCCCAGACCCCAATCATTTTAACCCAAACATTCCCATCCGAAAGGTCAACTATCTCAGGGATGCCGCTAACAGGATTCGTAATCTTCGTAAGGATCGCTTGCTTTATTTGATCGTAAGTCCTATCTATATAACCAATCCAAGGATTATTCATAATTGCTAATTTATTTCTTTGTAAAATGGATATTGAAAACTATCAATAACATCGTTCCTTTTTATCCTGTAAGTAATAACCACATTGACCTGTGATTCTTGCACGTTCTCAAATGTTACATTTACCAGTCGGATACGGGGCTCCCAATCCTGAATTGCCTCGGCAACAAAATAGCTCATTAGCGATGCAAACACATTGTCATTTTGCTCGAATAGCAGCCTTTGACAATTTGAACCATACCCTTCCAAAAAAAATAAACCATTCTTTGGAGTCGCTAACAAAGATGCAAGGCTCTGTCTAATGATCGCAGCTTCATTTGCTGTGGGATATTTTAAGTTTGTGTTACTCATAACTCAGACACTTTCGACTGTAAAATATTTGATGAAACCACCGGATATGTACCACCGGCTATCATTACGGAAGCGGCAACATCTACAGGAGTTGACCAGATCACTAATGTTTTCACATAAGACTCAATGGCATTCGCCATATCTTGGCTCAACTTCTCAATGGCATCATCCTGTGTTTTACCAGTTGATCCATCGTAACTTTTTACGGTTTCATACGATGCCTTAATTGCCGCCTTTAATGCTATTTTGTTTCCTGCCATTACTCTAACAATTTACTCATTTTTGTTTTCAAATCAGTCAATATTTGCTTAACTGCTGGATTAAATTCACCTGGTCCCACAGGAGTAACAATATTTTGAGTTATCAACAACTGCTGCAACACCCCGTCCAGTAGAGAAAATAAGCTCTCTCCATCGGCCTGAATGCTGATCTTATCTTTGACCCGAATAAAACTGTTATCCGTAAATGATATTTTAATCTCACCTGTTGACTCATTCAAAGCGATCTTGTAGCCCTTTGGCGTCTGTATGAGATAAACATCACGGGAAGCCTGTTCTGGTGCGTATGCTATCGGTATCCATCCGTATGACCATATAGGGAACTCTGCCTTTCCCCTCCTGAAACTGATCCACACAGGATCGCCAATTTGAGGCATAGCATAGAACCCAATATTCTTACCTGAGAACATACCCTTTGGCAAGGCCCAAATATCAGGAACGGAATCACCAAAGATGGCAGGGCAGGAAAGCTTCAACCTACCACGATTATCAGGATCGTCATTGTCTGCAACGATGGCCTCATAATCTCCATAGTAAAGATTAAAATGTTCTAATCCCTCAGCGATCAAAGTTGATATAAGTGTCCCCACTGTCATACTTGTACCTCTCCGTTTATATCGTAGTTTATTACTGGAACATCATTCTTTGAATCAGCATTAACAGCACCTTGCGATTTGTTCTTTTTGTCAACATCTTTTGTCATCTCAAGTGGTGCTTTCAATGCTGCATTTTTATTTAATTTTAACTCAGTCGAAAACCCACTCTTTGAAATGGAGTGAACAACCTCTGTCACATAATAATTGCCAGCATGTTTTTGTGACACACCGGACATTGTGATTATAGTATCACTGACTATCGTAGGATCACCATCTATCGAAAGCGTAGCTGTCAACTCTTGCATCTCGGCATCCTTCTGTTTTCCTGTAACAGATTTTTTGGCATCTGCCTCAGTAGTGGAATCAGACACAATATTTTTTCCAGAGTTTGTTTCAGGGAGAGAATCGACCACTATGCCGTTAATATCATAAGAGATTTTTACCTGACCAACACCTGTCTCTTTGCTATCTTTCGAACTCGAACTTGATGTCCAGGAAGTCAAAATATCGACATCGATACCTGAAGCACTCACTTTCTCACTTTCGCCTGATTTCTGGTTGTACTTTGGCTTAAATGATTTCACGGTTCCGCTGCCATCTCCATAGGTGAATGTGCGAACGCTCTTTTTGCTTAAATCCCGTTGTGTGAAATATAGCTTATTTCCTTTGACAAAGAACTTAAATGATCCCTTGTTGCCATCACCGGCCCCCTCCTTCGTTGCCAACTCCGTTAATAGCTGGAAGAAAGTTCTGTTTGCCTGTGGAATAGCATCGTGAATAACACTGGTAGCATCTACCTGTGAGTCCATGGAGAAGATGCCAGCGATCTCAACTGCAATCTGGGACACAGTTTTCTTGCTCCAAATCCTATTTGATGTGAGTTTCTTCAATAACAATCCCGTATCCAATGCTTTTACGGTGATGGAAATACTTTTCTGATAACTTGTCTCGATGTCTTTTATCGTACACGTTTTCTTTGCAGAGATAGTCCCGTTCTGAAAACCAAACATAAAAACCAATTCACTCCCTTTATTCAGCTTTGTTTCATCCACAAATTCATTAGTGACACCATCCAATCGGAGGATAACAAGATCGTCCTTTTCAATGGAGTCTTCATAAGAAAACTGCGTAACATGATCTGTAATATCTTGCTCAGTATCTTTTATGACTATTCGGTAATAAGGACTTTTTGCCATTACTCAGTTAATTTTATCATTACAAGATCAGGGATAATAATCTCCGACCCTATCAAATCTTCAATATCAATTGGATTATAAATGTCGTTTACATCAGCGATTACCCACCAATATTTAGATGCATCGCCATTGATAGGTTTATAATATCGGTAGGCTATGCTTGTCAGGCTTTCCCCTTGAATAATCGTATGATATTTATCTGTCACCAATCCAGTGTAAACCAATCGTTCACGGGTCAACAAGATATCCCCGTTTGGAAATCCTGATACCACCCCGTTTGAATACAAATTATTTTCTTTCAGTTGAAGCATCGTATTATCGTCTTACTTGTTCATACAATAAATTGGTTTTCGGATCAAGGATCAAAGAAATATCAACTGTGGCCCTCAGTGGTAGAAACTTGTTCTGATCGTCAAAGTGGGTAAGCTTCTCAGAAACGGATGACACAGCCCATATCTCATTACGGAATACGTCACCGAAAACAATCTTTACATTTCGGTATGGACCACTATCCCCGTCCTTCATTGCCAGGGATCGCAACCAGTTGACATTTCGTATCACATCTTCTCTGTTTACGTCATCACTGTAAAATTGTATTGAGAATGTTAAGGTATCATTACCACCCGTATATTGCAGGAGGTTGTTATTCCTTCCGACAACCGCAACACTTTTTAAATCAGCTTGTCTTTTTAGGAGCAATTCCGAAGGTACAAATTGTATCTCAAGTCGTGAAAACGGTTCTTCCAGTTCCAGTATATATATCTCACCTTTTGTAGTCGAAAATGCCATAGTTACCCGTTTTTACGGAAATCGTTTAATTCGTTTTCATCATTCACCGTTTCAGCTAATACCCGACCATCTGGAAGGATTAACTGTACCGACCTCACCGTGTCACTTGAATTGTTATAGATAGTTTCCTTCGTGGAACTGCCACCCATTCCAGCAATCTTGTTTTCAGCGTATGTTTGTCCCATTCCGGTAGGGCTTGATGGATTAGAGGTTGTGTTTACATTCACCTCTGAACCATCAATGACACCCAGAAATTCTAATGCTCCCTTTATTGGAGAAATCAAGGCATCTATCAGCGACATAAACCAGTTCTCTAATTTATCCCATACTGATGCAATACCGTCCCATATAGAGCTAACAAGATTGACACCCCAATCATAAAATGATGTTCCTAA
>Ga0075111_1001715_pt1 | contig 9899 bp, 10 predicted proteins | sample AntAceMetag02UKK_FD_69787 | JGI IMG/M metagenome (GOLD analysis project Ga0075111, IMG submission 69787) | Saline lake microbial communities from Ace Lake, Antarctica - Antarctic Ace Lake Metagenome 02UKK | ecosystem: Environmental > Aquatic > Non-marine Saline and Alkaline > Saline | place... | reverse complement strand
TTTTTGTAAAGAACCAGTTGCTGAAAAATACAAAGAATTGGGAAAAACAACGTGTTAGCTGGATAGTTTGGTTGGATGATAATGCCAATAATTAATAATTAAGATACGACCCCGTTTTTTTTGAATGGTACGAATATCATAATTGGCTCGTAAGAGATGACTCGCAAAGCTAGGGATAAAGGGGGTCTGCCTTTGACTCTTAGTTCTAATTTCGGGAAACAGTAAGAGTCAACGGCAGACTTGACCCCCACTTCCATTAGCTCTTCGGATCTTCGCCAAATTAGTATTTGACACCTGGTTATACTTTGATTATCATGAGGTATAACATTTTACATGGGGAGGAAAAGCATGGCCGCAACTTCAAAAGAATCTGTAAAAATGAAAGTTTTTCCCAAAGGACAGATTGTCATTCCTGTTGCTTTAAGAAAAAAATATCATATTGAGATTGGAGATCGTGTCGATGTTATTTCAAAAGACGACGGCATTTTCCTGAAACCTGTGCCAAAAAATGAAAAGGAAGAATCTCTGACCGACTCCTTATTTGGAATGTTTGGGAAATACGCAAAAGGAAAGCCAAAACTCAAAAAAGTGGATATAAACAGGGCAACGGAAGCAGGCTTTATCCAGGAGTGGGGAGAATGATAGCCCTTTTGGATACCAATGTTCTAATTCGTTTTTTGACATCCGACAAAACACAAAAGTTCCGAGGGGTATATGCGCTGTTTGAATCTCTGGAGCGTGGAGATTTGCGGGTTGAACTGAAATTGATTGTTTTGTTTCAGGTAGTATTTGTTTTAAAAAGCTTTTACTCAGTTCCCATAGAAGACATTGCAAACGGAATGCTGGACATCCTAGAATATAAAGGGATTATGGTTAAAGACAAAACAATTGTTCGCCGGACGCTGACACTCTGGCATGATAACAAATTGGACATTGTAGATTGTTATCTGGTTGCCTGTTTGGAAGGAGATAAACAAAATATCCTTTATAGCTATGATCGTGACTTTGATAAATTCGAAATTGACCGAAAGAAACCTTAGGGCTTGCTCAAAAATAACTTCGCAGAATTGACGCTCAGATTTGGGTCAGATTTGGTTGCTGGAAGGAGATGGTGTCACATCTTGATTAGTGCATTAAGCCTGAAAGACAACGGGGTCAGGTCCGGTAAAATATTTACTGCCGATAAAGACAAGGGGTCGCATCTTAATTATTAACTATTCACCTCTTTTTTTGTAAAGAACCAGTTGCTGAAAAATAGAAAGAATTTGTAAAAACAACGTGTTAGCTGGATAGTTTGGTTGGATGATAATGCCAATAATTAGCAATTAAGATACGACCCTGTTTGTTTCTGAGGGTCTGCCTTTGACTCTTAGTTCTAATTTCGGGAAACAGTAAGAGTCAACGGCAGCCTTGACCCCCACTTTCTTTCCATTTAAATATTTCAGGATTGTCTCCTAGATGCTAATGTATCAGCCTACTCGAAGTTGTAGGATTGTCGCCGTCATGGTACTATTTGTCTGCTCTTGTCAGATGCAGGAATCCGATGGTGTTACGTGGCAGAAGCACATGGAGCGTGGTATTGCCCTCAGAAGCGATGCCTCCATCGATGCAAACAGCCGATTCGATCAGGCCGAAACGGAATACCGGATTGCCCTTTCAAAACTCGAGAAGATGGTAGGGAAAAAGCCTGTTAAAACCGGCGAGGTCCGGAAACTGTTCAATGAGTTGGAGAGTCTTCTGCGTACACGCTCGAAAAATGATGAGCTGATACCGGTGATAAAGAAACGTCTTGCCATTTTGACAAAGATTACCGGCAAAGAGAACATGCTGATAGCAACAACACATTTCAATTTGGCATCGGCTCTTGAGAAGAACGGACAGGCCAAAGCGGCACTGGCAGAATACAAGATGGCCAAGAAAACCTACGAGTCGATCGGCCGTCATGCATCCGCAAAAAGCATGGAGAAGAGAATCGCACGTCTTGCAGACGGCCAACGCGAAACGACATCAACTCCCAAGCCGGAGATGGGGAAATATAAGCCGGTTACTGATTCCGGGGGCAAAGAAGCAACGCTTCCACACGGTATGCAGTACAATCGTTTGTCCATACCCCCGGATGTTGTTAAGAAGGCCATCACCTTTGGTAAAACTGCTGACTACAGGATAGCGGAATTCGGGTCTGTTGATTTCGGATTGAATAACTTTGACTTAAAAAAGGAAAACTGCAGGATACGCTTGGTAACGCCGTTTCTTCGTGTGGCAGGAATGTCGAAGTATTATTCCGGAAAAAAACAACCCTTTGTGCAGGAGGATGTTGACAAAACGCTACTTCATCCTCTGGAGATAAAGCTCATTCTGGATGTTGCCAAGGCTGATGTAAAAGAGGATTTTACCGTCATTCTCAAGGGAAACGGTCTGACCGTTGATCTATCCGGCAACAAGATGGAAGCATCGTACTGTGACGACAAGACCGGCAGATGTGCGCGTGCCATAGCCTATCCTGTATTTGAAGAGAAAATCAAGAAGCTCAAGCGATTGGATATCGTGATAGAATCGAAATCATTTGGCAAAGAAATTGTTAGTGTTGATATGAAGCAGATTTGGTGATCCATTGCGATATTTCAACATTATGGGAGATATGGGGCTCGGATCTTAATCATTAAATATTCACAGCACTCCTTTTCCACTGCGGATGTTAATAAGGGCTAAGACATGGTGGAAACCATGATATTTGGACCAATAGGGACAGGCAGGAACCAATCCCTCGACACAACGAAATCAATGAAAAGCTTGCTCGTTCAATAATACGTAAGGCAAGGAGAGGAGGCCAATCATGAGGTTTTCAGGTAAAATATATAAAGACAGTAAATTCTGGTTAGCAGAAATTCCGATCCTCGATTTAATGACCCAGGGACGTACAAAGAAAGAAGCATACGAAATGGTTGCTGATATGCTCGAATCTTTGGTTAATAAAGATGGATTTAAAATCGAGATTTATAAGGGGAAAAAGGATAATTTTGAAGTTGGTTCTTTGGAACCAAAGCACATGGTAAGTTTATTATTGCAGCGGAAACGAGAATTAAGTGGTTTATCGCTTGCCCAGGTTGCAAGCCGATTGGGTATGAAATCACGCAACACCTATGCTCGGTACGAGCAAGGTCATTCTGTTCCAAGCGTTGAAAAACTCAATGAGTTACTAAGTGCAGTTTGCCCAGAAACTGATATAGTCATTAATGAAAGTTCGATTCCCTTAACAAATGCATAAACACGGACGTTTTTCGCCGCTCTGTTCGCTTCGCTCTCTCTGCTCTGAAAAACGCCGGTTATGCCGGTGTTCTAAAAAGAAATCCGCCCTTTTCTTCCCTGGCCACAGGCGTTCTCTATCTGATCCTCATGGGCCTTTTCCACGGGCGGTCCCGTGTTCCGGGCGGGGAGGAGGGAATCGCCTGATATCTCTAATTATTCTCCAGTAAACACCGGTTTCCGCTTTTCCAGGAAGGCCTTGAACCCTTCCAGTCGGTCTTTGGTTTCACGGACCCGGAAGCTCCCTTCCTCCTCCACCTGAAGGCCCCTTTCAAGCCCCTCGTAGTCTCCCGTGGACATGGCCCTGAGGACGCAGCTCACGGCGATGGGGGGTCTTTCGGCCAGATTTCGTGCCAGGGCAAAGGCATCATCCATTAGGTTTTGGGGGGAAGAAACCTGGTTGATCAGGCCCATTTCAAACGCCTCTATGGCGTTAACGGTTTTGCTGAAGAGGATCATGTCCAGGGCCTTTGCCCGGCCCACGAGGCGGGGAAGCCGCTGGCTCCCCCCCCAGCCCGGGATGATGCCCAGGTTTAGTTCCGTCAGACCCACCAGGGCTTTGGGCGCATCCGTCATGATCCTGAAATGGCATGCCATGGCCAGTTCCAGTCCCCCTCCCAGGGCATAGCCGTTGATGGCGGCGATGACCGGTCTCTCGAATCGGTCGATGCGCTCCCAGAGGTTCCTGGCCAGGGGGCTGATACGCTCGGCATTGGCCGAGTCGGTCACGTCATAGCCCGCTGAAAAGAATTTTTCCCCTGCCCCGGTGAGGATGACCACCCGTATTTGCGAATCCTGTTCCACTGTGTCCATAATCTGTTCAAATTCCTGCAGGGCCGCCAGGTTCCAGGTGTTGGCAGGCGGATGATCGAAAGTGATCAGGGCCGTGTGATCTATTTTTTCCAGTATGATGTTTTCAGATTTCATTGATGTATCCCTCTTACGTAAAAGATGCAATTAATGGTATCCATTCCCACCCAGGAGCGTGGGAACGAGGAATGTTCACGTTCTCGCCATTCTGATACGACTGTCCCATGATCACATCGTCCACTCGGTCCGGTTCCATGCCGACCCGTTCCAGGGCTGCGTTCAGGACCAGTGCCGCCAAGTCGTAGGCCAGAACATCCCTGAGCCCCCCCCCATATATTGACCGACCGGGGTTCTGACAGCGCTTACAATAACGGCTTCCGTCATTTCTTTTCCTCCCGTTAAAAGGCCCCTTCGTTCCAGGTGGGGCTCAGATCCACGGTCCGCTGAAAGGACTCCCAATTTTCGAGCAGGTTGGAAAGGTTCATGGGTTTTCCCTCAGTCTATTTTTCGGGTGCCGTCTTCATTGTATTCGTACCACCCCCTGCCGGTTTTGCGGCCCAGGTGGCCCGCCGTCACCTTTTTCCTCAACAGCATGGGAGGATACCACCGTGGGTCGGCGGTTTCACGGTACATGGCCATCATGGCCCCGTAGGTGACATCCAGCCCCACCATGTCCCCGGTCTCAAAAATCCCCATCTTGCGGCCGGAAGCCAGTTTCAACCCCTTGTCGATGTCTTCCACCGTGGCCACCCCCTGCTCCACCAGGCGCATGGCCTCCATGGTGGACGGGAAATTGATGCGGTTGATGACAAAACCGGCCACATCCCGGTTGACCATGATGGGTTCTTTGCCGATCTGAAGTGCAAAAGCTCTGCCGGCTTGGGCCGTCTCATCGCTGCTGGCAAGGCCCTTGATGACCTCAACGGCCTTCATCATGGGAACGGGGCTGAAAAAATGGAGCCCCAGGACCTTATCGGGCCTGTTGGTGACGGCCGCCAGTTCCGTAATGGATATGGCCGAGGTATTGCTGGCCAGAAGTGCCTTTGGACCTGCCGCCTCATCCAGTTTTTGAAAGACCTCCCGTTTGAGTTCCAGATTCTCGAATACGGCCTCGATCAGGAGATCCGCGCCTCCGGCTTTGGAAAAGTCCGTCACGGTCCGGACGTGCTTCATGACGGTGGCGCCGTCTTCGGTGATTTTTCCCTTTTCGAAAAATTTGTTCAGCGACCATTCCATGCCTTTCACGGCCCTCTTGAGCGCCTCCGGATCAATGTCATAGAGCAGGACCTCAATCCCCGCCTGGGCGCAGACTTGAGCGATGCCGCTGCCCATAAGACCCGATCCCACCACAAATACTTTATTTATCTTCATTTTCTGATACCTCCACATAAAACCTCATTCTGCCTCCGAAGATCTGTACCGCTTCGAATTCCGGGGACAGTATATCTAACTCCCATCCCCCCTCCCTTCTTTATATGGTTAGCTGTGCAATCAAACTGATCATGGAGTTGTCTCCTTTTTTAAATGATGTTTACCGAATTATTTCCACAGGGTTAATCGTGTTCAAATCAAAGCCTTTGATTTCAACAGGGCCGCCATCCCCTGGGCGTCGTTGGTCACCACGATCCTCCTCAAATCGGGAACCTGCTTGACACATACCGGAATTTTCATAATCCATTGCCCGGTCAGATCTTTGACCGGTAGCCCTGTTGCGCGATAAAAGAGAAATGTTTTCTACAGGGAACCGACGGTGATTTTTATCCGGTCAACCACTTTTCTGCCCAGTCTTCCATTGAGTTTTTCAAGGATGATGTCTTTGTAAAAGGTCAATTCCTGGAGCCATATGGAATTGGACACGGTCACCGTCAACTGTTTTTTTTGAATTTTTGAAGGTTGGGCATTTTCAGCGTAGGTCTGACCCACCACCTCTTTCCATACCCGCCAGATTTCAACGTCATCAGGTTTGTAAGGAAGGGTGCCGTCGGTCATCAGGGAGGTGATGACGTCCCCGACGGGTATCAGTTCACTCCTGGGTCTTTTTTGGGGAGGTTTTTTTGTTCGTCTCATCATGTGCTCTGCTTCATCAACAGATGGGCGCTGTTCGAATTCTAAGATTCGAATTCTAGGATTTACCCTCTCTGACCCATCGGGACAAGGCCGGAAGTTCTTCACCGGACCATTCCGGGGAGATTCGGAGTTTAAGGAATTCGGCATAAATGTCATCAACGGCCGATACCGCCGCTTCGATGAGGAACATTTTTTCATAAAAGAGCCCGTCCGGGTCATCCCTTTTATCCTGTATGATTTTGGGTGTTTTGAAGGTCTTGAAATTTAACCAGAGAGAGTCCAGAACGAACGTCCACTGGTTGTCGTCCATACTGAATACCAGAGTGGCTTGAACCACCTCTTTGTTTTCCGCCAAAGCGAAGCGGGCCTCTTTCATGTTCTGGCTTTCGCCGCTGCAAGTGATGGTTTCAAGGCCTCTTTCATTTTCGCCTTGAAGGGTGATTTTGCCATCAAACCAGATTTCAATGGCTTTGTCGCCCAGTTTGAAGTTGCCCCTTTCCGTTTCCGTTCTGAACCACAGCCAGGCCAGAAACTCCTTTCCAAGGAATTCGGTCTTTCTTACTTTTTCAAGTAACTGCATGATTAAGGTTCCTCCCAGATATTTGAAGGGACGAGGCCGTCAATGAGATCAGGGGAATCGCCCTCTTTTTCAAGAAATCCACTGCCGAGGGTATAGGGACACATGGCCAGAAGATGAAAATTAAAGGTTTTAAGAAAGATCTCCTGAAATTCGTCGCAGAGTTTGGTGTTGGTGCCGCCGAAAATAACACTTCCCGTGCTGTAGTTCCAGATCATGTCGTAAACTTTGGAGCCGGGAATGGCCCGTTTCAGAAGCCTCAGTTTCACGCCTTCCTTGATGTCCGCCCGTCGCCTTTTCGGCAGGAAATCCAGATTTTCAGCACCTTTGATTTTTTCTTCAGCTTCCAGGCAGTACTGTTTAATGGCTGTTGCGGGAATCTTTCTTTCATCCACCCGCAGGGACATGGCAATGTAAGGTTCTTTGAGAAACTCTAACGCCGCAAAACGGTAGTCGAACATGTCCATGACATTGACCCAACCCGTCGACCGTTCCTGGGTGGAATCTTCCGTCAGGTTTCGAAAGGCATGACGACCGATCCTCTCAGACAGACCTTCCAGAAAGTCCTCTGCGGGTCCGCCTTTTACCTGGTACCTGGAAAAACTTCCCGAGCCGCTTATGAGACCCATTGGTTTCCTTTCTTCTTTCCGAATATGAAAATGTTTTCTGTTTCCGGTTTGATTGTCAAAAAGCGGGTGTACCCTAGCAAAAGCGGAACACAGGTGTCAATGATGGATCGCAGGAAGGGAAAGGCATTGACAATAGGGCGATCGCGCCTGTAAGTTCACACCAAACCAGAAGTGATGGAATACGCTTAAATGTTCATGGGGTAAGGGGATTTAGGTGTAACCCTTTTCCATAAAGCAAGAATCAGGGAGATAAAATGCGGAAAATAACAAAACGAAAACTCACAAAACACCAGGTGATGATTTCAATGATGGCGCTCTTTTTCACCTTTCTGTTTGTATCGGCGGTCTGGGTGGAATATTCAGAGGCCAGGTCCAGGGGCGGGGGAAGATCTTTTAGCCGTAGTCGTTCCTTTAGCAGAACGCCGAGCCGGACCGCTCCCAGAACCAACGTAAACACGCCTCGAAGAAGCTCAAGTTTTATGAGGGGCCTGGGTGGGGGTCTTATGGGCGGTTTTCTGGGAAGCATGCTGTTCGGCGGCGTGGGTCACGGTGCCGGCATGGGTGGCGGAGGTGTCGGCGGTAGCGGCATCGGGCTGTTCGAGATTCTGATTATCGGGGGTCTGATTTACTTTCTTTATAAGAAGTTTTCAGGGAGGAACCGCTCAGGGTCCAACCGATCGAACTTTTCATCACCGGGTGGGGGATCCAACACCGGTGGTGGATATGAAGATGTTCAAGCCCCGCCATCCCGGCCCCCGGATATGGCATCAGGCAATATCCCCGACATGGCATCGGGGGATCCTGGTGTGGAGGAAATCAACACCGTTAGGCACTACGATCCGGGATTTGATCCCGAGGATTTCAAGGAATTTGCCCAGGATGTGTTTTTCAAGGTCCAGGCGGCCTGGACCCGCAGGGATATCTCGGTGATGAAACAGTATCTGGGAGAGCATCTCCTGGGAGAATACGAACAGCATTTTTCCGATTTGAAAGCCAAGGGGCAGGAAAACCGTCTTGAAAACATCGCCGTGCGCAAGGTGGACATTGTGGACATGGGGGAGATGGGCGGAGAACCCTTTGTCATCATCCAATTTCGAGCAAACCTTCTGGATTATACGGTGGATGAGGCCACCGGAAAGGTCATTGAGGGAAGTTCATCGGAGCCGGTGAAGTTCCTGGAACGGTGGGCCTTTTCTAAATCCGCCGGTTCATCCCAGTGGAAACTGGAGGGCATTCAGGAATAAATTCTCAAATTTCCCCTCACTTTCCTTCAATGGAAGAAAGTACGCCTTTCACTTTCTCGGCGACCTCATCCAGATCCGCCTGGTTTGGCCTTCCCCGTATATCCCCCAGGCGACCCCCCACGGAATGGCTTTGAAGCTTCTTTGTTTTATATTCGCCCACCACATACCATTCTCCAATAATGGTGAACCCCAGATGATCAAAGAGCTGGCCCATATATTTAACGGCGGGAATCGCCTCGTTGATGCCTGTGTGAACGCCTCCATAGGTGCAATAGGCGACGACATTGCAAGAGGGTCTTCTCGGGGAAGCGGGTGTAATTTCCCCTGCCTTGACATAATTCTGAAGCAGCCCCCTGTGAAGATCCATGAGATTTTTTCCCGGCAACTGACCATACACCCCGGATCCGACAAAAACGAAATCATAATCGAGAATGTTCAGGGAAAGTTCCTTTGAAGCAATTTTGACCGTATCCACCGGGTATCCCAGTTCCTGGACTGTTTCGTCTATTTTCTTCGCCACCTTCTCTGTATTCCCGGTTGAAGAGAAATAAAGATTGAGTACTTTCATTTCGCCCTCCTTTCCTTCCTGTGAAGGATAAAGAATAAAAACTTACTTTTTTGGAGAAAAATATACTTAAGGCACTTTGGGTGTCAAGAGGAATTCGGTTTTTGAAACCAGCGCTCTTTCCGCACCGCTTGACACACAAAACCCGCTTCGTTATAGTTTTTCTTGAAATTGAGGAGATGACAGTTGTTACACGGAAAATTCTACGACATATCTGTTTCATTGGGCCATGAATCCATTGATTTCCCGGGAGATACCCCGTATCAACGGAAAATGGTTCAGACCCTCGAAGACGGGGGTGACTGCAATCTCTCTGAAATCACCATGAGCGCCCATGCCGGGACGCACCTGGATGCGCCTTTCCATTTCTTTTCAGAGGGAAAAACCATTGACCGGTTCCCGGTGGAAAGATTTGTTCTTTCGGCGCTTGTGGTCCATGTTCAAAACAGGGTATCAATTGAGCCCGGGGAGCTTGAAAATGTGAATGTTTTGCCTGGTGAGGCCATCCTTTTCAAAACCTGTAATTCCACGGAAGGCCCAATTGAAAAGGGCGTGTTTGAGGAGGGCTTTGTTTATCTCAGTGAAAAAGGGGCCGATTGGTGTCTACAAAAAGGGGTTGGCCTGGTCGGTATCGATTATATCAGCATTGAAAAATATGGCAGCGAGGGGTCTCCCGTACATCGCAAGATTCTCGGCAGGGGCAT
>Ga0075111_1001711_pt1 | contig 9902 bp, 8 predicted proteins | sample AntAceMetag02UKK_FD_69787 | JGI IMG/M metagenome (GOLD analysis project Ga0075111, IMG submission 69787) | Saline lake microbial communities from Ace Lake, Antarctica - Antarctic Ace Lake Metagenome 02UKK | ecosystem: Environmental > Aquatic > Non-marine Saline and Alkaline > Saline | place... | reverse complement strand
ATATTATAAAAGCAATTGATGAGGGATATTTAAAGCACAAGTTAGTAACACCAAAACAAATTTGGCAGCATTTAGTACGTAAATTTGTGCCAGGAACTGCCGAAGCTTAAACTTAATCATTCTTTAAGTCTAGATTAAATTTATTATCTATTATTCTTTGAGCTGTTATAATACTTTGCATGCATGTATTATCCGGTAATCTCAAAAGCAAAAGATTAGACTATAAGAGTTCCCATATCCGTCCGACATCATCCAAAGTAAAGGAAGCCCTTTTTTCGATTATTTGCAATGATATTTCGGGCGCAAGTTTTTTGGATCTTTTTTGTGGGTCTGGAGCGGTTGCAATTGAGGCAATTAGTCGAGGAGCGGAATTTGCAACAGGTATTGATTTGCATCCTGAAATTGCTAAGAAAAATGTTAAAAAATTAGGCCTTAACTCAGTAATGGTTTACCGTAATGACGCGATTCGATCTCTGGCTATTTTATCTAAGCGAAACGTTAGTTTCGATATAATATTTGTTGATCCGCCATATCGCTATCCAGACTATAAAGCTTTATTGTTAAGTATATGCAAATTTGATATACTGAAGACTGATGGTAAGCTATTTGTGGAAGCAGATAGCATCGATTTGGAAGACGAGACATTTATTGGCCTGAAGTATATGAAAACTTATGCTTATGGGCAAACAAAGATACTATATTTTTTAAAAGATAATGACTAAAACAGCTGTATATCCTGGAAGCTTTGATCCTATTACAAATGGGCATATTTCGATTATAAAAAGAGCCTTGCGAGTGTTCGATAAAGTTATTGTTGCCGTATCTCAAAGTGAACCCAAAAAACCTTTTTTTTCAATTGATGAACGATGTCAATTAATAGAAAAATTAAGTCTAAAAAATGTTGAAGTGAAACCCTTTGATGGTTTGCTCGTTAATTTTTGCAAATCACACAAGGTTCATGTTATGGTTCGTGGATTGAGGGCTGTATCTGATTTTGATTATGAATTTCAGTTAGCATTAGCAAATAGACGGATGGAGCGAGATATTGAATCGATATTTCTTATGACTGATTATAAATATTCATATCTTAGTTCATCCCTTGTAAAGGATATGGCCAAGTTCGATGGCAACATTGATGGATTAGTTCCAGAGCATGTGAAAAAATTATTAAAGGAAAGGTTTTCGTCAAATGGAAATATTTGATCTTTTAGATGAATTAGAATCACTAATACTCGAAGGGAAAAGATACTTTTTTATGGATGCGAAGCATGTTGTCCTTAGAAAAGATGAGTTAATCGATACCATTGATGTCATTCGAAAGTTAATTGACGATAAGTATAAAGTGTTAAAAAGTAAGCTCACTGAAGAAGGGGACAGTCCGATTAAAAAATTATCTAAATTGGATGATGCCCAGATAGAGAATGCCTATAGTGAAAACCAAGAGGCAAAAGATATAATCTTGGCTGCAAAACAAGAGGCGAGAGAGATCCAGGAAGAAATAGATCAGTATTCTGATAAAATACTTGAAAATTTGAAGCTTACAGTCGCCAAGTTTAAACGAAAATTGCTTAAGCTGGATACTGTAATTGATTTGAGCCGAGAGAGAATTGAAAAAACAGCATACTATTCAGATAGCGAAGAGGAGATAGATTAATGAGAAATGACAGACGACAGAATAATGAATTGAGAGAAATAAAAATCACACGAGGTGTACTCGATAATCCCATGGGATCGTGTATGATTGAATCTGGGAAAACCAAAGTGTTGATTTCCGTTCACATCGAAAATCGTGTGCCTCACTTTAAGAAAGATAGTGGCGAGGGTTGGCTGACAGCTGAATACAATATGATGCCTGGTGCAACAGATACTCGAATGAAACGTGAACGGTTCAAGGTTTCGGGACGAACTTATGAGATCCAACGACTCATCGGTCGGTCACTTAGAATGGCTGTTGATCTTGAACTGCTAGGAGAGAGAACAATAACTATTGATGCTGATGTTATTCAGGCAGATGGCGGAACAAGGACTGCGTCTATTACAGGAGCATATATTGCACTTAAAGAAGCATTGAACAAATTGACTAAAAATGAGGGGCTTAAAAAGAATCCTCTAAAAGAAAAAATAGCAGCTATCAGTGTTGGTGTTGTCGGTGGCGTTCCGTTGCTTGATTTAAACTATATCGAGGATTCTTCAGCAGATGTTGATATGAACGTGGTCATGACTGAATCTGGTAAAATAATCGAGCTTCAAGGTACTGCTGAAGAGGCTCCCTTTGAGCGAGAAACATTAGATAAACTAGTTGATCTTGCAAGTGAAGGTTTGGAAAAGATTTACAAACTTCAGTGAGAAAACTCAATATTTACTTAATTGGTATGATGGGATCAGGAAAGTCTATTGTTGCTAAATGTATTCAAGAGCAGTTGCGTGATTACAAAGTAGTAGATATGGATACAACAATTGAGCATGAGCGAAATCAGAAAATATCGGATATATTTAAAGATTATGGTGAAGTAACGTTTCGGAATCTTGAAGCTGAGCTGTGTCGGAAAATATCTGTGAATACCAAGCAAATTGTGTCGACTGGTGGTGGTGTTGTTTTGAATCCCGAAAACGTGAATAGGTTGAAAGCATCGGGTGTTGTTTTCTGGCTCTATGCAGATAATGAAACCCTTTATAATCGAATAAAAGACGAGAAACACCGACCGCTCATAAATACGTCTAAAGACGGAGAGGAAGTGCTTGCGACAATTACAAGCATTATGGAAAAACGTTTCGATTTATATCGGGATATGGCCGATGTGGTGATTAATACCTCTGCGTTAAGTATTGAAGAATCCTGTAATGAGATCCGGAGTGAATATAAAAGGTTACTTGAATGTCTAAAATAAATGTTGCATTAGAAAAAAACAGCTATGATATCTTTTTTGATCAAGATATAGATCTTACAAAGTATTTAAGTGACTATAAAGATAAAAAAATTTGTTTAGTATCAGATTCAAATGTTTATAAGATCTATGGCGATCAAATATTAGAAAAACTGATGCATATTTCGACAAAAGTGTATCAGCATAATTTTCCTGCTGGAGAAAAGAATAAAACAATGAAGCAGGTGATGAAGCTTGTTTCTCTATGTCTCGAGAATCAATGGAATCGTGATGATTTGATTCTTATTTTAGGTGGTGGTGTTGCAGGTGATATGGGAGCTTTTGCTGCTTCTATTATACTCCGAGGTGTTGCGTGTATTCATATTCCGACAAGTTTGCTTGCTCAGGTCGATAGTAGTATCGGCGGTAAGACAGCCGTGAATCATAATAGGGGAAAGAACCTCGTGGGCACATTTTATCAGCCGAAGAAAGTAATTATTTCGAGTTCATTTCTAAATACATTAAATAAGCGTGAAATTCAGACTGGTTTTGCAGAGGTAATAAAATATGGGATTATTCATAGCGAAGTATTGTTTGATTTCTTAGTGGAGTGGTTCGCGAAGAACAATATTGAAGACTATAAGTCCTTTCCGGTATCCTTTTGGCAAGATCTTGTGTGGTCATGCGCAGGTATAAAAGCTGAGGTGGTCAGTAAGGATGAAAAAGAGTCCTCTTTACGTATGATTTTAAATTATGGACATACCTTTGGGCATGCTATTGAGAACTTAACTTCCTACAAAAAGTATACACATGGAGAGGCGGTGGCGATTGGGATGGATATCGCAGCTTTTCTAGCTTGGAAACAGGGAATCTGTAAGGAGTCTGTGTATGTCCAGCAGAAAATGTTAATTCAGAAATTGGGATTAGTAGTTGGAATTAGCCATAATATAAAGACTCAAAGTATTATGAGTACAATGAGATTAGATAAAAAGGTGAAAAATGGTAAGCTCAGGCTAATATTGCCAGAAAGTATTGGGAAAGTTAGAATAGATAACAGTATTAGTGAGGAAAAGATCGTTAATCTTTTAATGGAGTATCGAAATGAGTCTTAAAAAAATATTAGTAATTAATGGGCCTAATCTAAATATGCTGGGGAAGCGAGAGCCTGAGATCTATGGAGATCAAACACTCGCAGATCTTGACGCTGGTTTAATAGATGCATTTTATGGAAAAGCAGACATTGTCTGCTATCAATCGAATATTGAAGGTGAGTTAGTCGATCGTATTCAACAAGCAAATGATGAAAGTATTGATGGTATCGTGATTAATCCTGGCGCATATACTCATTACTCTCTTGCAATACATGATGCAGTTAAAGCTATAGAGATACCAGTGATTGAGGTGCATATTAGTAATATCCATGCGAGAGAAGAAGCGAGGCATAAATCAGTCATTGCATCAGCAGCTGTTGGGCAGGTCAGTGGTCTTGGATTTAAAGGTTACGAGTTAGCTGTTGAGTACTTTTTGAAATAATCCATCGTGTCCCGAAAAAAAATTCTAAGAAGTATTTCGAGTATACAGAAAGAACTAAGCAATCAGTATAACGATCTAGTATCCATTAAAACTAAAAAAGAGATTAAATATATAAAAAAAGCCTGTGCAATTACAGTTAAGATTTATAGCAAAATATTAAAAAACGACTTAAGGATCGGGGTGTCTGAAAAATATATCGCAGATAAAATTTATAAATACAGTCAAAAACTAGGTGCTGATAAAGACCTAGCATTCTCTTCGATCGTCGGTTCCGGGCCAAATTCTTCGTATATCCATAGCGAACCAACAAAACGAAAAATAAAAAAAGGTGATGTTGTTCAATTTGATTTTGGCGTGAAATATAAGGGCTATTGTTCTGATTTTTCCAGGGTAGTATGTGTAGGTAATAAACAGAATATCCCTAAAAAAATACAAAAATATTTTAAACTTGTTAAAGAGGCGCAGTCGTTAGCATTAAAAAAATTAAAAAAGCATAAAAGTTTTAAAAAAATTGATCAATCAGTTAAAGATTTGTTTAAAAAAAATAACGTTGATTATAACTATTTTCATAGTTTGGGACATGGCCTTGGAACCTATATCCATGAGTACCCAAGAGTTTCTTTTGATGCGAATCCTAAATTAAAACCAAAACCTGGAATGGTAATTACAATCGAACCCGGATTATACTTTCCTGGTAAATATGGATTTAGAATCGAAGATACAGTGGTAATTACGAAGAATGGCTATGATAATCTGACAAATGGTAGTAAGGGGTTGTTTTTTTAAGACGAGACCCCTCAGTCAGCATGTGCTGACAGCTCCCCTGTTAGGGAAGCCAAAATCAAAGTGTAGTATGTCTCCCTTAACAGGGGAGGTGCTGAGCTTGTCGAGGCGGAGGGGTAAGTTGTTCTTGACAGAAACCACCACTAAAAAAACATATATATTTATCTGAAATTAGTTCTAGAACCATTAATTTATGCGGCATTATTAGCTATACTAAGTATAGGGAAAATGGGGTAATTAGTACTCAAGAATAAGAAATAAACTCCTCTTTGAAGGGGAGAATGTCTGGGGTGAACCAGATCAGAGGGGATGTTGTTTGGAATCAATAGCAATAGTTGGAATCGCATGTCGATTTCCAGGAGCCAGTAATTACGGTGAATTCTGGGAAAATCTACTCGCAGGGAAGAACTCGATAGTAGAGATACCTGCAGATCGCTGGTCGATTGAGGAATTCTATTCTCCGGATATTAATGAACCAAATAAAACAAATAGTAAATGGGGCGGCTATCTGGATCAGATTGATCTCTTTGATAACCGATTCTTTAATATATCACCACGAGAAGTTAAAAGTATGGATCCACAGCAACGAGTACTGTTGGAAGAAACCTACCATTGTGTTGAAGATTCGGGTATTCCGCTGACTAAACTCAGTGCGAGCAAAACCTCCGTGTACGTCGGTGTTATGGCGATGGATTATTATAGTGATGTTTTATCCTCCGGAGTGCAAATAGATAGCTATGCTGGCTCAGGAAACTATCAGTGTATACTGGCAAATCGATTATCTCACTATTACGGATTTCGAGGAGATAGCGAATCGATAGATGCTGCATGTGCATCATCTTTAGTTGCTATTCATAACGCTTGTTCATCTCTTTCTTTATTTCATAGTGACTATGCCGTAGTTGCAGGTGTGAGTTTAAACTATAATCCCTGGAAATATATTAGTTTTTCAAAATCGAGAATGCTGAGTCCAGATGGCCAGTGTAAAACATTCGACAAAGATGCTAATGGATATGTGCCAGGCGAGGGTGTTGGTGTTGTGCTATTGCAACCGCTAAGTAAAGCAATAATTGATAAAAATCATATTTATGGCGTAATTCGTGGTAGTGCGGTTAATCATGTTGGGCAGACGGTATCGTTGACAGCACCAAAAGTAGAGGCACAAATAGACGTAATTAAGCAAGCGTTCGGATATGAGGACATATCAGCTGATGATGTTAGTTACGTTGAAGCTCATGGAACCGGAACGAGTTTGGGTGATCCAATTGAAGTTGAAGCTCTGACGCAGGCATATCGACAAGATACTGATAAGAAACAGTATTGCAAGATAGGAAGCGTAAAGACAAATATTGGTCATTTGGAGGCAGCATCAGGAATATCTGGTATTTTTAAAGTTCTGATGATGATGAAGCACAAAACAATCGTGAAAACGCTTAACGTGAAAACAGTAAATCCGATAATTGATTTTGAGAATAGTCCCTTTCAGCTAGCATTAGAGAATAGTGAGTGGAAAGTTGACGAAATAGACGGGCACATTGTGCCCAGAATTGCAGGCGTGAGTAGTTTCGGCTTTGGTGGTGTAAATGCACATGTAATTTTGGAAGAGTATAAAGCCTCATTGCCCGACTCACCCCCTAACCCCCTCTCTTTAGAAAAGAGGGGGAAGCATTCACAAATATTCATTCTATCGGCGAAGACGAAGAAAAGTTTGCGAGGATTAATCGAGCAGTGGAAAGAATTTGTCGAAACAGATGAATATGACGGGTATCGTTTTGAAGACATTTGTAATACATTGCTTATTGGTCGACGAGAATATGGCTATCGATGTGGTGTTATTGTTGATACAAAAGAAGATCTACGAGTTGAAATACAGAAACTTGATTTGGATGCAGTAATTGAGAGTTTGAGTAATGTGGGAAGTGATTCTCGCGTTGTTCTTCGAATCGGAAAGCTCGAGTTAATGAGTGTTAAACAGGTTAGTGATTATTATCAGGAGGATAAACTGTTTAAGAAGCATCTAGATGCGTGTCGAAATATACTTAAAAGCATTAACCCAAAAGCTAAATACGAAATTAAGTCGACATCCAAATGGATGAAGGCCGAAAAATATGTAAAGGTATTTCAATTTATCGTACAGTATTCCCTAGTTAAGAGTTTGAATATTCAAAATATAAATACAGTTTGTGGGGAAGGGCTGGGGCAGTGGGTGGCTCTATGTTTGAGCGGTATAATCAGTTTAGAAGATTGCCTATACTATTTTTTAGGTGAAAAAAATAAAATTATAATAAATAGACCGCAGATTCCGTTCTATGATCAGATTAGTTTTCAGACATACCGCTGGTATCATATAGATCCCGAGTACTTAAGACAGCTGATCGAAGATATTGAAGTAGAGCAAAAAGACTTAAACAAGGTAATAAAGAAAGCCAGTTTGCTTTTAGGCTCACAGTTTACTTTTAAAAGATATATGGAAGAATGGAATACGATTATATCAAGTTTGGAGAAGTGGAATAACGTTTTAATATCTTCCGGGAAAACGATCGAGAAGTTATTAGATACGGCTGAACCGATAACAGATCGATCAGATAGAATACTGATGATGTTTATCATTATCAGTAGTTTAAGACGAATAAATAAGAAATGGAGTCTTTCTGAGAAGCGAGCAGTGGAAAACGATAGTTTTTATGAGTTGATCGATTTATATGTGGATGGGGTTTTGAATCGTGATGATGTAGTGGCGTTACTAAGTGGTGCTGCAGGAGCATTCGAACAAGTGACCCAGGTTATGAATGAGTTGCAGTATTCGATAGATCAGACAAAGTCCTATAAAAAATTGAGAGAAATAAATACACAATTAGATGAAATTAAAGATAAATCGAAATGGAAAGAACTGATCGGTGAAATTGATCTAAACGATAAACGGTTTTCTGATAATATAGTTACCGATATTGGTGAGATTCAGGATAAAAATCAGATAGAAAGACTTATAAAATATACGATTAATGATAACTTAATTCTTGAGAAACAGCGTTTTATTTTGGAGAGTTGGACGGTTGGGCTTAATGTCGACTGGGTGGTCTATTCAAATGTAAAGAAGTATCAGAAGGTAGCGTTACCAAGTTATAGTTTTGACCGACAACGGTTTTGGATAGAGAACTCACCCTCCGCCTCACCCCCGGCCCCTCTCCATGAAATGGAGAAGGGAGCAAACCCAATCCTCTCTGGCCTCACCCCCAGAACCTCTCCATCATCCGATCGAAGAGAGGATCTAGCTAGCGTCCAAGGAGAAGGGAGTAATATAAATATTAGAATGTACGATATAAATAATGATGCGATTATTAGGGATCATGTTATTACTGGTCAGACGATTATTCCGGGTGCGGAGATGATTGAGTTTGCATACTCTACGATTGAGCAAAAATTAAATAACAGTGATTTTCAGATTACACATTTAGAAATATTGGCACCGGGAATAGTACTAGATTCAATTCAATTAGATATTGAAATAAAGGATAATAAATTTGAGATAATATCAATGGGTCAAATACTTGGCAAGGGTCGTTATGATTTAAGCATAATAGAACCCGGCATTGCCGGCCATGATCCTAATGCGACAAAGGATATGGACTCAGACAAATTTTATACAGATATCCAACAATATGGATACAATTATGGACCGAGTTTGCAGGTTATTAAAGGAATCTATATAAATGATGAATCAATCGTATGTAAGCTGGAACCACAAATAGAGACGGGAAAGATTTGTGATCCGCATATATTAGATGGTATTTTCCAGTCGGTAATCGTGTATGCCATTGAAGAAGACCTTGTAGATAATAAAATGCTATATGTCCCTTTTGGTTTTTCATCGTTTAATCTGATTTCTGGGATAAATAAAGATTGTTATGTTCATATACTTAGAAATAAGGTTACAACTATTAAAGGTGAAATTAAGCTCGATTTATTTGTAGATGATTCAGCAGGGAATCAATTATTAACTATTAAAGGTATGATACTTAAAAAAGTACCTAATAGTTTTTTGCAGATGTTTAAAGCTAAAGAAGGCCTCCCCCTTAATTCCCCTCCTAAAGGAGAGGGGATTTTATTAGAAAGTGCTGCCAGTATTTTAGAATATAATCAGAAAAAATTGATGAGTGCAGTGTTTAGTACCCACTCCGTCTACGCCAAGGCTACGCTGGACAAGCCCGCTCCGAAGGAGCACCCCTCCCAGGAGGGGATTAAAAAGACATCTCCTTCAGTCCCTTTTCTAACGGAACGGGACGAAGACACCAAAATAGCGTATTACAAGCCTGTTTGGGTGAAGGCAGATACGCAAGAAGCATTAAACGAGTACGATGTTATATCAGTTGATTCTGAGACTTCAGTCAATCGGTTGATATCACAGTTGAAGCTAAATAATCAAAAGAACCTGATAGTTCTTAATTTTAAGTTGAAATCATTTAGTAGAATTGTAAGTTTGGAAGATTTAAGAGAATCTCAAAAAAAGAATTTGCTCGCTATATTCAGACTGGTTCAAGACTTAATGAAAGCGACACTCAAACAAAATATTATCATAACAGTAGTAACAACCAATTCATTAAAAGTTTTAAATACGGATCGAGTAGAAGGTTACCTAAATTCTAGCATTTATGGGTTTGCTAAAGTTGTAAATTTAGAGAATAAAAAAATCAAAATAAAAATGATCGACTCGGATATTGGCGA
>Ga0075111_1001703_pt1 | contig 9937 bp, 9 predicted proteins | sample AntAceMetag02UKK_FD_69787 | JGI IMG/M metagenome (GOLD analysis project Ga0075111, IMG submission 69787) | Saline lake microbial communities from Ace Lake, Antarctica - Antarctic Ace Lake Metagenome 02UKK | ecosystem: Environmental > Aquatic > Non-marine Saline and Alkaline > Saline | place... | reverse complement strand
TGATGCATTATTAGGCGGTGCTATCATTATAATTCCATCCAATTTTTTGATATTAAAAATATTCATCATTCTTCGGACAATAATACCTCCAAGACTATGAGTTACAAAATAAACATTGTTGTGATAATCTGAATTTATTTTAAAAACATCATACAGTTTGTGGGCGGTATTTGTAATATTTAGTTTCCTGCTGGGATAAGACCAATTTACAACATCAAAATTAGCATTGATAAATGCTTCCTCTAATTTTGACATTGATGATTTTAATCGACCAAGACCATGAATTAATATTATACAATTTGAATTCATAAAAGCTTCCTTAATTTGGTGCCTGTATATAAATTCCTTTTGAGATATAAACAAGCACCAGTAATTGCACATTTAAGCGAAAGAAGATAGATCAAGTCAAATGCACATAATCCATGGTCACGCACAGCAGATTATCATAACCGCATCTTGGGAAATGATCGATAATTGAACCTATTTTTCTACAAAATAGGTAATGCGGAAGCAAAGTTGTCGATCCTGATAGTTCCTTTTAACATGGTCGCTAACAGGTGTTGAAGGTGTGTCAGCCACATTTTTTTTACTATGGCTTAAACATCTCCTACGTGAGGTGGCCAAGACACGGCATCTTTGGATTTTTCCGAAGAAATTTCAACCCAGCCATCGCTTTTGTTTAACAAAAATAATCTACCCAGCAAATTTATGTTTTTATTTCCTACGATTAAACCTATTTTAATATTTTTATCCAAACTTAATGATGACAAATTAGAACCAGACAAGAGGAATTCTATCGGGCGAAAAATTTTTGAATGGAAAGGGATTCTGTTTACAATATCTGCCAGTCTGGTCCCCTCATGAGGAGTAGCAATAAATACACATTTCCCAACATTATGTTGTGTGAATTGTTTATACAAGCTCTAATAATTAGACCTCCCATGCTATGAGCAACAAAATTTACTGTTCAATGCTTTTTTATGAGGTGATTTGTTTAAAGATAAAGTGAATTCTTGCACTCTTCAAGTTTTCCGAATGTATTGGTAAATTTATTGAAACTGTCTTAAAACCTGATTAACATAGGCTTTTTTATAGAAAATCCATGTCATGTTTATCTTTGTTAAATCCATGAATCATAATTGTTATTTCATTTTTCATTATGAAAATTAAGGAACTGTTCCTTCTCAATATTATGGATGTTCAACTATTTTTTTTTTGATTAATGCCTATCTCGAAACAAAGTTTTCCAAAGAGGTTCTTTCCTCGCTTTAGTAGTTACATGTGGACCAAGCTGTTTATCTATCTGCCCAGTTTCTTCAGGAATGATAAGTTTCCTTTTTTTTCCTATAATTTTTAGAATCTTATCCAGAACGTTATCTGGTGGTATTTTTATTGTCATTCTATCACTCCTGGTAGTATCCTCTTTATAAAGAATAAATAACTGTGGTTGTTCCATTGCTTGTTTCAATTTTATCAAATAAATTGATATGGCAATTCTTAAATGCTACATCAACATTTGTGGTTTCTCTTGTTGGAAATGAATAACCTCCTTTGATGATATCATAATCATTCAGCTCCTTTAGTAGAATAAATGTCTGCCTGATTTTTTTTTATAGTCAGGAATCTGTCCAAGTATTATTATTTCATACCCTCCAATTTTTTTTGAAACCTCACCATTCTGTTCTTTCTTTTTTATTTCTGCTCTGATTGTTTTAAAAACGGCAATATCGCTGTTTTGAGACTGCCGCCAACTGCTTGATTTTGGCCCTTCATTTGGTGATTTAATTTCACCAATTATCAAAAAATTGTTTTTGCAGCAATATAATCAGGTTTGCTTAAATGACTGCGCCCTCAACCTTTTATTTTACTTTCATTAAAAAAATATCCCATTTTGGAAAAGGCTTCTTCCACCTTAAGGTAGAAATGATTTTTATTTTCAATTGTCACCATATAATAATTTAACCATTCATGTTAAATGAGGACATCTCCTGTAATAATTATAACTCCTTGCTGCTGATGATGTTATCAGATAACAAATTAATTATTTTTTTATGACACTTTCCACATGCGGATAACACCTATCCGCAATATTTATCGAGAAAATTTTAATAGTCAAGGTATTATCCTTAAGATGTATATTCTATTCACACTGTTTTATGATTCGACCAACTGCTGTAAAGAGTTATCGATATTTGCCAATTGTTCCAGGCCAGTCGTCAATAGTACAATTTTTTCATTTTCTATATTTGCGCTTTTGGCCTCTTTTGCTCTCAGATAAACAGCTTCTTTCTCTTTAAAGGCTTCTATAATTTCACTGTCGACATGATTATATATGTTATCAAATAATTCTTGTTTTTTGTTTACATCATACAAGGAAGAATGAAATTCAGATGATAAAATTTCATATATTTTTTGCTCGAGGTTTTCCAGCACTTCTTCCTTTGCGTTTTGTAATTTTTCTTTATCCTTTAAATTTCCATAAAAGAAACCGGCCAGCAATACAGGCACGCCAATGACAGGTGCGAATGATGATAAAACGGTTCCCATCAATCCGAGCATCAATGCAGATGCGCCGACGGCTCCACCCATTGCCCAGGCGGCGAATTCATCCTCAGAATAGTCCATCTCAAGATTCATACTGGTATTGAAAGTATCCAGACAATATTCATCCAACAGGGAGGTTTCTAAATTGAGTTTTGCTTTATATCCTTTGAGTGATTGTTGCAACCGGACTACCAGTTCCCGTTCTATACGCTGGAAATCAATTTTGCGCTGGTATAAAATATTTTTAATATTTTTATAAAACAGCAGCTGCAATTCCTTTTCATTTTTAACGCTTCGCAACTTGTTCGTAAGGTTACGCCCGACATCATGACTGATACTTTCCAATAATTTATCATATTTTTGAATAAAATCCGTCCATAGTTTATCAAGCTCATTATGGACCTGCTCCCTGAACTGCTCATATTCAGCTTTATAGGATTGATATTCCTGAGCAATGGTTTGAAGGTCGGTATCAATATCTTCTTCATCCTTCCTGATAATACCAATTTCTTTTTCAAGACGGTTATCCATAATGCTGATCAATGAGCTGATTTTTTTTGCTTTTATTTCAATGAGATTGTTTCCCTTTTTCTCTACAAAATATTTTCCCAGTTCATCCTGGAGATGGCCAAAATTTTCCTTCGTTTTCGATGACACGGGTATCAATGGCAGATCTGATAAACCGGTTTCCATCAGGTTGGTTCTGGCAATTTCCAGGGAAAGGGCGATCTGTTTGTTTACATACTCCAATAGGTCCTTTCGATCCCCGTCGCCTTCAATCATATCCCAATAATTAAGAATAAAAAATATTTTATCGAGGTCTTTTTTCCGTAATATTTTTTCTTCAAGAAACTCTTTTTCATTTTTTTTCCAGGCCTGCTGGGCATTCAAAAAATAGAGTATACAGTCTGCCCTGTTTATATAATCAAAAGTTACTTCCATCCGTTTAATTTCCGGATCATTAAGCCCTGGAGAATCAACAACGACAACACCTTCTTTTAGAATTTCAGACGGGAATTCCAGTTCAAGGCTGTTTACGTGGGTTAAATAATCACCCTCAACAGCCCCGAAATTTGCAATTACATTTGCCAGATCATCAACATAAGAACTTTTGGCACCATTCGTATCAATAATATTCAATTTTGGCACATCACCATATTTAACCTCGCAAAGCTTTGCCGTGGTCGTCGTATGACGGGTCGTCAGCAACTCCTCCCCGATAAAAAATTTATTGACAAAAGTACTTTTTCCGGAACTAAAATCACCCAGGCATAAAACATTAAATGTTAACTGATCCTTAAATTCATTCAATAAAGTATCAAAAATTTTCTTATCATCAATTATAGTTAACGAATCAGCCAGTGCCTTAAGCTCATGAATAATAGCTATTATTTTATCTTTTTTATTCTGGATTCCCTGTAACATTTTTGCATATCCTTCTTTTAATTCAGAAATAAATGATTTCCTGGTTGTTTATTCATTCACACATCAGCAAAATGTCTTCCATCAGCCGGTTAACTATTTGTACCGTTTCCTGGTCTGCCGTAGCCACATCTTTATATTTCTCATTTATTGTTGCGGCTTTTCTTTCCAGAATGGTCTTTTCCGGAAATTTTTCTCTTATATATTCCAACACAAACTTATCAAAATTCAGGGCCATCTCCTGTTTATCCATCATCTCTTTTTTAATATTATCCAGAGCCTTATTAACCTCTCTTTTATAATTCATTTTCTGTGCTTTTTTTTCGATGACCCCTGAAAAATTCTTTGCAGCTTTCAATCCCCATGCTCCCACTTTTACTAAGATACCAAGCGCTCCGATGGCAAATGCACCAATAATGGGCACTGCAATGGCGCCTACAGAAGCAATAACTGCCAGTGCCGGCCCGGCAACCGGAATCGCACCTAGTGCAAGAGGCATTGCGCCGATACCTCCCAGAATACTGGCTCCGGCTAAAGCGCCGCCGGCATAGGGTAAAACAGAGACTCCGGCACTCACGGTTCCAACAGCAGTCAGTGCATTTAACATATATTTTCCCTTGTTGGATTCATACAGCGGCTTTATCTGCACATGATGCTGATTAAACTTGGGCATTACCTCCTTGTCAAAGGAAGCAAGCAATTTACCAAGAGATTGAACATAGGTTTTTACGGCTTCATTAATCATGTCTTCCAAAAGTTTTTTAACTCTTAACTCAATATACCGGGAATTAAAAATCGTATCTTCAGGCAGGGTGTCAATTTCATTTCCTGCGATCTTTTTTACATTGTTTACGGCCAGTTCAATCTCATTTTTAAATGCACCTTCCAAGGCCAGCAGTTCTTCTTTGAGAGTAATTTTTTCAGATTCAATATCCTGGCTAAATTCGTTAATTTTATGTTCTATCTCATCTATCTGCTGCTGATATTTTTTGTAACTGCCATTCAGTTTATCCATAAAGGCTTCGCAGGAACTGTAAACAAGCGCCAGCTGATTGGCAAGGTCCCGCTTAAGCGCCTTGGTCAGAAGCTGTTCTTTTGTTTTGGATACATAATTCATTATGCTTTTTTCCAGGGTGCTGATCCCACTGGCGTTAATTAGATTGTCTTTATTTAATTTTTTCCCTACCAGGGCATTTTTTGCCGACATCATAAAAATAGAATCCTTTATTTCAGCCGTACTTTTCCCGATAAATTGTGCTATATTTTCCACAAAATTTGTTTTTACAAGATAGGGATCATCTATATTATCAGCATGGTTCAAAACAAAGCAGAATTTTTCAATATCCTTTTTCCTGACAATTTTGGTCAGCAATTCCACTTCAGATTTTCTGAATGCCTGATTAGCATTCATGATAAACAGGACAATATCTACCTCTCCAACCAGATCAAAGACCACATCATCGGAAAGAGACGAAGGATCATTTGTGCCTGGGGTATCAAACAATACAAAATTACCGAATGAATGATCCATATTTTGAATGACTGTATTCAACCGTTTGTTATCATTTTTTGCTGACAAATCAGCAATTGAAGCTTGTGATAAATCGGTTCTTGTGGATGGCTCACCCTTCAGTTCAACATAACTTTTTTTGGCAAAAGATATTTCATTAATAAGATTTGTAGTAGGGGTAAAGTTAATCGGAAGAACCTCATCTCCAATAATGGCATTGATGATTGACGATTTTCCTGCCGAAAATTCACCGATTAGGGCGATTTTAAATTTATAACTCTGATAGAGTAATTTGATTTCTTCCAGCCCTTCAATCGCGCGATAAATTTCCAGTTGCTGTAGTGATTTGCTGTCATCATATTTTTGCAGACAAATTATGGCATCGTTAATGGAAGAAAAATCAGTTACCAGTCTCATGGTGTATCTCCTTTTCTAAATTACAGTTGTTCTTCGCATTTATCAATAAGCTTTTGTATCCTGGCATATAATGATGTATTTCTAGGGATTTTGCGTATCATTTTATAAGCCTTTCCCTTTATTTCAACAAGTTTTTCTTCATTATCATTCCAAAATCCTGTATTCTCAGCAAATTTTATCTCCAGCCTGGTAATCTTATCTTCTGTTATTGAGTACAGTTCCCTTTCTTTTTGTTTCGTGATTTCTATTTTCTTTTTTTCCTGGTCCCTTAGCGTCTGCTCTTTTTGTCCCTTCTCTCTTTGATCCTTCTTTTTTTGTTCATGGAGCTCTATATTCAGTTGTTTCTGTCCTTTTGCCCACAATTCTTTTTCTTTCTGCTCTTTTGCCCTTAATTCCTGTGCTTTTAGTTCTTTCTCTGTCTTATCATTTTGTTGTTCCTGCTTAATCTGGGCCTTCTCATTTTGAGTGACAGATATTACCCAGGCAGCAGTAATAAAAACCATAAAAATCGACAGGAAAACAACTATTTTTTTCTTTGCGGACATGAAGAGCCTCCTTGTGGATTAAATTACCCGGTGGATAATCTGAATTTAATTCTGAAAAATATTACCTTGATTTTTTTGTGTGGCCCGGATGGCCACTTATTTCCCCCCCCCTCACCCCTTGTGCCACTTAAGGAGGGATTAAAAAGAAAAAAATAGTAGGGATTCAAGCACTTATCCGCCATCCAAAGTTAGAATCTGATTATAGTGAGGGGGATTATGACCCGGTCACAAGTGGGAGATTTTAAAGTGATCATCCGAGGTATGAACACCATAAAAAAAATCATTTCACCAGATCAAATAATCTATTTTTAATGTCGTCGGGCATCTCAACACCATCAAACACTCGATGTAAAAAAGGCTTTACGGATTTTTCCATACTATTTCTTGCAATATAACCCAAAATTTCAGCTAAAAAAATAATGGCTGTTTCACTTTTGATTTTATTAACTTCGGTTGCAGTTTTTTCAGATGTTTTTAGGTTTGTTTGGTCATAATCTTCCATTTTAAAAATCTCTTTGCTGATCAGATTCAAGGTTTTTTCTTCTTCGTCAGATAAAATTTTATCATGTAGCATAACAGTATAAAGGACTTTTAAAAAAGCATTTTGCCCTGCATCATTCAACCTCATCATTTTACCACCTGCATTTCTTTGCTGATTTCTTTGATTTGTTCAGCTAAATTTTCTATAAAAATATTCATTTTTTCTTTTAATTCAGATAGTTTGTTTTCAACCTCAATTGTTTCTAAGTCAATTTTGAAAAGCTGAACAATTATTTCACGATTCAACTCATTGGCAATAATTTTGAATTTTTCTTCATTTTTCAGGACATCGGGGGGAGCAGCAGACTTGCCCTTACCAGGAAACGAATTTAAAAATGAATTGGTCGCAAAGGCTAAAATTGTCTTTTTTTTATCAGAATCGATATGCTGGGTTGACTTATTTGAAATTCCGCCGATTTTTCTGGTATCCTTCAGAATAAATTTTTCATAGATAAAATTATCAGACAACAAACCAAAAATATAACCTATTGTTGAAAGTTTATACCTTTTAGCAATAAATCCATTGATAATCGATCTATTGTAAGAAAGGGTCTCCTCCATTTGTTTTCCCAGCTCATCAGGATATAAATGGGTTATTTCCCCTATAAGTTCACGTATGTTTGTGTCTAAACCAAGAAATTTTTCCTTATAAAAATTTAGATATTTTAAATAGATTTCACCAATTGTCTTTTTTAATTCTTCAATTTTTTCAAACGTTCTATAAAGGCAATAGAACTTCAGCGTAGGGTTTTGTACGGGTAATGAATTATATATTTGGGATTCGGAAATTTCCAGAAAAACATCATTGATAGTGCTTAAGATTATATCATAGGTAGCTTTTGATAAATCATCCGCCTGTTTTTTATACTCTTGGGTCTGGCAGTAATTTATAAAGCCTGTGAGTTCTTTATTTATTTTATTTTCAAATTCTGAAAGATTCCGCTGTATCTGTTCCAACTCAGATTGAATATCATCATAAATAAATTCAATTTCCTTCTTGGAGATATGGTAGTCTCTATCAATGACTGAGTTGTTAAAATCCTTTAGAAATTGCGTAAAATATTCGCCAAATTCATTTTTTAAAATTTTCAATGAAATGCATGGAATTGTTTCAGTATTGGTGAATTTTTTCCCATAGATTTTAGCAATTTTAAGATTCAGTTCCCTGGCAGTCTGTTTTATGTCTGAAGAATCAACAATATCTATTTTGTTGATAACAGCATAGATATTATTCACTTTTTCAAGGAGTTCATCCAGCAGAACACTTTCTGTTAATTTGCCTGCCTGGGAAGCGTCAAACAACCATACAACAAAGTCCAGCCGATCAAACAATTTTTTGGTGATTTCATCACATGCTTTACTGTGGTTAAATCCTGGAGTATCAATAATATTGAATTTTTTAAGATTTTCATTATCAAGATAAATAACTATTTCTTTAATGCTTTCGACTTCCCTCCGGTAAACTTCATTGTCAATCTCGGATGCCTTTTGGTAATCATTTAAGACCGAGTATGAAATTTCCCTGACAATATTTTTTTTATCATCATTTTCACTGGAATAGTGGACTTCCGCTTTCTCATCCTTGCCATATTTTAACGTGGTCACTACGGATGTGATCGGTGTAATACCTACGGGGAGGATATCAATATCAAGAAGTTTGTTTATAAATGATGATTTTCCAACACTGAATTCACCCATCACTGCAAGATTAAGGGGCTCGTCAGCAATTCTCTTGACCTTGTCAAAATATCTCGAAAAATATTTACTCAATTCCAAGCTATATTTGAAATTATTTTCACATCGAAGTAATGCATGATATTTGAAATGATCAGAGATTTGTGCTTTGTTTTTAAATGAGTCAGACATAATTTTATCCTTAAAATTATTAACAGCGCTGCCTATTGAAAGAATCCAATTAAGAAATAAGTAGATGCTTTTTTATTTTTTGTCAAGATGAAGATAAATTTTGTTAGGAACAAATAAATTGTCCGGTTTTGTAGCATATAAACTGTACTGTTATTATGATAGCCAAAAAGGCTTTTAAGACATGGGGACAAACACTAAAGGCATTGCGGATAAGCCGAAAAGGAAGGTTTTAAAAAACGAGACTTCTGGCAATAGTCCAAACCCGGAAAATATTTTCAAATAAGAAAAATACCAAAATTTGAGTAAAGCAGATATTAAAAATACCGGTATCAGATCCATTCAGTCCTTGTTCAGCTTAGAAGTTCAAATTAATTTAAAAAAAATTAAAATGTTTAAAATTATTTCTCAGGAACAACCCATTTCATTTGAAACTCAACTTCCTCATTATCCCCTCTCTTTCATGCTCTATAGTAAATATGGAATCAGGAGGAACTAAAATTCTTTCACCAGCAATTTGTATTCGAAACCTTTTTTTCTGTTCAATTGAATCAGCAAGTCTCCTTAATTTATTCACGAATTCTTTTGTGGAGTATGCTTTTTCAAGATCTCGTTCTCGTTTAGATTTGCGTTTTGTCATAGATCCTCTCTGTTTATTTCAATTCAATCCTCATCATGATCAATATCCCCACCCCCATAATCACAGGTCATATCTGAGAAAAGAACATCAAACCACTTTTTGAACGTTTTATAGTCTCGTTTTTTTTTGCCAGACATCCGGATCAGTCATCCAGGATTCAAGCTGTTCTTAAAATATCTATATAGAGTGCCTTTGAATCCTCTTTTTAATTATTTTCAAAGCGATTGCTTATGTATTCATGAATTTTACTGGATGATATTTCATTTGTTGCAGCTCCTGTCCGAATAAATAATTTTTCTGTATTTCCATTTTTTACATAGACTGGAGATAATCCTGGACTACAATCAATAACTAAAATTCTTTTTCCCTTATAATCTTTAAATAATGGTTTAATATAAAGCATATGATGGGAACCCATATTTTTTTTTATTAAATTAACAAGATGGAGATTCATTT
>Ga0075111_1001701_pt1 | contig 9945 bp, 8 predicted proteins | sample AntAceMetag02UKK_FD_69787 | JGI IMG/M metagenome (GOLD analysis project Ga0075111, IMG submission 69787) | Saline lake microbial communities from Ace Lake, Antarctica - Antarctic Ace Lake Metagenome 02UKK | ecosystem: Environmental > Aquatic > Non-marine Saline and Alkaline > Saline | place... | reverse complement strand
CTGTTATCTATGTTTTTACCCTGGGTTAGTGTAGGTGGTACTTCAATCCTTGGATTGCAGAGCATAACTGTCCTACTTATTATGTTATGGGTATACCCCATATTACAGATTCTTAATGAGAAACCTATTAAAAAGATTATTGGAATAATTCTATCTATTGCTTCAGCAATTCTTGGAATCATCTTTATCATTGTTAACAGTGGATCAAGTTCAGGACCTATGGAAGGAATTGGTGCATATGTATATGTAATATCGTCAATACTATTCATCATTGGTATCTTCATGAATAAAAAGATTGAAGTAAAATCCAAACCAGCCGAAGTAAAACCACTTGTAATGAAACATCCAGAAGGGAAAGTCAAACAAGAAGTCAAACCAGAACCTAAAGTTGAGGTCAAACAAGAAGTTAAACCAGAGGTAAAACCAGTTGAGGTAAAAAAGGAGCCTGCTCCTAAGAAGGCACCTACAGCTAAGAAAGAGGAACCTAAAAAGAAGGCTACACCTAAGAAAAAACCTACTACTAAGAAATCTACTACTAAATCACAGGAACAAAAAAAGAAACCTGCTCCAAAGAAAGCTCCTACCCACATTCCTCACCCTAAAAAAGTAATTTTTGATGATTTAATTAAAGTCTCTTTAATGCCTCAGGTAATTGAACCGGCGTCTTCTTGAATTTGGCACGTGCACTTAAGAGCAAGAGTAAGAGCTTGTTGTGAAACATTCTTCATTTGAGCCATTACATTCTCAACCTTCTTGCGATTATTAATCCATTGCTCGATGAGAATTGCTTCATCATGTTTAAGCCGTTTATTCACTGTTTTCCCATTCACCTTGGTTGTCCAGTAAGGGTATGGTCCATGTCGTGAAGCTGGATCCTTGCTGCATGCACAGTTTGGTTTACCACATACCTTCCAGCGCCACTGAATGCTCCCCGGCCAGATAAAGCTAATGGTAGCAATCTGCTTGGCAAGCTCTTTGTGATGTTGTAATAATGTCTGGAGCTGTAATTCATCTTGTTTCATGTAGTATTTCCTTGCAATGTAATGCATCTGGTAGTATGATACTACCAGACATGTTGCATGTCAAGGACAGATGAGCAAATCTACACAGTCATTCTGTCCTCCAGGAGGATTCTCATGACTATACACCCATTTTCTGATGCGAGTTTTTTCACCCAGAACCACTTGGCTATTGCTGCAGCATATTGTCGCAGTCTTGATGTGATGGGTATAGTAAATAAAGTAGTTCCCACATCTATGGAACTTTCAGCTGGTATGATGGTCCAAGCGATGGTACTTGATGTACTCAGTGGAAGATCACCATTGTATCGAGTCGAGCAGTTTTGGGAACAGCAGGATAAGCTTTTGCTCTTAGGAAATGATGTAAGCAGTCATCTTTTTAATGATACCAACTTGGGGAGGGGATTAGATGCTATTTTCGAAGCAGGGTCTTCAAAGATTATTACTGAACTGGGTATTTCAGCTTCAAAGGTGTTCAATCTCGATATGAGTGCTGTGAGTTACGATACGACCAGCACCAGTGTATGGGGAGAATACCGGGGTTCAGAGTATAATCCTCCAGTTGAGGGACCTCGCATTGTTCGAGGACATTCCAAGGATTTACGTCCTGATTTAAAACAATTCATGACTGAACTACTGTGTGTGGAGCGTGGAGTTCCAATATTCACTACTACTCTAGATGGAAACAGCTCTGACAAACGGTCAAATAACAAGATACTTACTCGCATTGGCTCAATAATGGCACGTCATGGATTGGGAGCTGGAGCGTTTGTGTATGTGGCTGATTCAGCGATGGTTACAGTTGAGAATTTGTCGCTATTGGATGAAACACGCTTTGTGAGCAGATTGCCAGGAAACTTTTCAGTCTGTGCACAGGTAGTGGATCATGCTGTAGATAGTGAAGAATGGGAACATCTAGGTCGGCTTGCTGAGCTAGATTCTTCTCGTGTTGCAGCCGAATATAAGGCTCATGAAACCACAGTAGAAATTGAAAACAATACTTATCGAGCAGTGGTCATTCATTCTAACTCCCATGACAAAAGGAGACAAAAAGCGATAGATCGTAAACAAGAAAAGTCGTTGAAGGAAATAACTGCTCTTACCAAGGGTCTTCAGGTCAGATACTTCTGTGAACATGATGCGATGATTGCAGTACAAGCGATGTTGCGAATAAAGACTTCGCTACATACACTAAGAGCTTCATACAAAGAGACAAAAGTAAATAAACGAGGAAGACCACCGAAAGGAGGTTCTCAACCAACAAATACGTACTATGACCTCGTATATGAGATTCTCATCCGAGAGGATCGGCTACAACAACTTCGTGAACGATCTGGATGTTTTGTATTGCTCTCCAATGTGCCCTCTTTTGGAGAGGATTCACTTGATTCAAAGGCTCTCTTACGAACCTATAAGGGGCAATATGGTGTGGAAAGTGATTTTTGTTTCCTCAAAGACCCTCTTGTGGTCAATGATTTGTTCTTAAAAACTCAATCACGCATTGATGCTTTAGGTATGATTTTAGTTGTTGCATTACTCATCTGGAGACTAATGGAAAGGCAAATGAGGTTGTATCTCAATAATGAAAACAAAGTATTGCCAGGCTGGGATAACAAACCAACTGATCGCCCCACATCGTTCATGATGAGCACGGTGTTTTCTGGAATCTTGATTGCACGTATAAAACATGGTGAATCGTTCCTGCTCAATCCACTAAGTGATAGACAGATACAATTCCTCGCTGCTCTTGGTCTTGATGAGAATGTGTTTTTGGAAAAGGATGTTGCATGTGTTCTTCAATGTAGGGGAATACCCGATGATTAAATGTTCAAAGAACATCGTTATGAGAGAAAGAGACCTCTTCTTCCTCCGAGGCAAAAGCCTTGGAGAATGAACACGTCCCTTCAATTATTGCTATTGAGTGGTGATACAAGATTCACTCTATTAAAAATGCTTGTATGGAGGAAAAGTTGATACACTGCTTTAGAAAAGGAATTCAACCTCAAAAAATTCAGAGCAATTTAATTCAGACGAGAAATATATCTTAAGGGTGAGGAATGTGGGTTTACAATATAATTTTGTATTTGAGGCAATAAATTATTGCGTTATTACTGTTTTTTTCGATATGGAATCATTGTGTTTTCAATGCTTTCTAAGCCTATATATAAGAGCAGTCCTAATAGTCCTAACGCCATAATACCCACATACATTCCTTCATAGTTTGCCATTACCCAATTATTCATTATGTAATACCCAATTCCAGTTGATGAAGCAAAGTTTTCACTGATAAATAATACGGAGAGACTGATTCCTAATGTAATACGGAGTGAGCTAAAAAGGCGGGGAATAATTCCTGGAAGGAGAATGTGTCTATATAATTCTCTTTTAGTGAGATGAAATGCTAAGCTAAGAGTGTTGTATTCAGCATAGATCTCTTTTATTCCATCTCGTATAGATACTGCTATGGGAAATAGGATAATAGTTGCAATGAGGGCGATTTTAGAGAGGTTCCCAATTCCGAGTAAGACCATGAAAACAGGTAAGAAGGCAATTTTTGGCAGTGGGTACAAGAGGTACAAGATAGGAGAGATAATAGCATCTACTTTTTTACTTTTCCCACTTATGATTCCTACAGGTAATCCAATGCAAATTGCGATGATTGATCCAATAAGTACTCTATTGAAGGAAGAAAAGAGATGAATATAGATCTCTTTGTTTGTTAGAGAGAGGATGAATTTATGTATCACTATATGAGGAAGAGGAATAACAGGGTGATGGATGATTGTTGCTGCTATGTACCAGAAGATAATAATTAATCCCATTCCGCTTAGTAAGTCTGTAATTTTCTTCATTTTCCTCTCTCTTTTTCTAGATACATTCTTACCTTTTTCTGAAGGGAAAAGAATTGTTCATTGCTTCTTATGTTTTTATCGTCATAGAGAGGATTCATAAGGGTGTGAGTGATTCCTTGTGAATTCATGATTAAGATTTTTTTTCCAATATAGAGAGCTTCACTGATGCTGTGGGTGACAAGAGCGAGTGTAATGTTGTGTAGGTGAGCATACTCTTTTATTTCTTGTTGTATACTCTCTCTTGTTTGTTCATCTAAGGCAGCAAGGGGTTCGTCGAGAAGAAGTAGAGTTGGCCGTCTTAACAGAGATCGGGCAAGGGCAACTCGCTGTTTCTCTCCACCACTTAATTGATGGATGTAGCGTGTTGCTAAGTGTTCTATTGAAAAGGTATTCATTAATCGTTGTGCTTCTTCTAGATATTCACTTTTAGGATAATTGAACACGATGTTATCTTGAACAGTTTTCCAAGGGAGGAGGTATTCTTTTTGAAACATAATGGCACATTCTTCTGATGAGAAGTGCTTTTCTATTCTCCCTTTTGTTATGGGAATGAGGTGTGCTATTGCATGCAATAGTGAGCTTTTCCCACATCCAGAATCTCCTATGATAGATACATTTTCTCCTTGTTTAATATCAAAAGAGATGTTTTTAAAGGCAATGACAGGCCCATATGAGACTTGTAATGATGTGATTGAGGTAAGGGTTTTCATTTAATAAATGAGTCATCAATAATGTCAGTGTATTCTAGAGTAATTGCAATTCCACTGATGTTTTGAGTGTAGGTGATAAGTTCTTGTACAAACTCTTTTGATGGGATTCTTCCTCTATTAAAGGTGGGGATAGTGATCGTATCTTTTATAGCAGGTGGGAGGTTTTTGATTGATTTAAATAGAATTTCGCGCGCGTCTGCTTCTTTGATTTCTAATGCAATAATTGCTTTTTCATATGCTCTGTGAAAAGCTGCTATGAGTTCTCTTTTCTCTGTTATTGCTTTGTCTGTGAATGCAATAATATCTACACTTTCTGTTTCTTTTCCATGTACTATTATCTTTTTTACTCCCCTTAGTACACCAATTGAAGCGAAAGGTTCTGGAAATATTCCAACATCGATATTGCCATTTAGAAGGGCTTCGAGTCGGGTGGGGATGTCATTTATATATACTTTTTTCATTTCATGAGTTGATGAGAGGTATTCATCAAGGAGGTAATTCGTGACACTCACCTGCATTACACCAGAAGTGAGTGTAGCGGTTGTATCGAGGTCTTTTGTTGCTAGCAGTGGAAATACTCCGTCAGTTGAAAGGGTTCCTTTCATGATAAATCCGTTAGAGTTACTTGTGATGAGTGAGATGATATCAGTCATAGATCCGTCAACTTGTCCTGTTTGAAGGGCTGTTTGGCGAGTTTGTCCATTCGAAAATTGGATAAGTTCAACGTTTACCCTTTCTTCTTCAAAGTATCCTTTTTGCTTTGCAACATAGAAGGGAACAATATCTACAGCACTCATCATTCCGACTTTGAGGATAGGCTCTTGTTCCTTTAGTCCTTGTGCTGAAATGAATGTAGTAATAAAGATGGCTAAAAGTGTAATCAATAATTTTTTCATAAAAGGATCCTCATCGGTTGCATACTATCTAACTTTTAGTGATGTTTCAATAAAAGAAGAAAATAAGAGGTGATGAGGAGTTGTAAAGAAAACGTCTCCTTGAGTTAGTATGATTTTTCAAAGTCTACCACATTTTTCATTTTTTCCTTTTTTAGGAAGGATGAGAGGTTTGAATAAAAGAGTTCAAATACTATAGACGGAACATCTTTAGAGAGACCCGAAGAGTGAGGAGTAATGAGGACGTTGGGTACGTTCCATAGGGGGCTATCTTTTTCGAGTGGTTCTTTTTCTGTTACATCTAAAGTTGCTCCACTAAGGTGCTTGTTTTGAAGGTGTGCAATAAGGGCTTTTTCATCAATGAGGTTTCCCCTTGCAATGTTGATGATATAGGCATTGTGTGGTAAAGAAGCAATTCGTTTTTCATCGATAATATTGAATGTTTCATTTGTACTTGCACTAGATAAGACGAGATAGTTAGCCCTATGTATCACTGTGTCTAATTCGTTGGTTGTATAAAATTCATCAACCCACTTCTCTTTTTCTCTTAATGTGCGTGTAACAACAATTACATGCATATCGAGGGCTTTTGCTTTTTTTGCTATCTGTTTTCCAATATCACCATACCCGAATATAAGGATGGTGTTCTCCCATATGTTACTCATGGGAATGTAATCGTGCCATATTTTCTCTTTCATCTGCTCTTTATAGGTATGAAAGTTGTGGTTGTGGGCAATGATTGATCCGATAACATGGTCACTTATTTGCTTGCCATAGGTTCCTGAAGCGTTAGTGAGGATTGTAGAGGGGGATGCAAAGAGGGTTTTATCACTAAATTGTTGGATTCCTGCGCTAGGGGTTTGTAGCCATAAAAGGTTGTGTGCCTCTTTTAGATAGGATGGTTTTGGTGATCCCACAATAATATGTGCTTTTTTTATTTCTTCTACTGTGTACTCTTTTTGTCCTTTTACTGTCACGTTTAGTTGAGGAAATTTTTTCTCTAATCGATTAAGTTCTTCTTTTGTTGGATTAAAGTGGCTTCCAGTTAATAACAATGTTTCAATATGTTCCATCGTGTATTCCTTTTCTCTTGGTGTTAGATAAGATACTCATAAGTTGTAAATAACGTAAAGGCTCCTTTTACAGATTGTAAAGATAGCTCTTTTCAGTAAAGATTTTCTCCTTGACTCTTACGCACGGGGAGGGTGTATATCTATTTTTATGAAATTATTAATTCATGAAATTGCTCATTTTACCAAAATACGTGTTCGTACTCTTCACTACTATGATGAAATTGGCTTATTTAAGGCGAGTGAAATCTCTCTATCTGGGTATCAATACTACATTGAAAAAGATATTCACAGGGTAAAGAAGATTCTTTATTGTAAGGAACTTGGTTTTCCTTTGGCTCGTATAAAGGGCCTTCTAGACTCATCTATTAGTGAAAAGGAAATGCTTGTGCAACAAAAATATCTATGAGAATTAAAAAGAGATAGATGCTACTATTGTTCACTATGAAAGCGAAGCATTACGTAATTGAGGTGAGAGTACTGAATATAAAGTGAGTAAATAGGAGAACAAAGAGTTATACAGATGATGAGTGGAAGAAGATAAGAGGTGAGGATGATATAATTATTTCCACTTTTTCTCTATTAATTGGTTCTGATTTTCTTGATGCTAAGGTGGGTGAAACTGTATTGAAACGGCAGAATCATATTAGCCGTTATTACTATGAGTGTAGTGATGAGATCCTCTTAAGTTTGGGACAGCTCTTTTTATGAGTCAGGCAATTGTTGCGTATGTGAAGGAAAAGAATGAATAGTGTTTTTTCTAGGGTTTTTTTATAATTCAAGTCCATAGTAGGTCCCACTTACCCATGAGGTATCGATGTAGAACATTCTACTTGTTTCACCTTCTCTCTTGAAATTATATTTTTCATAAAACTTAATGGCTCTTGTGTTATCTGATCTCACTTTTAAGTTTATTTTTTTTATCCCTAGGATAACGGCTCTTTCAAGGATGTTTTCTATGAGGCGGGTAGAGACTCCTTCTCCCCAATATGCTTGTAATACAGATATTGCCATTGAGGCTGTTCTTTTTACCCTTTCACGGAGAGGGATGATAAGTTGCGTTGTTCCAATAATGATCCCTTTATACTCTGCTATGATGAATGTTTGTTCTTTTGACGCTTTTGAGAGAAATCTTGTTTCATCTTCTACACTGATTGAAAGATCTGATGAGCTGAATGTAAGGTTTTGTGTTTCATCACTTACTTTATACAAGAAGGTAAGGAGGTTTTTAGCATCTTCACTTGTTACGTTTCTCATAATGAGGTGTTCTTTGTCTACTTCCATATATTCATCCTTTTTATAGTATGGTGCAGGTTACTCTTCTTTTATATCTCGAGCAACAGGGGAGAGAATGCTTTCCATCTCTTCTAAAATACCTTTTGTGTCGTCTCCGAAATCGAATAGAGGTTTTAATCTTCCAAAAATAGGGCGAACGAAGTGTTTTAGTTGGTTTGTATCTCCTTCCATGGTTGTTTTTGTTTGCAATGTCATTACTGTTACAGCGGATGGAGAGTTGTAGGTTCCAATTTCTTTAAATCCAAATTTCTTGTAGAGTTTAATAGTTTTTGTGTCATCGGCGAAGACATCAATAATAGTTTCTTCCACTCCTCTGCTACGAGCTAAGAGGAATACAAGAATAATCAAACCAATAGATACAGATGTATTTCTCATTTCAGATAATACAGCTAATCGTATGATTTCAGCGCTTTTCTTTGATTGCAATACAGATTCTATATCAAAATATTTTGATATTGGAAGAGGCCAGAATTTATCACTTGTCATGAGAGATACTGTTCCAACAGGTTGTAATCCTTTAAAAGCAAGAATATGTGTTGCTTGTTCATCTTCATCTCTGTGAATAGATTCTTCAAGATATCCTTTTTCTCCTACCAACACTTTTCTTTGGATAAAAAATACATCGTTTAACTCGGCAGAGTTTCTCACTAGTTTAAAGTGAATTGCATTTTTTCCCTCTTCACTTAGTGGGAATACTACGGTGAACTCTGATCCTATTCCTCTAGAACTTTTTACATTAATCCTACCACCCATTTTCTCAACGATGTTATAGCAATTTGTTAAGCCCAGTCCTGTCCCTGACCCAGGTGGTTTTGTCGTATAAAAGGGGGTGAATAATTGGTGAATACTTTTTTCATCTATGCCACATCCTGTATCTCCAACACTGATATAGACAAAATCATTCTTAACAGAGCAGGTGAGGGTAAGACCTCCGACCCCTTCCATTGCTTGATTTGCATTGACAATGAGGTTTAAGAATAGTTGTTGTAATTCTCCCTCATTTGCTTGGATCGAGGGGAGGGCGTGGTAATTACGTTTTACTACAATACCTTGTGAATCGCTACCACGACTTGCAAGTCGAAGGGCAAATTCTAATACACTAATTATTTCTACATATTGAGTCTCTTTTACTTCTTCTTTCCGTGAGTAAATTGAGAGTTCTTTAATTACGTTTGCTGCTGTTTTAGAGTAGGCCAAGATATCATTAAGATATTCATGGTGTGGGTTTTCTTTTTCAACTTCACTAAGCATGATTTCAGCTGTCCCGGTGATTGCAGCGAGGGGATTGTTTAATTCATGTGCTATTCCTGTCGCAAGGGTTCCAATTCCAGCCATTCTTTCTGTTCTAAACATCTCTTCTTGGAGTTTCTTTTGCTCGGTGATGTCTGTTATTAATTCGATAAATACGTTTTTAGCATTTTCTGGAACTCTCACATTATGGAATTGGAAGGAGAAGATTTTATCTGTCATATGAGCATCTGTTTCTTGTAATACTCCTGTGTGAAGGCAATCAAGTGCTTTACAAAAAGCGCATGGTCGGTCACGGTGAAAAAATGCTCTATAACACTTTGATCCTATGAGATCTTTTCTATTATTACCAAAGAAGGTTTCTGCTGCAGCATTTGCTTCTTGTATGATGTATTCAATGCTGATTAAACACACAGGAGAGGCTATTCCATTAAAAATAGCTTCTAATTTGTTTTTGCTTAAGGTAAGTTCATTGCCTTGGATTTTTAGTTGTTCAAAAGAGAGTGTATTCTCTAAGGAGAGAGAACTTTGCGCTGCTAATATTTCAAGTGCATCGAGTTCGATGGGTGAAATGAGGGATTTAGTGTTCTCATAACCTATCACAATATAACCTCCAATTTGCTTTCGAAAGATAAGAGGGATGAGTAAATCTGATGGAGGAAGGTGTGAGCTAATTACTATTTTCTCTTCGTTTTCTGGAACACTTATGATTGCAGAACTATTCTCTCTACTTTGTTTTTGTAATTTTTGTTCAATTTCATGGGAAAAATTAAATAGAATTTTATCTCCTTCTTTGAGAGATGTAGGGCATTTACTGTTTGCAATTAAGGTGAAATTTTCTTTATTATCTATTTGTT
>Ga0075111_1001695_pt1 | contig 9969 bp, 9 predicted proteins | sample AntAceMetag02UKK_FD_69787 | JGI IMG/M metagenome (GOLD analysis project Ga0075111, IMG submission 69787) | Saline lake microbial communities from Ace Lake, Antarctica - Antarctic Ace Lake Metagenome 02UKK | ecosystem: Environmental > Aquatic > Non-marine Saline and Alkaline > Saline | place... | reverse complement strand
CCTGCAGGGCTGATCCGCTCCAGCTGATGTGATATGGGGCCAACTCTCTGAGTGTTATAATGAACGTGACATCCTGACTGCCTTCGGGATGAATTACTTTTATGCGGTCCACTGCCCCTTCAAAGGATTTTGAATGGATTTCCTTTGCCAGTGAACGGCTTATGGTGGTGTCTTTGAAATCGAGAGAGAGAGCCTTCCCATTCAGTCTCGGCTGGTACGCCAACTCCTTTTCACTGAAAATAGCCAGTCTCGTCCTGTTTTTTTTCGGTTCAGACACTTCCACTTTCAGGATCTGGGGAAGGAAAGAAGATGTCGATGGCGTGGCGACTTCTACGGTGTCTGCCCGTTCTGTTGATCCTGCCGGTCCGATTGCGATCCGGATGAGGGGACCTTCCGTGGTTACTGTGCACGTATCCCCTTCCTCCCGCAGATAGATGACAATACCGGTGTATCCGGAACCGCGATCTTGTACGCTTATATCCCGTACGGGGCCATTTTTTTCACTGATGGCGTGTGAAAATGTGTTGGAGGGGATACCTTTTATATCAAGGCAGATACGGGGAGGCGAAGACAGGGTGAAAAACGGGCTGAAAGTGGTTTCGGCGGAGCTTATAATGGAAATGACAGACGTATCGCCTTCCGGCGCTAACTGGATGGTCTTAAAACAGGTGTCCCCGGGGCAATTTCATCCGGGGTTGCCTCAGGTGTGGCACAAGCCCACAGAAAAAGAGATGCGATCATAATGAGGGCATAAAACAGATGCCCTGCCAGTTTGCGGATTTTTCCATTCATGTTGTTATCCCCGGTTTGAATTCGTCCTCTTCTACGATCATAATCCGAAAACCTTGAATACTTCTGTTATCTTCCTGATCCCTTTTACGGGATCATCCTTACTTCCTTCTATTTCAACCCTTCTGACAAAGATCTGTGGTATGTCCCTGCGATAGACGTAGTTGACCACGTAGATGTTCAGCCCCGGTTTTACAGAAAACTTGAATCTTGTCACAAACTCCGCCCTGGGTCTCTTGGTCCCGTAGTCACTTTCCGCCATCGGCATCAAGGTTGCAGTAGCGACATGAAGTCCCACCGACATCATGATGGGCCAATCCTGGTCCGCGGTATGCAGTTTCCACCCCATGCCGGTTTCCAGAAGGGAAAGCCTCTTGCTTTTGCCGGGCCTGTTCCACAGGTACATGAAACGAAGGCCGGTATCGCCTTTTTCAAACGGGATGAAATAGTAATCGCTGCTTTTCTGGAGAACGTACGGTTCGAGCGGGTAGGCGGAATCTGCGCTTGTTTTGATGACAAGAGAACTTTCTTTAATGATATAGCTCAGTTCCTTCAAGGTATCCGGACTTTTGACACGACTTTGCATCACCTGGCCCGTTCGGTTACGAAGGGCCCCTGCATTTTCTTCCTTTCTCATATCATAGACCAGCCCATCCCCTTTAATCTGCCAGGTAGGGTTGAGGTCGTCGCAGAGAGGCTGGCTCAGGAAGATCACCTTTGCCAGGTTTTGCTCTTTTTGAAAAGCCATGATCTCTTTTTCTCCCGGGATTACAATCCGGGTAAAAAAATCAAAGCCCGATTTGGTCAAGTTTACTTTCCACTGGTCCGGCACGTCTTTTCCACCGTCTTGAATGTCTCGATCAAACGGTTCCAGTTCCCATTTGTTGTAGTGGGGCGGAACGGTTCCCCAGAGGGAGATCCGGCACCGCAGATCTGCCAGGGATACGGTATTTATTGTGCCCAGAAAATAAACATCCGCTCCCACCTCATCCGCCATCCGTTCTCTTAACATATGGCTTTGATCAAATTTATCGGCGGACAGCGCCATCCCTTCGATAAATTCCTGAACAGGCACAAGCTCAAACTGATTGTGACTTCCAAAGGCGAGTCTGATCCTGTTTGAAATGTATCTTGAGCCTACGGTAATGTTTCCTTCCTGATCAGCCAAATCAAAGATCGCAATTTTTATGACCGGTTTGTTTTTGTTGTGGAAATACTTTGTGGCGATTCTCTCCATCAGGGAATGCGAAAGATGGTCGATGCCGGCATTGAGCAGAGGGGTACCATCGGTCATTGTCAATTCGACTTGTTTTCTTTCTTCCGTATCTTCCATAAGCCGAACACCGCCGCCACTACGTTGTGTTTGCTGATCGCCTGGATGCACTACGATAGGGACTCCCCCGGCGCAATTGGCCGACTTCTGGTAAAACAATCCCAGCAACAGCATTAGAAACACAAATGAGATAATCTCTACAGCCCTTTTCATGAACCTCTCCTCATTCTCATGAGTGACAAGTGATAGGTGATAAGTGATGTGCGATTCAGATTGTTTACGGTTTACAGTTAAAATAGCCTACAAATGTCAACCGTGAACCCTGAACCACTCATTCGAAGAGTTCATCCTGCATCTTGAGTTCCACTGGCTTGAACTTGATTTGGAACTTTTTGTTCAGATAAGGTTCTTCGATAACAATCGTTTTGTTGCTATACAATATTTTTTTTATGATTCCCCCGTTTGTTCCGATGGCAATACCCTTTTTCAATATGAATCCCATGCCTCTCGGGTCCCTGACCATGGCCCAGTCTTTTTTTCCGTCCTGAACAATGGCGGTGAGAGTAAGCTGAGACAGTTCCAGTTTCTGCAATTCTGTTTTTTGCTCTTTGAGCTTTTCAAGCATTCTCTCCGCTGCAATCTGCTCCTGTTTCAGCTTCTCTTCCCTTGCAAGCTGTTCTTTTCTCTTTCTCTCATTTTCCAGTGATTCATTTTGCTTGCTTCGGATAAAATAGGAGACAAAGGGGTCCGGCAGTTTTTCCGGATCAAAAGAAGGCCGCGATTTTGGCGTTTCCGGTTTCATGGTCTCTTGTGTCTCTTTCTCTACCTGGTTTCCGGCCAGAACCGGCGAAAAAACGAAGTCGGCACACACCATTATGAACGCGCAGGAGAAAAACAGAAGATATGTTATGAGGCGTATAAACATGGCCTATTTTTTCCCCTTGCCTTTCCCTTTTTTTGGCTTTTCTTCTTTTTCTTTGAACCGGTAAGTTATAGCCTTGCATCTGGTTATGAGTCTTACGGAAAGGTTGTCCTTGGGCCTTATGGTGACATTAATGATGTTTACAATACGTTTCATCCGGCTGACCCTATAAAAAAACTGGGCCACATTCCGGTAATCCCCCTCTACTTCAATGGCCACCGGGATTTCAGCAAAAAAATCCTGTTCCGCTTCCAGTTCGGGTACAAACAGCTTGAATTCCAGGCCGGACTCTTTTCCTAATGCGGTTATTTCTCTGAGCAGACTGGGGATCTCTCTCTCGTCCGGCAGGAGTTCGAGGGCTGCCAGAAGTTTCTTGTCGATTTCAGCCTTTTTTGCTTTCAAGGCGGGCATGTTTTTTGCCCTGATTTTCCCTATCCTGATTTTATCTTCCAGAGACGTAATCTCATTTTCCGTTTGTTTGATTGCTTCAGCCTTGGGCATGTAGATGAGGAAAATAAATCCTCCGCAGATAAGCACAACTGAACCGAAAAAGATCAGAAGCCTGTGGAGACGCTTGAGTTTTTCCGCCTTTTTGTTGATGGCGTCAAATGGTTTTTTCCAGGGGATCCCATTTATTTTGAATTTCATCATTTGCTATTTCCCCTTCTTTCCATCTTTTTTCTCGGGTTTCGGCTCAGGTTTGCTGAAACTGACTTTACCGGTCAAGACGAAGTTGGATGCCTTTAGTTTATAATCGGGGAAATGCTGCAACTGGGTGCTCTTTAAGTCAACGGTTGTAATATGTTCGGCCTTGCCTAAGCTGGTCATAAAACGCGCCACGGTGTTATGGTCCATTGCCGTGCCCTGGAGCGTCAACAGACCCTTGGATTCGGACAGAGAACGCAGCCACAACTTTTCCACGGGAGCTGCAAATGCAACCTCCTCCAGCAACTGGAGGGCCTCTGTCCTGTGGCTTTCCAGGCCTTCAATGACTCCAAGCCGGGTTTCTACAAGCTTGATTTCCTTTTTGAGGATGGCCATCTCCCGCATGATTTTGTCATATTTTTTGGATTCATCCCTCAGCTGGGTTTCCCTCTTTTGAAGATTATCCAGTTTATGGGTCAGAGAAATATGCAGGTAGCCGCTGACGACAAAAAGAAAAAGCATGGTGAGAAGAAAAATGCTGACTTCCCGCCTGATATTTTCCTTTTTTCTGGCTGCCCGAAATGGCAGTAGATTTATCTTTATCATCTAAAACCTGCAATTAGCTTTTAGCCATTAGCCCGCCCACTGCAGCGACTTGTTCGGCTTCCGGTATACTGGCCATAGTCTCCCACAAGTAGTCCTCTGAATGACAAATCCTCATCCAAGTCGGGCCAATGGAGACCGTAGGGAGATATTTCGATGTTGTTCAATTGCTCCTGCGTGCCACCCGCAAGACATCGATTTTCAGCAATCGGAAAACGGATAATCACACCACTCTCCATCTCAATAACGACATGGCCACGCTCACAACGTGCAGTGCACGCAGTGTCAACCAAGGTGCTCATACCATTTCTCCATAATTAGGTTTCTATTCTCAACGGTAAGTTTGAGCGCCTTGCTTAACTCGCTCATCTTAAACCCTTGAGATTCACGCAATTCCACAAGTTCCTCGACGTCAAAGACAGCTTCACCGCCCCCATAGCGAACATGAACATGGATCGGCCCATGTTCGTTGCTGTAGAAGAAGAACTTGTATCCATCTTTCTCAAATACAACCGGCATCAATAACTCCGTGCTCACCGAAATTGCCGTACAGTTCATTGCTTTTTTCACGTATCACCTAAAAAACGCAATCAGCTTTCAGCAATTAGCAGTTAGCTTGAAAATCGCAAAGACTTACATGCTTTTCACCTTGATTGGAGTTCTCATTTTTTGATGCTACACCATTTTATCCTACAATATCACATATGGCATGTCTGATAGCTAACCGCTGATTTCATCCATCAGGTATCATTATTTGTCGCCGATACTTCTCAGCGCCAGACCCACTGCCACACCGGCCTGTGGCGCCATATAGTTCAGATAATCAAGATCGAAATACTTTTCATTGATGGCAATATCAAAAAATGGGTTCAATTCCGATACGGTGATACCGGTTTCCATTTCAAGGTACCGGGCAAACCCCGGCAGCCTGCAGGAACCGCCGGCTAACAGAATTTCTTCGATGGGCCCACCGGAGTATGTCCCTGCTACGAATTCCAGTGCACGCCTGATTTCCCGAGCCCAGGTCGAGGCCTGTGAAGTGAAAATACTTTCCAGATCCACCGGGCTTTTTTCCCCCGATCCACCCAGTTTGATTTTTTCCGCTTCCTCAAAAGGCAGATCGAAAGCGGTCATGATTTCTCCATTGATTCTTGCCCCGCCATAGGCTGAATCCCTTGAAAATATGGAGATACCATTTCTTATAGTGTTTATCTGGAGTTCGTTGGCTCCTATGTTCACGATGGCATAACTGCCCTGGGGGGTTTCAACACTTATTTCCACTGCGTTTTGAAGGGCAAATACGTCAACGTCCAGAACAACAGGATTGAGGTTTGCGGCATTAACCAAGCTGATATATTCTTCCACCACATCTTTTTTGGCTGCAACCAGCATAACATCCATCGATTGCGAATCAGGAGCCTCTTGTTTGTCGGTTTCGTCTTCATCCCGGTCTGGACCAGGTAAAACGGCAAAATCGATATTGACATCAGTAATATCAAAGGGAATATGTTTTTCAGCCTCTTCCTGGATGAGTTTTTCCAGTCCTGAATCATCCGTTTGGTCCACTTCAATTTTTTTTGCAATGACTGCATAACCGGAAAGGGATACGGCCACGTTCCGGTTGTTTACTTTCAGATTGTCAAACAGGTTCTTGACAGCGGTGGAGACGGTTTCCATGTCCTTGATAGAGCCTTCCACAATAGCTCCGTGAGGGACTTTCACGATACCGAAATTTTTGAGGTTTCTTCCGCTCTTGGTATGTTCGATTTCCACCAATTTAATGGAGCAGGAACCTATGTCGAGACCAACAAGCTGATTTTTCTTGGGAATTGCCATAATTTTTTAAAGGGCGCTGAGGGGAGAAATACCCTTTTCAGGTCGATTCTTGTTCGTTCGGAACAAGGTTGCTTTTATCTGGAATTGCACATTCAAGTATTTCATCAGAAGTAATAGTGCTCCAAGCCAACCGTATTATGAGAAGTTTTAGCTGTTAGCGATCTGCTAATTTTCCGACTCATAGCAGAAAAATCCCCTATTGTCAATAGTATAGATTTCTGAGTCCCGATCTGATGCTTGGTTGTTGAGGAGGGATTTAAAGATGTACGAAGAAATGCGAACGAGTAGAATTTCCTTTACATCGGAAGCTGGAAGAATTACCTTTCGGTGGAAAAAAATATAAGGGGGCGTTTCTTGAGCGTTAAAGAACCAAAAAGCAAACTTAGAAAGAAGAGCGTATTCCGTGAATATGCGGAAGCAGCGGCCATTGCAGTCATATTGGCTCTTTTCATACGGACCTTTGTGGTACAGGCTTTCAAGATCCCTTCCGGGTCTATGGAGCCAACCCTGCTTGTCGGCGACCACATTCTGGTAAACAAATTCATCTATGGCATAAAAATTCCGTTTACAGACAAGACGTTGATACCCATAAGTGACCCAAAGCGGGACGATGTGATCGTTTTTATCTACCCGATGGACACAAGCAAAGATTTTATAAAGCGGGTCATCGGCCTTCCGGGCGACAAGGTGGAGATGAAAGATCAGAAAATTACGATCAACGGGGAACCTTTTGAAGATACCCATGGTGTCTTTACGAGAAATCTATCTTCTGATAGAGGCCTGGTCCGCGAAGGTTCAGCGTTTGGTCCCGTCACGGTTCCCGAGGGGAAACTGTTTGTTATGGGGGATAACCGGGATCATAGCTACGACAGTCGGTTCTGGGGATTTGTGCCCATCGAGTCGGTAAAAGGAGAGGCCTTTATCATTTACTGGTCATGGCCTCACTGGAAACGGTTCCTGCACATCATTGATTAGTTTCTGAAATATGGAATCAGCGGTTGGCATTTGATGGCTTGGTCATAACGTTGGCCATTAGAGTTGTTATCTTAATCGTAATCATAATCGAAGAGCCTTGGAATAGGTTAAAAGGAGTATGATTAAGATTGAGATTATGAACTACCGAATGTTCCAGGTTTCAACCCTCCAAAATCCGCTTTTTGTACCCTCAATTCAGATAAACTTCCGGATTCTTCCATAAACGCTTGACAACACAAAAGTATCATTTTATTTTACTGTGTTGTAGTGAATATAGATTTTCGACCTGCATGCTTACCTGTTAATGATATGATTAGTCAGATAGAAAGGAAAGATTTTATGGGAACAACGACAAAGACAGTAGAAGGAAATGAGGCGGCAGCTCATGTGGCTTATGCCATGAGTGATGTGGCGGCCATATACCCGATTACACCATCGAGCACGATGGGGGAATATGCTGATGAATGGGCTGCTCACGAGCGAAAGAACATCTTTGGTCAGACCTTGAAAGTGGTGGAAATGCAGTCAGAGGCCGGCGCTGCCGGCGCCTTGCATGGCGCCTTGTCCGGTGGAGCCCTGAGTACCACCTTCACGGCGTCCCAGGGGCTTTTGCTCATGGTCCCCAATATGTACAAAATTGCCGGGGAATTGATGCCGTGCGTTTTTCATGTATCCGCCAGGGCCATTGCTTCCCATGCCCTTTCCATATTCGGGGATCATGGGGACATCAATGCCGTACGTCAGACCGGGTTTTCCCTGCTGGCATCGGCCTCCGTGCAGGAAGCCATGGATCTGGCTCTTGTGGCGCATCTCGCATCCATTCGTGCCAGCCTGCCTTTCATCCATTTTTTTGATGGGTTCAGGACCTCGTCGGAAATCCAGAAAATCGAATTTATTGACTACGACGATATGGCCGGACTTGTGGACTGGGAAGGCATCGATCTTTTCAAGAGCAGGGCCATGAATCCGGAACATCCCCAGTTGAGGGGGACGGCCCAGAATCCCGATATCTTTTTCCAGAACAGGGAAGCCTCCAATCCTTTCTACGAGCGTATTCCGACCATCGTGCAGGAGGAGATGGAAAAGGTCGGGGACCTGGTAGGCCGTGCCTATAACCTGTTTGATTATGTGGGTGATCCGGAAGCGGACAGGGTGATTGTCTCCATGGCCTCAAGCTGCGATACCATTGAGGAAACGGTAAATCATCTCAATAAGGGAGGGGAACGTGTCGGCCTGGTGAAAGTTCGTCTTTACCATCCTTTTTCCGCGGAACATTTCCTGAGAGCCCTTCCTGCTACGGTGGAAAAGGTCGCCGTGCTTGAAAGGACCAAGGCTCCTGGTTCCCTCGGAGAACCTCTGTACCAGGATGTATGCACCGTTTTCCATGAGAAAGGTGATTTCCAGGAAGTAGTGGGCGGCAGATACGGTCTTGGAAGCAAGGATTTTACCCCTTCCATGGCAAAGGCGGTTTTTGACAACCTGAGATCCAGGGGGCCCAAAAACCATTTCACGGTGGGAATCGTGGATGATGTGACCTTTACTTCCCTGAAAGTGGCCGAAGATTTTGATCCCACACCAGAGGGAACGGTGAGCTGCAAATTCTGGGGACTTGGGGCCGACGGAACGGTAGGCGCCAACAAGAACGCCATCAAGATCATCGGTGAGAATACCGATATGTTCGCCCAGGCGTATTTTGCCTACGATGCCAAGAAGTCCGGAGGCATCACCATGTCTCACCTGCGGTTCTCGCCCCACAGGATTCAGTCTCCCTATCTGTTAGAGACGGCGGACTTCATTGCCTGCCACAACCCATCCTTTGTAAACGAGTATGAAATCCTTGAAGGAATCAAGAACGGAGGGTCTTTTCTCCTCAATTCCGCCTGGAGCCTTGAGGACATGGAAACGAAGCTCCCGGACCACATGAAAAGGACGATTGCGCAGAAAAATATCGCCTTTTATAATATTGATGCGTTGGATATCGGCAAGGCTCTTGGTCTGGGCGCCCGGATCAACATGATCATGCAGGCGGCCTTTTTTAAGATCGCCAATGTCATCCCGCCCGAAGAGGCCTTCGGATTCATGAAAGGCGCTATCAAGAAGACCTACGGAAAGAAAGGCGATAAGATTGTCCAGATGAACATGGACGCAGTTGACCAGGCTGTGGGCGCACTCAATAAAATTGAGGTTCCCGAGTCCTGGGCAATGGCCGGACACGAGGACTACATGGAAAAGGACGAGCCGGAATTTGTGACCGATGTCATGCGTCCCATGCTTGCACAGCAGGGAGATAAACTTCCGGTCAGCTTGATGCCGCCGGACGGAATTTTCCCTACAGCCACGACCCGGTACGAAAAAAGGGGCATCGCCACCAACGTGCCGGAATGGATTCCGGAAAACTGTATCCAGTGCAACCAGTGTGCCTTCGTGTGTCCTCACGCGGTGATCAGGCCGGTGCTGGCGCGTGAAGACGATCTGAAGGATGCGCCCGAAGAATTCGTGACGGTGGAAGGCAAAGGAAAAGAGCTTAAGGATCTGCGGTTTCGGATACAGATAAGCCCCCTTGACTGCACCGGTTGCGGCAACTGCGTCCAGGTGTGCCCGGCCAAGAAAAAGGCCCTGGTCATGAAACCCCTTGCTTCCCAGAAGGATATCCAGGTTCCCAATCACCATTTTTCGATCCATCTCCCAAGGATTGAAGATGCCATGTCTGCCACTTCGGTGAAAGGTAGCCAGTTCAAACTTCCTTTGTTTGAGTTTTCAGGGGCCTGTCCCGGGTGTGGTGAAACGCCCTATGTGAAACTGGTCACCCAGCTGTACGGGGACCGGATGATCATCGCCAACGCCACGGGTTGCTCTTCCATTTATGGGGGATCAGCGCCTGTCTGCCCCTATACGGTAAATGAAAGCGGCCACGGCCCCGCCTGGG
>Ga0075111_1001690_pt1 | contig 9986 bp, 7 predicted proteins | sample AntAceMetag02UKK_FD_69787 | JGI IMG/M metagenome (GOLD analysis project Ga0075111, IMG submission 69787) | Saline lake microbial communities from Ace Lake, Antarctica - Antarctic Ace Lake Metagenome 02UKK | ecosystem: Environmental > Aquatic > Non-marine Saline and Alkaline > Saline | place... | reverse complement strand
GTAACAGCAACAGCCATTGTCGCCTTTCTGGTGGGAGCTTCCGGCGTACAGGCTGGAATGGATGAGGCAAAAAACTGGGTGGAAAATGAATTTCAACCCTCCACTCTGTCTCAAGCCGACCAGATGAAAGAAATGGAGTGGTTCATCAAGGCTGCCGCACCATTCAAAGGAATGAACATCAACGTAGTTTCAGAGACAATTACCACCCACGAGTATGAATCCAAGACACTTGCCAAGGCCTTCACAGAAATCACCGGCATCAACCTCACCCACGACCTGATCGGCGAGGGGGATGTTATCGAAAAACTGCAAACCCAGATGCAATCCAACAAGAGCATTTACGATGCGTATATTAACGACTCCGATCTAATCGGTACTCATTTCCGTTATCAGCAGGCTGTGCCTCTTACCGACTGGATGAAAGATGAAGGAAAAGACGTCACCAATCCAATGCTTGATGTCGATGATTTTATTGGTAAATCTTTTACCACCGGTCCGGATGGCAAACTCTATCAAATCCCCGACCAACAGTTTGCCAACCTCTATTGGTTCCGTTATGACTGGTTCAAACGCCCAGACCTGAAATCTAAGTTTAAAGAACTGTATGGCTATGAACTGGGTGTACCGGTTAATTGGTCAGCTTATGAAGATATCGCTGAATTTTTCACCGACAAGGTGAAAGAAATTGACGGTAAACGGGTGTACGGCCATATGGACTACGGCAAAAAGGATCCTTCCCTTGGCTGGCGTTTCACCGATGCATGGTTCTCCATGGCCGGTGGGGGTGACAAAGGAATTCCAAACGGGTTGCCGGTGGATGAATGGGGTATCCGGGTTGATGGGTGTCGGCCTGTTGGATCCTCTGTTTCCCGTGGTGGTGCCACTAACGCGCCTGCTGCTGTGTATGCCCTCACCAAATATATTGATTGGCTGAAGAAATATGCCCCCCCTGAAGCAGCCGGTATGACTTTTTCTGAGGCGGGGCCGGTTCCTGCCCAGGGTGCTATTGCCCAACAGATTTTTTGGTACACCGCTTTTACAGCTGATATGGCCAAACCTGGAACTCCAGTAGTTGATGAAAACGGTAACCCGAAATGGAGAATGGCGCCATCTCCCCATGGCCCATACTGGGAAGAAGGGATGAAACTTGGCTATCAGGATTGCGGTTCCTGGACTCTGATTAAATCCACTCCGCTTGAACGACGCAAAGCAGCCTGGTTATATGCCCAGTTCGTCATTTCAAAGACAGTCAGCCTGAAGAAAACCCACGTTGGTCTCACCCCGATCCGTGAGAGCGATGTCTGGGATCAGTCCTTCACTGAGCGGGCTCCAAAACTTGGCGGTCTTGTTGAATTCTACCGCAGTCCTGCCCGGGTTCAGTGGACCCCGACCGGTACCAACGTACCTGACTACCCAAAACTTGCCCAACTCTGGTGGCAGAACGTTGCCGATGCAGTAACCGGCGACAAAACTCCCCAGGAGGCTTTGGACTCTTTGGCAGAACAGCAGGATAAAGTCATGGAACGCATTGAACGATCCGGTATGCAGGGCGAATGCGGTCCTAAACTCAACAAAAAACAGGATCCCTCCTACTGGTTTAACTTGCCGGGAGCTCCCAAGCCGAAGCTGGCCAACGAGAAACCTAAGGGCGAAACCATTGACTATGATGAACTGGTCAAGAGTTGGGCTGCTGCAAAAAAATAACATGTAAATTTGTAACCAACCCCCTATCCCTGCTGATTCTTGCAGGAATAGGGGTGTCCTGGGATAATAAAAACCTAAAAATGGGGCTGGATGGCTTTTTAAATGCATTTTTTGATCGTTTGTTTTTACTATAAAACAATCTCTGAAAATATCGGCATCCTTCATATCACCCCCAAAGTACTTTACACTTTTGGGGGAAATAATTCCGGAGTATAGGAATAAAAATAATGCAAAAATTCACAATCACCGACAAAATGTTTCGACCTGTGCAGACCGAGGTCAAAATATGATCCGCCCATGGCGGTTATCTCATTTATATTTGATTTGCAAGCTCTCAATAATCCAGAAATGATAAACCCTTAAACGCGGGATGCTATTCAAAAAAATTCCCTGAACACCTGGATTTATTGAGAACTTACACGTTATGATTCCTGGCGATATTGTCTCTAAGGGAGTTCATAATAAATAATATACCCATTGTTACTTAAGGTATGCTGCAAATACTGGTCATCAGGTTTGAAAGTGGGTGGTTTTATTCTTATGAAATCCCTAATTTCCTATGGCGTCAGGACATCAGTTAATAAGCCGTTCCATCTCAAAAAACAGCTCCTGTTCCCGGATAATTCCACTGGCTTTACCGGACACCGTCACAATGAGGCGTCGCTGCTTTGCCTCAAGCATGAGATAAGCTGCCTCCATCAAGTTTGCCTGCCCATCAATGGGAGCAGGAGAGGGTGACATCACCTCAGACAGGCAAGTATTTCCAATCTCCCGGACGCCCATGGTGAACATTCCTTTCCAGAACATGGGGGAATATTCAATGCTGTCCGCCAGGGAGGGCTTGGGTGCAGAAAGATACCCCGGCATCACCATTTCCATGAGATCCCGGATGGTGAGAATTCCCTGAACCTGCTTGGCCTTATCCACCACCAGAATAGACCGGTGCCCGGTTTCCATGAGGCGACTGGTGGCCATCTGGGTGAGAAATGATCTTTTCAGGCGGTTGATGGCATCCTTGATGGTCTTGTCTTCCTGGATGGTGGAATATTCTGAAATGGGAATCATGATATCCACCACACTGCGCTCCTGGGGAACCGAGGTTTTATCTTGAAGGCGGCAGGCCTCCTTGATCTTTTCGGCCAGAAGATTGATATCACAGGGTTTGCTAAGATAATCAAAGGCACCTTCTTCCAGGGCTTCCTTGGCCGAGGGCATGGCACCATGGCCGGTGAGCATGATCACTGGTAATTTGGGATTTATTTTCTTGATTTTTATCAGGGTTTCATGCCCATCTATACCGGGCATCTTAATATCCAGAATCACCACATCCGGGGCTTGATCCATTTTTTCCAGGGCATCTTCGCCACTGTCCGCCAGAATGGTTTCAAAGCCTTGTCTATTGAGAATCTTTTTTGTGGTATCACGGAATCGCTTTTCGTCATCCACCATTAATACTTTTATTTGACTCATCATTATGATCTCCTTGGTGTGTACTTAGGGACTTCATAAGAATAAAACTACCCACTTTCAAACTTAATGGTCAGTATCTACAGCATATTTTAAGTGAAGACAGGTAGATTATTTGTCATGAACTCCCTTAATGATATATTTTTGCATATTTTTTGGCATTTACTTCATGCTCCCCATGCTCCCCATGCTCCCAAAAGCCACCATGGCTGAATATAACAGGCAGCCCTGTATCACAAGTGAGATACATATAATCCAAAAAGCCTGTTTTCCTGTAACGTCGCAGCTATTTTTAAACCCTGTGTATAACAGCCACCATCTCCACGGCTCTGTGAACCACAGCATAAAGGGAAGCCATGAAAGAAAAAGTGTAATCCCTGCGGAAAAGGCATACACACTGAGTACCCCTGGAAAGGGTGCTTTTTTTCCTGCCAACATCATCAGGGTAACGTACCCGATGATGGCGGAGATAAACACCGTTCCCAGGGCATTCATGAAGAATATGATACCCATTATCCATACTGGTTGCTCATAGGCTCCGGTCAAGAGACTTGCCGCTGCATAAAATATACTGCTGAGAACCATAAATCCCACTGTTATCTTCATTGTGGTTTTTTTCGGCAGTTCCTTGAAGAATTGTCCAGGCTCGATCAACAGCTGAACAATGGCATAAGCATAGAACTGACAAATTTTTACGCTGGATTTAAACATTGTCCTGCACCTTTCCCCATTATTCCAGCCTGAACAGATGAAACGCCGTCTCCGTCAGGGCATGGCTGTTTATATGAAAATGAAGTGTCCATGGCCAAGTACCCTCAGCAGAGCCCCCCCCGATGGGCAATCGGAACCGGCCAATTGTGCCGTCTACGGTTCCGGCCGGGCCCATTGCCCGTCGGGGGGGGGTGGCATAATGCCATTTGGCTCCGCGTCTACGACCCAATATTCGTTGTGTCCAGCAGGGCCTGGGTGTTTTATAAGAAAGTCTCAGCAACGTGCTATAATTAAAGGACTTTCATTTTTCGTTGTGGCAGTGGTGACTGCCATGTATGTTTATATGAAAGAGTAGATGCGCCTAACATTCTTTCACGTTTCGTTGTGGGCAGGCCAAGACCAGAATAGGGTCTGCCCGTGGCAGTTATGTTATTTTTACAAAAATACCGGCCAGAAGCATCATGATCGTCATGTAAAAAAAGAATTTACGTTCAGCCTCTTTGGAAAACTTTATTGTTCCATTTTTAAATAGGGTTTTCCATGTATCGTTATTACCGTTTTCTTGCTTTTTCATGATACCATCCTGTTAAAATTGATTAAAACCCAGGCATTCCACCAAACCCTCTAAAGGCCCAGTAAATGCCGGTGAGCAGCAATAACACCACATTGGCAAAGAAAAACAGGGGAATACCAGCCCTGAGATAATCCTTGGGCTCAAGATACCCACTGGCATACACAATGGCATTGGGCGGTGTGCCGATGATCAGGCAATAGGCAAAGGAAGAAGCTATGGCCGTTGCCATGGCCATGAAGGGCAGATAGGTGGTGCCGGGATGTACCATGCCTGCCATGTTCAGGGCGATGGGACCCACGGATGCCGCTGCAGGGCCGTCGGCCATGAGGTTGGTTAAGATGGAGGTCAATCCATTACTGATGGCAAGAAGGGGTAAGCCTGATTCCATGCCAAACTGTGACAGAAAATCAATGACGGATCGTGCCAGCCAATAGGCAGCGCCGGTTTGATCCAACACCCGACCAAAGATAATGGCACCGGCATAGAGCCATACAACACCCCAGTCCACCTTATCCTGGTAATCCCGCCAATTGACCACGCCGGTGAGGATATACCCCACGGCACCGGCCACGGCGATGACGCCAATACCCAGACGAACGGGATAAATGCCCATATTATAAAAGGATTTTTCTGTAAACCAGCCAAACACCATAATGACAAAGATGATTAAAGCCCAAATCTGATGTTTATTCCATCCCCCCATTTTACCGATTTCCGTTTGTAACTGTTCCATGGCCGGGGCCAGGGAGGTGATCTGGGGTTTAAACCTGAAATTAATGACAAACCAAGACACCGGAATCATGAGAATGAGAAAGGGAAAACAATAGGTGACCCATTGGAAATACCCAATGTCCACACCAAACATGTCCGTGAGATAGGTCATCATGATAACGTTCCTGGCACCACCGGAAGGGGCACCGGGTCCGCCGATGTTACAGGCCATGGCAATGCTGATCATCAGCATTTTGGCAAGTTCTTTATCTTCCGGCACTTCCCGGGTCAGGCTGTTCTGGTATAAGAGCATGCCAATTGGAAGAAACATGGCTGCCAGGGCATGATCGGAAATAAAGGCGGCCAAAGGGGTGATAATGAGAAAAAAAATCAGGGTGATCCACTTGATATTGGGCACCGCCAGTTTTTTAAACATCATAAGGCACACCCGTTTATCCACACCGGTTTTCACAAAGGCGGCGGCAAACATCAAACTTCCCATGATGAACCAGCAGGCATCACTCCAATAAAGCATGGCCACTTCCTGGCGTGAAATTACGCCGGTGAACACAAGAATCAGACCGATGCAAAAGGCCACAGCCGGTAAAGGGATACACTCCGTTAAAAAACAGAACACCACAAACAGGCCCATGGCAATGGCCACCTTGATCTGCCAGGCTCCATTATCAGCAGCAATTTTATCACTGCCGGTCTGGTCTTTGTATTGCAAACCGTCCTTTCGCAGTACCAATGCACTTGTCATGATGGTTTTAAAATCCTGATCCGTCACATTCTCCTTGATGTAAGTATGGGCCTTGTCAAAATTGGTTTGGGTTGCTTCTATTTTATATTTTTTACACCATTTGGCATTCCGTTTAAGAAAACGTGCTTTTTGCAAAGCACCAATGCGCATGTTCTGTTCCATTATTTTTGCCGTGAGCAGTTGCCACTGTTCCACGGATGAACTTTCCTCCTGGAACAATGCCATGGTGATATGATTCACCACAGCTTTGGGACCCACATGATATTCCATGCCCACATCCTTCATGCCATGGGGTGTTGGCATTATCAGGACAGCGAAAAAAAGGACAACAGGAATGATAAACAATTTCCAATTAATATACTTGTCATATCCGGTGACCGGCTTTGCTTTTTTCATTGATCAACCTCCAAAAGTAGGGTTCTATTCGTCATCATCCTTGAGAATTTCCCGGGGGGATCTCATGAATTTTTTGCTCTGGGCCACCCGGATTTTTTCCTCCAGGCGCTGTCTTTTTTCATAAGCTTCTTCTGCTTTTTCAATGATATCGTCAATGTCAGCCGGTTTCATCAGATAATCCGTGGCCCCGGATTTTAATCCATCAATGGCAGAATCCACTGTGGCATGGCCGGTGAGCATTACCACCTCCACCAGGGGATAGAGCTGCTTGATGAGCTTTAAAGTCTCATTGCCGTCCATGCCGGGCATCTTGACATCCAGAATCACCACATGAATAATTTGTTTTTGAAGGAGTTCCAATGCCTCGGGTCCGCTGTTTGCCACGGCCACGGAATACCCTTTCTTTTCCATGAGGCGTTTGGTTGTTTTCAGGTACCTTTCTTCGTCATCCACCAGTAAAAGTTTCATTTTTTCCACGGTTCATTCCTCCTGTTTGTATTGGGTTCTAAATTCTATGGGTGGCCTGCATCGCTGGCAGAGTGATCACAAAGGTGGTTCCTTTGCCTTTTTCGCTCTCCACAGCCATGGTTCCCCCAAAATTTTTGATGATGCCGTAACACACCGACAATCCAAGGCCAGTGCCTTTTCCCACAGGTTTTGTGGTAAAAAAAGGCGAAAAAATCTTTCCAATATTGTCCGGATCAATTCCCATGCCGTTATCGGCAATTTTTATTTCAGCATGGCCCTGTTCTGTTCGTTCTGATTTGATTCGCAATATTCCCCCTGATGTTCCATGGGCTTGGGTAATTGCATCCATGGCGTTGTTTACAAGATTTAAAATTACCTGCTGGAACTGGGAGGCATCCCCCTGGAAGAGGGGGGTGTCATGGGCAATGTTCTGGGCCATATCAATACCCTCCACCTGGGCCTTTTTTTCCACCATATGGATAATTTCAGGAATGATCTCACAGGGATTCAAAACCACTTGTTTTGATTCGTTTTTTCGACCAAACTTTAAAATGGCGTGGGTGATTTCAGAGCAGCGATTCACCTGGAGTTTTATCTGATCCATGGATTCCTGGATTTCTGCCACTTCTTCCCCGGCCGTGGGGGTCAACAGCTCTGAGACTTCCCCCAAAATGGTTTCAATGAGAAGATGTTCGCCTTTGATGATCTGCAATGGATTGTTGATTTCATGGGCAAATCCGGCGGCCATTTCTCCGATTTCCGCCAACTGCACCGCCCGGATCAACTGGTTGCCAAGGTTCTCTTTTTCCATGCCAAGAGTGGCCATACGTTTGAGGATGTGTTCCGTCATATAGATGGCCGTAACGATGATCACGGCCCCACCCATGACCATGATTAGCAAGGTGATGTACAGTGCGGAATAAAGGGATTTATAAGCATCTTTTTTTTCCTGGCGCACCACCAGAAGCCAGGCCCTGTTTTGAAGTCGGGTGGTGGCATAGAGGTATTGATCCCCGTCAGGATCGGATTTGATAAAGGTTTGAATGGCATTCCCTGATACCGGAGAATCAGTGGACTGGGGGAAATCAGCATATTCCGGATCTTTTTCCATGATTCCAATGCCCCCAGAGCGCCTTTCGGTCTGGGAAATTCCAGAGGTGTTCAGGATATAAGATTCTCCGGTTTTTCCGATGCGTACCTTGGCTACTAACTGGTCAAAAACCAGGGTGTCAATGGTGGCCCGGAGCACCCAGGAATCACCGTTTTTCTCCTGTTTCACGGCAATGACAAAATGGGGAACATTGCGATATCCTGAAAAAATATCGCTGATATAATACCCGGTTTGCATCACTTTTTTGAACCACACCTCATTTTTATATTCCTTTCCCTTTAATAATTGGAACTTGCCGGAATATCGTCTGTGAATCCCCTGGTTGTCAAAGAGCCCCAGATCCACAAAGGCCCCGGATCGTTTTTTGAGATTGTCAAAAATCCGATCAATGGAGAGCGTTTCCATGATCTCATCAAAGGAGTAGGTGTTGGTGATCAGTTCAAGATCGGACTTTCGCTCCATCAAAAAAGAATCAATCATGTCGCAGTGATCTTCCACAATGCGTTTGAGACTGCCGGTGCTGTTCTGCTCCAAGGTGGTGGCGAAATAGTAGAAGCTGACCCCCAGGGCCAGAAGAAAGGGAATACAAGGAATAACGATCATATTGGTTAAAATGGATCGTTTCAGCGGGTGGTTTTGTTCTTTATGATTTCCATTATTTTTATCCATTGCCGGTTGCTCCCTTATCCTTGAAAAGAAATCTCTATGAAACAAAATCTAATGTTATTAGTGGATAAGGATAGCAACTATGATGCCGTTGGATAAAAAACAGGCTTAAAAATGTTAAGTGTTTGAAATTAAAATTAAATATGATAGCGGTGCCTTGAGTAGAGAAAGATTTTGCAAAGGCATTGGGTGTCAGATTTTTTTTCAAGGTGTAAATGGAGGATGAGTGAAAAAGTGTAGATGGGGTTTGCTGGGATGTTTATCTGTCCACACTATTCATTCTGTGCTGGTAAAAAATTTTAAAATTAATGGCTTCCTAAATAAATATTGCGTATTGCACACTATGCTGTATGATATATTTATGATAAAAACTTTCAAACACAAAGAACTTATAGTGCCGGTCACATGAGCTGATACTCGCTGAAAAATATTTTTTCAATCAAAATAAATAGTTATGTTAAAATAATGCCAATTTCTCGTATCAAGTCATATGACCGGCACTATAGTAAATTCTTTAAAAATGGTAGTTTGGCTGGTATTCAACCAGGGCATCGGCAGAAACTTAGACTTCGACCTATACAGACTTACATCCAATCGTATTCCCCAGATTGGAGACGCCCCATGATTTTGAATGATACCAATATAACCGCCACGGGCGGATCATATTCTGAACTTGGTTCGCCCACAACTAAGTATGAAAATTCGTCAGGTTTGTCGGGACTTTCTTATAAACGGTCTCGTTTTGGCTGACCGAGCTGTAGGGGCAATTCATGAAGGCTCTTGTCAGGCTGTTGATAGAGAAAAGGTTCAAAAATATGGAACATAACTTTTACGATTTAAAAGAGACACTATCTGAAATAAGTGAATTATTAGTTTTGATAGATGATCTTAAAATCCAAATTGACAATAAAAAACCTTTGCAGAAAGAACGTTGGATAGCAATTCAAGAAAAATTGCGTGTAGATTGGACATACGATTCAAATGCGATTGAGGGCAGTGTTCTGACAAGAGGCGAAACCCTTTTTTTCTTGAAAGAAGGATTAACTGTTGAAGGTAAACCCTTCAAAGATTTTCTTGATGCCAGAAATCATGCTGAAGCGATTGATTGGCTTTATGAGATTATTAAAGATAATCGTTCTATAACCCAGGGACTTATAAAAGAAATTAATGCTCTATTGCTGTCAGGAGTTAAATATACTCCTGCTATAAATGAAACCGGTCAAAAAGTAAAAAAACCTGCGAATCCCGGAAAATATAAAATTCTACCAAACCATGTTTTGAAAACTGACGGCACTATACATTATTATACTGACCCAATTCAGATACCCGATGAAATGGAATTATTATGCCGATGGATTAACGAAAATATTGAAAAGAGACATCCTCTTATTGTAGGTTCGATAGCTCACTATAAT
>Ga0075111_1001689_pt1 | contig 9986 bp, 9 predicted proteins | sample AntAceMetag02UKK_FD_69787 | JGI IMG/M metagenome (GOLD analysis project Ga0075111, IMG submission 69787) | Saline lake microbial communities from Ace Lake, Antarctica - Antarctic Ace Lake Metagenome 02UKK | ecosystem: Environmental > Aquatic > Non-marine Saline and Alkaline > Saline | place... | reverse complement strand
TGAAGGATTGGGATAAATTTTAATTTCAGCTTCCGAATATAGATCAGTAACTCCGGTATTAAATCTATAATCAATGGCTATAGCATCGGCAGAAATTCCAGCATCGAAATTGCCAGTTTCTTCACCAACCAAATTATAAATAGTACCTAAACCCGTTGAATAGTAATCAGTAGAGGTTACATAAAACATCTCGTTTACTGTGTCAAGTTCTGCATCGGCAATTGTTAATTGTGAAGCAGCTACTATATTTTTATCAATAACTGAAAAATCTGATAAATCTATGGACCCAATTCCATCATCCATAATAGTATATAATATGCCATCTTTCACCCCAATCATTTTACCCAGAGTTTCATTTATCAAATATGTTTCAGTATGTGAGCCTGTACTATTCAAGCTTAATAGATATCCGAATGAACCACCCCATGGAGTTTTGTTAACTGACATTATTTTTTCATCGTAATAAAACAGGTCATAAACTCCAATGCCTAATTCGTTGAAATTAATCTCATCCAACAACGAATAATTGGATAGGTCTATTATTGCAATTTTACCAATTGAACTATCCCAACCTCCAGGCACAGCAACATATGCAAGTTGATTTACGGCTAACATTCCTGCCGACTCATCTGATACTTCGGCAATATTGGTAATAAGTGTCAAGTCCTCAGACGAAAATATTTTCACAAAATTTTCTGTTACAGGATACTGAAATGAAGCCATTAGTATATTCTCATTGATTAGCAATCTGTTAACTCCAATTGCCTCTACAGAAGCAATTTTTTCGTAAGTGTCAATATTAAATTTAATGATAGAATCCTGGGCAGCAACAAAAGCGTATTTGTCACGTATTACTATATCCTGAATACTCTGAGTATAGATATTTCCAAAAGTAGTTGTTGCTTCGTTGTCTGGATTAAAAGAAGCTAAGGTTATATGATTGGTTGTGTCACCAAAAACACCTCCCGATCCAACTATAACCTGATTTACAACCCAGTTTTGAGCCGATACAATAATTGAGCTAAAAATGGTTAACCCAACCATTACAATTAAAAAGTAAGTTTTTTTCATAAAAAAAGTTTTAAGATTAAAAATTAATTAAACCTCAAAACTCTACAGGATTAAACGATATTATGTAACATCATCTTGCTTTTATCCCGAAAGCTTTGATCAAACATAACAAAGGCAGGTCTTCTGACTCGCTCACTTTTGAGGCCTTCCCGTCAGCCTGAGGCAGACAGTGACCGGGTTTCAAAAGCTATATTTGAGCATACAGCAGCGGGAACTGTACAGGTTTTAAACCTGTTTCCCTATTAAGTCATCCATCAGGTCAGATGGAATTGACACCAAAGTCGTGGACAAATGTAGTTATTATTGTAGTACATATACAAGATAGATACAAACTTCAAGGGGAATTATTTTTACTTAAATATTTATATCTATTTTTTAGAAATATTCATTATTGCTTTTTTACTATATTTACTCCCGATTCTATTAATTTGTTAAGAGTAATACCAATGATTTTTAATATAGAATTTTAGATGAAGAGATTTGAAACAGCAAGGAAAGAAAGTTTAAAATCAACTTTTAAACGCTATTTGTTTAATCTCGTTCCTGCTTATAGAAGAACCGGTGCCCGAATAAGCTTCATTTCAGAAGATTTTAAAGAGGTTCATCTTAAGCTAAGGTTAAAATGGACTACTAGAAATTATGTTGGAACTGTTTTTGGAGGAAGTATATATGGCGCTTTAGATCCAATATATATGGTGCAGTTAATCAATATTCTAGGAGGAAAATATGTAGTTTGGGATAAAGCCGCTACAATTAAATTTATAAGGCCGATTAAAAAAAAGGTGTTTGCCAGATTTGAAATTTCAGATGAATTAATAGCAAATATTAAAAAGGAGATCACAGCAAATAAAGAGATGGAAATAGAATTATCTGTTCAATTTTCTGATGATAATAAAATAACTTACGCTACGGTAGTTAAAAATATTTATATAGCTGATAAAGAATATTATAAGCAAAAAAAGCTGTCAAATAGTTGAAAATGCCTTTGTATTAATGAGGACTTAATAATTAGTGTAATATGTTCTACAATACTCACATACATACTTTTAGGGATATTGATATTCCGCGAAAATTTCTCCCGCTTGGGTTGGTGCATTTGCTGGCCTCAAAACCGGGTTATCATCTAACGGCTAAGTTGATGAACAACCTGAATCCGTTTTCAGATAATGATTTACTCGACAGGTATATTAAGTTTGTGAGAATAGGTAGGTTGGGCAGTCAGAAAAAAATATTTGACAATGTTATACGGTTCTACCCTAAAAATACTCAGTTTGTTATTTTGCCTATGGATATGGCTTTTATGGGTGCCGGAAAAGTTCCTCGACCCTATATTGATCAGCTTGAAGAATTATGGCAAATGAAAAAAGCCTATCCCCAGATGCATCCTTTTATTCATATCGATCCCAGAAGGGAAGGTGTTTTAGATTTGCTTCGAAAATGTGTTGAAGAATGGGATTTTAAAGGAGTGAAACTTTATCCTCCTTTAGGATATTTTCCTTACGACAAACGATTATATCCTATTTATGAATATTGTGAGAATAACAGCTTACCTATAATCGCACATTGTAGTCCGTATAATCCGGTTCATTTTAAGGGAAGTAAAAAAGAATTATATAAACTATTATCAAAATCTGATAGTCCGATAAATACGAAAGGTAAAAGTAAGAAAAAACTGTGCTCAAACTTTACAAACCCTTACAACTATAGAAAGGTTCTTACAGATTTTAAAGAATTGAATATATGCCTTGCACATTTTGGCTCAGAATATTTTTGGAAGAAATATCTTGACGATCCCGGTGACGTGGATAATTGGTTCGTGATAATTAAGGATATGATTTCAAAATACAAAAATTTATATACTGATATTTCATTTACATTGAATAATCAGGATTTTTTCCCATTACTTAAGGTATTGTTTAGCAATGAAGCGCTTAAACAAAAAATACTTTTTGGCTCGGATTATTATATGGTAGAAACAAAAACAAGCGAGCGCAGGTTTGTTTTGGACTTAAGAGCCTTTATTGGAGAAAATAATTTTTCAACCATTGCGACTAATAATCCGAAAACTTTTTTAAAAATATAATATCTTTGTAAAAATATTTGTTTAGTAAAAAATAAATCGAAAGAGAAACGGTTGTATGGGTGAAGAAATTTTATATTAGTTTCATCCACAATGCAATATAAATTTTTAAACATATGAAAGCTCTCGTTAAGATAACAATACTTGTACTGGCCATATCATTTTCTTTCGCTAGCACATCTTGCACAAAGAAAAGTCATGGATTTAACTACAAGTCTGATCCTAAACGTGGTGCTTCTTCATACGATCCGGCAGCTACAAAACATTATCCTGTGCGTAAAAAGTACATTATAAGTAGTAAGAGAAAGGCCATATTAGGTCAGGAAAAACCGCTAAAGAGTAACTAGTTCATTTACGCTGACATCCTTATTTTCACAAAAAATATTACTGTACCTTCTTATATGATGCGTTATTTTTTGAAGTATTTATTATCAATAATATTGTTCTGCGGAAGCATCAGTACTCTGTTCTCGCAATCGGAATCAGATCAGCAGCGTTGGAACGAATTGCATGATTGGGATGGAATTACACCATGGACTAACTATATTATATACTCTCCTTATTATTTGGGCCCCAATGCATTAAGTGTTCCTACATCGAATAAAGGGCTTGTTAATAACCAATATGAAATAGAGGCAAGATTTGATTGCCACCTGAATAAAGGAGATATTACACAGGATTTATTTCTAAGAGCCTATGTTCCTATAGTAAAAAACATTATTGCATTAGAGGCATACGGTGTGCTTATTGAGCATTACCAAATGGATAGCACTACTGTATATGAGCGGCGAACACGAAATATGTCAGGAGAAGGATATGCTTTTGGCGATGTTTATATTGGTACTATTATCCAAATTGTCCGCGACAGAAAATTTCCTGACCTGGCATTGAGGTTGTCGTTTCGTACAGCTTCCGGTAATAAATTGAACGATGCACGCTTTACCGATGCTCCAGGATACTTTTTTGATGTATCCCTGGGAAAAGATCTGAAATTTGATGAAAAATTTATCAATAGTATTAGATTATATGGAATGGCTGGCTTTTATGTTTGGCAAATGAACATGCCAAATAATATGCAGAATGATGCATTTTTGTTTGGATTGGGTTTTGATATCTCATCAAGGCAACTAAGTCTTTCAAACGCAGTTGAAGGATATTGGGGTTATATGGGAAATCGTGAGCTAATAATAGTAAAAAAGGATGAGCCTGTTGTATTTCGCGATCAACCTGTTATATATAGAATCAAACTCACAAGAACAATAAAGAATATTGATTTAGCATTGCAATACCAGTTAGGGATCCATGATTTTAACTACCAAACTTTCAGCTTGTCATTTCAATATAATTTTCCATTGTCAAAATAAGTATTTATTAATTGGAGTGGAGTTATGGAGTTATGGAGTTATGGAGTTTTGGAGTGGTGATTCTGCACTCTAGTTTTTTTCTTCCATTACTCCATCTCTCCAATACTCCACTATTACATGTTTCCATTACCCTCCGCTAATCATGTGTAAAATCTGCACAACATCCCCGTCAAGAACTTTTGCATTGGCATATTCTTTTTTCTTTACCAACTTTCCGTTTACTTTAATAACTAACATTCGAAATGTGAAATTTTTAATTGCCAGTAATTCTGAAATAGTGAGATTATCAACTTTGAAATTTTCCGGTCTGTTATTAAGAGTAATATTCATTTAGTATTATTTATTTAAGAAGTATTTCCAGTACTATGTTGGCCTGCATATTGGCAACAATGCCAACTCTTGGTGCTAATGGAGGAAGCTCCTCTGAAACTTCCCTTACCTCATCACCACAAATAAACAAATTATCTAATTGCTTGCTATGAAGCGTATTATTGTTACCCCAGCCGGCCATTCCCAGCCCAACTACTAGTGGAGTTTCTTGTAGTTCTTCACTCACTATCTCAATAATCATCTGTTTCATTTTAGCTTTATCAAAAGCTTCAACAATTACATCGCAATTTCTATAAATATCAACAATGTTATTGGAATCCAGCATAATATTGTGAGCTTCCACCTTAACATTTGGATTTATCATATGGATATTTTCCTTAAGACATTGTACTTTCTTTTTCCCAATCTGATCGAAAAAATAATATTGTCTGTTTAAATTACTTTCTTCAATTGTATCAAAATCAGCAATAATAATTTTGCCAATACCAACTCTGGCTAATGCAACAGCACAATTGGAGCCTAACCCTCCACAACCGGCAATACCTATAATTTTGTTCTTCAGTATTTCTTTTATTTGATGGAAGTTCATTAATTTCATTTTTAACAAAAATAAGTTATATGTTTGATTAAGAGAGTTGGAAAATGGGAATTTATTTAACGTAAAATAATTATTACTAATCAGTGTAGCTCTAGTGCAATTAATCTGTTTATTAAGAATTGAATTTTTCCCTTTGTGTTACCTTAGTGTATCCCTTAGTGCTACCCTGCCTGCGGTATGCAGGTTTGTGGTTAATTTTTACCACAAAGGCATTCAAAGTATTGTACACCAGTAGAATGCACTAATTTTCTTTTATTAAATATAACACTGATTTGTTACAAGTAAAATAATTAAGCAATACTGAAACGATTACTAAGCAGAAAGGATTGAAGTGATAGCTTGTTGAAATACTGATGATGTTTTTGTTAGCTGGCGGATGCAATAATTGCAGCACACGCACAGCTTACAAAAACACAATTTGTATAAAACAACTATAAACGGAAAGCCCGGTTAGCCTGCCGTAATTTTTTATGAAGGCAGGGTTGCTGCCCAAAATAAATAGATCAATAGAAAATATCGATATGCATCACTTTGCATAACTGATTATTAGTACTTTTAGCGTTGTTAGTAATTATATTTTATATTTTTGTTTTTCATTATAAATGCAAAATTTAAAACAAATAAATACCAAATCATGAATATCGAAGAAATAAAAAAACAACACAAATTGTTAGCAGATTGGAAGTATGATATTACTCCTCTCGATAAAGGTTATTCTGATAAAACTCTCTATATTAATGTTTCTGACAATACCATACTATCTAAAGATGTGCCAAAGGAAATGAAGGAAAAATTCATTGGTGGAAAAGGATATGGTTTAAAATATTTATGGGATGCAACAAAGCCTGATACAAAGTGGAACGATCCTGAAAACGAAATAGTTATTTCAGGAGGACCAATATGTGGAGTTACTCAATACTCAGGAGCTGGAAAATCGTTGGTTGTAAGTATTTCTCCTCTTACAAATTCAGTAATCGACAGTAATGTTGGGGGGTATTTCGGACCATTTTTAAAATTCTCTGGTTTTGATGCTTTCGAACTCCAGGGCAAGTCAGAAAAGGAAATCATTATTTTCATAGATGGTGTTACAGGCAAAGTTGAGATTCTTGAAGCTCCCAGTGAGGCAGTTGATAGTCATGTACTTGCTGAACAACTTACTGAGATGTATGCCGATAATGAAAAGGACAGAAAAAATGTTGCAGTGGTTTCTGCAGGTAAGGCTGCCGGTCATTCATTAATTGGAATGCTCAACTTTAGTTTCTTTGATTCTAAGCGAAAGCTTGTGAGATTAAAACAAGCCGGCCGTGGTGGAATAGGAACTGTTTTTAGAGATAAAAATATTAAAGCTATTGTTTGTAAAGTTCCCGGAGTAAAAGGAAACCTTAATAATGTTGCTGATCTCAAAGCCATTATGGAGCGGGGTAAAACATTTAATAGGGAAATGCGTGAACTTGATGATGATCAGGCTGAAATGAGAACTAAGGGTACTGCTCACCTTGTTGAGATTATGGATGATTATGATTTACTACCTACAAATAATTACAAATTTGGAAGCCATCCCGACACAAAAAATATCGACTCAGAAGAATGGAAACGGAGATTTACACAAGGTATTCCTGATGGTTGTTGGATTGGATGTAACATGTCGTGTGCTAAAGGTGTTGATAATTATGAATTAAGAACAGGTCCTTATGCCGGACAGAAGGTTATTGTTGACGGTCCTGAATATGAAAATGCAGGAGGCTTAGGTTCAAATTGTGGAATTTTTAACCCCGATTATATTATTGAAGCAAATTTTTATTGCGATACCTATGGCATTTGTACTATTTCGTGGGGTACATTAATGGCATTTGCCATGGAATGCTTTGAAAATGGTATTCTTAACGAAGAAAGAACTGGTGGTTTAAAACTTAACTTTGGTAATTCTGATTCGGCTATGGAAGCTATCCACCAGCTTGCCCGAGGTGAAGGTTTTGGCGTTACACTTGGTTTAGGTGTTCGTAAAATGAAAGAGCTCTTTGCTAAGAATGGATGGGGTGATGCCGATTTCCTTCAAGATATTGGAATGGAAAATAAAGGTCTTGAATATTCAGAATATATAAGTAAAGAATCGCTGGCGCAACAAGGTGGTTTCGCAATGACTAACAAAGGGCCACAGCATGATGAAGCATGGCTAATTTTCATGGATATGGTTAATAACCAGATACCTACATTCGAAGACAAAGCCGAGGCTCTTCATTATTTCCCTATGTTTCGAACATGGTTTGGTTTAATGGGGTTGTGTAAACTTCCATGGAATGATGTTGAACCTGAAAATAATGCAGAAACCGATGAACCGGCAAAAGTTCCTGAACATGTTGATAATTATATTACAATATATAATGCTGTTACCGGAGGAAATATTGATAAGCGCGAAATGATTCGCCAATCGGAAAGAGTTTATAACTACCAACGAATTTTCAACCTTAGACGTGGTTACGGAACAAGAGAATTTGATGCTCAGCCTTATCGTGCAGCAGGTCCTGTTACAAATGAAGAATACGAATCAAGGGTAGAGCGCTACGACAAACAAATGAAAGAACTTATTGGGATTGATCCTGAGGGTAAAACAACTGATGAGAAGCGTAAGATTACACGCAAGTATCGTGAAGAACAATATGAAAAGTTGCTTGATGCTGTTTATACAAGAAGAGGCTGGACCAAAAATGGTGTTCCAAAATTATCACATCTTAAAGATTTGGGAATGGAATTACCTGAGTTGATTGAGATGGTAACTCCACATCAGGAGAACTAGAGCGAAATGTTAGTCGCCTAATCTTTGATAATATTGCTACCGACTCCAAGTAATTAGCTAATTACTTGGAGTTATACTTCTAAAAATACCACTATTATTTGGAATTCATTACAGGTTATAAATCAAAATAATTAATATGCAAGAACCAATAATACATTTTTATAATAAAATTGGTATTAATACTGATGAGATCAAAGAAATTATCTGTGGTAGAAAGTACTTAGCAGTACTTCTCAAAAATGGAAATATTGGTGTTTGTGCAACTTTGCAGGATGATATAGATGTTAATATTATTGATCTTGAACACTTTGATTATAAGTTGATTCCACACCGAATTGTAGCAACAGCTTATTTCAATGCAGTTTTAAACTATGATCAAATTTATTCAAAGCAAATTGATATTTTCAATGAAATTGATTTTACTAAATATCGGAATATTGTTATGATCGGCTATTTTGGATCGTTAACAGAAAAGTTCAGGAATGCATCCATAAACCTATGTGTTTTTGATTTGAAAAATAATGGCAAGCATCTTGTTGATATTCAAAAGCAAAAGGAATTTCTTAAAAAAGCTGATGTTGTAATATTAACATCAACATCAGTTCTAAACAACACTTTTCTAAATATAGTTAATTCAACCCCTGATAATTGCAAAATTTTTACACTCGGCCCATCAACAATTCTCAATCCCGATATGTTCAAATACCGAAACATCCATACTATTTTTGGCTCTGTTTTTAAGAACAATGATGTGCAATTGCTTGATATTATTAGAGAAGGTGGAGGAACTAAACGATTCCTTCATCTAATGAAAAAAGTATGTTTTGAAAATAGCATTGAACTGTGAGTCAGAAGACCGAAGACAGAAGTCGGAAGACTGAAGTGGTCAACGTATTTCAGGCATTGACAACTTCTGACTTCTAACTTCCGTCTCCCATTTCCAGTCTTCAGTATACAGTCTTTTGTTCCCTGACTCCGGACTTCCAACTTCCAACTCCCGTCTCTAGTCTCCAGCCTTCAGTCCTGTCCACTGACTCCGGACTTCCAACTCCCATTCCCAGTCTGCAGTTTCCAGTCTTTAGTCTCCCGACTCCAAGCTTCTGACTCCCAACTTCCATTCCGGGTTAATTTTTTCCAAAAACAGAACCTGATTTCCATATTTGGCACAATAAAGCCAATTTCTAAGCAATATAACATGCTGTTAATTAGATGATAGTAACGCTTGGCACTATAGTGGTATATGTGTTAAAAATCGATATTGTTATCTAAATACATTAACATGATTACTAAAATATCTCCCCATCCCTGCTTAGAGAAAACAATTGATTACTATTGGATTGAGAAAAGTGGGAGTAGCAATGTAAAAATATTGCCGGATGGAACAACCAGTATCATTTTTAATATTGGAAGCCCAATTACATTTGCAGATTCTGTAGGTGACTCTAAAAAGTTATCTGATAACCTGATTATTGGAACACATAAAAAATACTATGTAATTAAAGAAAAAACAGACACGCATATAGTTGGCATTAAATTCAAACAGGGTGGTGCTTATAATTTCTTTAAGCTTCCAATGATGCAGTTTAGTAACAAAATTGTTAATTTAACTGATATCCTTAACGGTGAAACTGAGCAATTGAGAGGAAAGCTTATGGGAGCTGGTGATGATGAAGCAATTAGGAAAATCCTTGATTATTATTTTCTTATTAAGGTAGATTTACTAGAAGGCGCTTATAATGTAGTTGATTC
>Ga0075111_1001687_pt1 | contig 9988 bp, 13 predicted proteins | sample AntAceMetag02UKK_FD_69787 | JGI IMG/M metagenome (GOLD analysis project Ga0075111, IMG submission 69787) | Saline lake microbial communities from Ace Lake, Antarctica - Antarctic Ace Lake Metagenome 02UKK | ecosystem: Environmental > Aquatic > Non-marine Saline and Alkaline > Saline | place... | reverse complement strand
AATTATGAAGTGTTGCACCACTCACAGTTCCTGCAAAAGCTGATTGCCGATGGAAAGCTCAAAATTGATTCAGATAAATTTGCCGGCAAAAAAGTAACCTTCCACGATCCCTGTTATCTGGGTCGTGCCAATAGCGAATATGATGCGCCCCGCGATGTGCTTTCTGCCATAAAATGCGACACTATCGAAATGAAACGCAACCAAAGTTTTGCCCTGTGCTGTGGTGCCGGTGGCGGACAAATGTTTAAGGAAGCCGAAAAAGGCGACAAGGAAGTTTTCATAGAGCGCATCGAAGATGCCATCGAAACCAAAGCTGATATTGTGGCCACGGCCTGCCCCTTCTGCATGGTAATGATGACCGATGGTATCAAATACAAAAACCAGGAAGAAATAATGCAGAATTTGGATATTGCCGAGATGGTGAGTTTGGGGCTGGGGTTGTAGGGGTTTTTGGATGAAAACCATTAAATGTTGTTAACACTACTATTTTCGAAGTCGTTTAAAGAGAAGAAGATATTATTAAAATGAGTTAACCTTTATTTTGGGAACATTAAATATTGTATTAATATTTCATAATTTACAACTTAACAAATATTATAAATTAAATTATGCCATTTAATTTCATTATTTCAATTACCTTTGCAAAAATTAAATATTAAAACCATGCTTTTAGAATATAGTTTTGAAAATTACAAATCATTCAAGGAATCAAATTCTTTATCAATGATTGGTGTTCGTTCTTTTAAAGAACATGAACCAGACAATACTTTTAATTTTGAAAAATTTAAAATTCTAAAATCTGCTGTTATTTTCGGTAATAATGCAAGTGGGAAAAGTAACCTTGTAAATGGTTTGCAAAAAATGAAACAATTTGTAAAAACTTCATTTAGAGATGCACTTGTAGAAGAAAATGAAATTCAAACAGAAAAATTTCTTTTAAATACAAATTCTGAGAAACTTCCATCAAGATTTGAAGTTACTTTCATTCAAAAGGGAACGAAATATAGATATGGTTTTGAAATTGATAGTTCTCAAGTAGTAAGAGAATGGCTTTTTCATTCTACAACAAAAGAAGTCCCATTATTTGAAAGGAACATTGATAAATATATAATTAATAAATCCTCATTCAACGAAGGCTTAAATTTAGAATCAAAAACAAGAGCAAATGTTTTATTCTTAAGCCTTGTCGCACAATTTAATGGAAAAATTTCAAATAATGTAATTGAATGGTTTAATAACCTAAATTTCATTAGTGGATTACAAGATGTCGGTTATGGAATTTTCACGATAGATAAGCTTAAAAAAGATAAAAATTTTAATAAATGGTTGTCTTTAATTATAAGATCATTAGAGATTTCAAACATTACAATTGAAGAGATTGAACTTAAGGAAGAAGATATTAATAAAATTGTAAAAAAAACCAATGATAAATCTCTTGGCAATTTCTTTGATGCCTTAAATAAATTGAAACAAGGAGGAACAAAAAAAATTAAAATCTCAACATGGCATAAAAAATATGACAAAAACAATTTGTTGATTGATACAATCCCTTTTGATTTTGAAAATCAGGAGTCAGAAGGAACTAAAAAATTTATAAACTTATTAGGTCCATGGTATGATACTTTAAAAAATGGTAAAGTTTTGATAATAGATGAATTGGATTCAAGACTTCATAGTCATTTAACAAAAAAACTCATTGAACTTTTCCATAAATACAATGGAAAAAATGCACAATTAATATTCACTTCTCACGATACTTCTCTTCTTGATAAAGAGTTATTTAGAAGAGACCAAATTTGGTTCACAGAAAAAGACCAATTTGGTTCATCTCAACTATATTCTCTCGCCGATTTTAAGGCTGGAGATGTTAGAAATACATCGTCATATTTTAAAAATTACATGAATGGTAAATATGGTGCAATTTCTTTTTTCGACATTGATAATCATTTAGTAGAACTAATGTACAATGAGTAGTCCGAGTAGAAAAAGAAAAGGGTTAAACTATAGGTCTGGAACTCCGCGCAGATTTGTTGTTTTTAGCTTGAAGGATTTCGACATCAATCAAGGTCAGAAATTTGAAGAATGGGAAGAAGAGAAAATATTATCAAACTTACTTACAAGACTAAGAGAAATTAGTGCTTATTCGATTGAAGATGCTTTAGGCAAACAGATTATCAAAGTATATGATAACTTTCCAGTTAATTCTGATTTCAGTCATCCAAAACACGTTCCAGAGGGAGTTAAATGGAGTACGATTGGAATTAAAGGAAAAGAACGGATAGTTGGTTATTTTGAAGATAATGTCTTTTATGTTGTTTTTCTTGACAAGGATCATCGGTTTTGGATTACTGAGAAGAAACACACATAAAAAACAAATGTTGGCAATGCAATTAAAAACAATCAAAATATGAAAAAGATTATTGGAATAGGAATAATCGTTTTATTTTTCTACGGATGTAAAAGTTATGTACAAGTATTTGATACGAGCTCAACAAATACTAAGGTTGAAGATGAGCTTTATGTATTTGAAAATGATTCCTTAAAAATTTCATATAGTTTTTGGGCTGAAAAAGGGTTAATGACTTTTTCTATTTTCAACAAACTTGAGAAACCACTATATATTGATTGGAAAAAATCTTCATACATTGACAATTCCGTCAAATTGAATTATTGGGTTGATGAAGAGATGAGTAAATCACTTGAGTACTATGGAGGTTATTATTATGATGGGCCTCTTTTAAAACCTGGATATGCGATCAACTATTCAAGTGGAGTTTCAATTTCGTCAACCATTAAAATTGAGAGAATAACATTTATTCCCCCGTCTTCAAATTATTATCGATCACAATTTTACATTTTCCCAATAAAATATTTCAAACTTGACGAAAGAACTAATTTTGAAATTGTTCCGAGAAGTGATAATCCAAAAAAGAAAACAAAGGTTTATGAAAAGACATTCACAAAAGAAAATTCACCTTTAATATTTAGGAACTTTCTTACTTTTTCTTTTTCTGAAGACTTTAAGACAGAATTCTATATTGACAATGAATTTTTCATTGATGACATTAAAGAAATGGACAAGAGACATTTTGAGCAATACCGATTTGATGAAACTCGAAGAGGAAGATTTTTCATCAAGGATGAATTTGGAAAACCCATAAGATTTTCACCCTTCAAAAAAGGGAGTTCTTTCTATATCTATTTGCCATAGTGAAGCAACGTTTGATTAAATATGAAAAATGTATAGGCTGCCAAGAGCAAATCATAGCATAGATGCCTTGCTTTCATTTGGGAAAAATGAATATTAAAATAAATATACAAGTATTTAAAAAATATCCTGCAAGTTTGCATCTGCGATTTGCATAAAGATAGCAGCATTGGTAAATAAAGAAAAAATCATGGCAAAATGCAACCTATGTCAACAAGACAAAAAATTAATTAAGGGATCACATATTATCCCTGACTTTTTTTATAAAGAAGCAGGTCTTTATAATAAGAAACACCAGCTTTATAAAATTGAAATAGTAAAATAGCGATGCCGATATCGAAAAATATGGCGAAAGTAGCGGTTTGCAGAAGTTTGAAAACCTTGTGATTTTTCAAACTGGTGATGGCAAAGTAAATGTTGATGTGTTTTTTAAGGATGAAACACTCTGGCTTACGCAAAAGCTTATTGCCGAGCTTTTCGAGAAAGGAAGAACTACCATAAGCGAGCATCTCAAAAAAATATTTTCCGATGGTGAATTGGATGAAAAGGTGGTGTGTCGGGATTTCCGACTAAGCACTCAGCATGGTGCCATTGCAGGGAAAACACAAGAGAAAGATGTAAAGTGTTTTCCCCGCTATCTCAAATTTTAATCCGAATTTAAAGCCCTCGTTGTAAGCATTATTATCTTAGCAAGGAAGTTTTTAAAACTTCATCATAATTCTAACACGCTGCCTCATTTAAAAATACACACCGCTTTTCTTTTAATTTGAAATTCTTTCGATACTTTTGGGGGAAGTATTGATGAAATACCTTAACTTTTGCAAAATTTTGAAAAACGCATATTTCGGCAAATAGAATGATTAATTTTAAAGTTGTAAATTTGCACAATTCTAAAAAGGAGAAATTTAATATGGATATCAAAGAACATAAAGTTTATCAAAAAGAGTTTAAAGCATACTCAAAAGAGATTACAGCTACAAAAGAATCTACCATGGAATTTCTGATTAGATCAGGTATTAATACACGAACTGGAAAACTCACAAAAACTTATTCCCCTCCTAACTCTGCAAGACAAAAAGCTAAATAATGTATTCAAAACGAGCTGGTTTAATTTTAGGATTTCATGGCTGCGATAAATCAGTTCGAGATGAGGTTGTTTCAAAGAAAGGTGTTCTTCTAAAGCCAAGTAATAATGATTATGATTGGTTAGGTGGAGGTGTTTATTTTTGGGAGAACAATTTTGCGAGAGCTTTAGAATTTGCCCATTTCTTAAAGAATAATCCACCTCATAATTCTAAGCAGATAATTACAGAACCTGCCGTAATTGGAGCAGTAATTGATTTGGGCTTCTGCTTAGATTTATTGGATTCAGAATATCTAAATTTATTATGGCAAGGATATAACTTGTTGAGAAAGTCTAAAGAAGATTATGGATTGAAAATTCCTCAAAACATTCCATTAAAAGAAAATGGAGACTTGCTTAAAAGATATTTGGATTGTGCAGTAATTGAAACAATTCATCAATTTAATGAAGATAAAGATAAACCTCAATTTGATTCAGTAAGAGGTGTGTTTTTTGAAGGGAAGGACTTATATGAAAATGCAGGCTTTAAAGAGAAAAATCATATTCAGATTGCTTTAAGAAATCCAAATTGCATAAAAGGATATTTCGTGCCAAGAGAGTTAGACTCAAAATTCAAAAGACCTTAACACACACGCTGCAATTGAGTGGCTGCAAGCTATAATTGCGAAACCTTGTGTATCAGTTTTAAAAAGACATCCGATAAAAACAGTTTTATAAAGTTTCAATATTTAGAAACATTATTTATCTTTGCAATGATTATTTATGACAAAAAGATATGAGGTATTTTGAGACAAGGTTTATGGACGAAGTTGATGGATTCATCGCTCAACTTGATTCGAAAACCGCGAAAAAAATATTTTACAATATCGATTTAGCTGAACAGACAAATGACCCCAAATTATTTAAAAAACTACAATATGATATCTGGGAGTTTCGCACAAGGTTCGCGGGTTTTCAAATCAGACTTCTCGCTTTCTGGGATAAATCAGACAATAAAAGCACGTTGGTTATTGCTACTCATGGATTTATAAAAAAGGTTGGTAAAGTACCGGTAAATGAAATTGAAAGGGCAGTACGCTTAAGAGAGAAGTATTTTAGCACTAAACAAATAAAATAGTTATGGCAACTCAAGGAATCAAAACATATTCGCTTGCCGAAATGAAAGATAAATATATAGGCAAGGTTGGCACACAAGGGAGAGACGAATACGAATACGAGCTTCGAATGGATGTTTTAGGGAAAATGATTAAAACTGCCAGACAAGAACGTCATCTAACCCAAGAAGAGCTTGGAAGCCTTGTTGGTGTTCAGAAATCTCAAATATCTAAACTGGAGAGTAGTGCTAATAGTGCAACAATCGATACGATAATTAAAGTTTTCAAAGCATTAAAAGCAGAAATAAACTTTAACGTGAAACTTGAAAATGACTTCGTAAAGCTTGTATGATAGAAAAAAGCACGAAAGCTTCCCCTCTCGCTCGGATTTGTGCCATCAGCATCCCTTTGGGTTAATCCGAGTTAAAAAGCAACTCACTGAAAAGGTCATTCTTAAAATTATTAATTGGAGTGAGTATTTCAAAAGTTCAATTTTTTATTGAACACAAAAAACCCTTCAAACTTACGCAAAAGACTGATTAAAGAATTTGTAACTGATTAAAAGCAGATTTGGAAAGGGGAAATGAAAAAGTAAAATAACAATGGTAGATATCGAAAAACAGGATGAAAGCAACGGTTTGCAGAAGTTTGAAAACTTTGTGATTTTTAAAACTGCTGATGGTAAAGTTAATATTTGCCGATGGTGAATTGGATGAAAATGTGGTATGTCGGGATTTCCGACTAAGCACTCAGCATGGTGTCATTGCAGGGAAAACACAAGAGAAAGATGTAAAGTATTTTTCCCGCTCGCTCGCATTTGCATTCCGAGTTTAAACCCCACTTTGTAAGCATTATTTTCTGAGCAAGGAGTTTTAAAAACTTCATCATAATTCGTACACTTCCACTGCCTCGCCAAAAATGCCCACCGTTTTTTTCCATTTGAAATTCTTTCGATACTTTTGGCAGTCAGTATCGCTGGAATACCCATTTATTACCAGGAAGCACTAAAAGACATCAACGAAAGGCATACTTTTAAAATAAAAATTATGAAAGAAAAGAAAGGAGAATTTAATCCCAGGCCATACATGGATTTGGCAATTGAAGAGATGAATAAAAGCCTAAATGAACCAAGACCTGACGGGAAAGTACCACCAAAGGTTGGTGCAATTTTATTATTCCCTGATGGAAAAATTGAAAGAGCACATCGAGGAGAACTTAGAGATGGTGATCATGCGGAATTTACTTTGCTTGAAAGAAAACTCGGCAATAAAAAGCTTGATGATTGTATTCTATTCACAACCTTAGAGCCTTGTGTTGAAAGAAACCCACCTAAAATAGCTTGTTGTAAACGTACTTCAAAAGCAAGAATTAAAACGGTGTACGTTGGAATTACAGATCCGGATCATACAGTTGATGGAAAAGGAATAAAACACCTGGAAAATAATCATGTTAAGGTAATTATGTTTGACCGAGACCTTCAAAAAATTGTAGAAGATGAAAATTCGGAATTTATCAAACAAGCAAATGAAAGAAAAAAGACGAAAGAAGAATTTGATTTGTTATTACCAATAGAAAAACCGATCAAATCTGCGGACTTAACTGAATTATCTGATGAGGCCCTTAACAAATTTATCATTGAAGCAAAACTAAACTTCCAAATTTCGGATTCTTCATTTCATGGTTATCTTACCGATGTCGGTGCAGTTCAATTCGATGAAAAAGATAAGGTTTACCGGCCAACAGGTGTTGGCATTCTGCTTTTTGGGAAAAACCCAAGGAGTAAGTTCAAACAAGCAGCTTTTATGGCATCTGTTGAATATGGGGCAAATAGAGTTGAGCCAAAAACTTTTGATCAAGCACTTGTTTTAATTCCCGACCTAATTGAAGAATGGCTCTTAAAAGTATTACCACTATCAAAAGATACTTCTTCTTTTAAACGAAAAGATATTCCGGATTTTCCACCAAAAATTCTTCGTGAAGCTATAATTAATGCGCTTGTACACAGGGATTACATGATTGAGGGGGCAAAGTCTTCTGTTGAAATTGACAATTATAAAATTGTTGTTAAAAGTCCAGGTGCTCCATTACCCTCAATTTCACTTGAGCAACTGAATGCGTTTAAAGCACCTTCTATTAGTAGAAATCCAATAATTACTTATGTTTTTGGTTTGATGGACTATGTTGAAGAGAAAGGATTTGGGATGAAAGCACTTAAATCCTTATATGCAGAATTCCATCTGCCTCTTCCTGAGTTTACATTTGAAGATCCTTTTTTAACGCTTATATTTCCACGTAATATGGAAGCAATCGCTGTAGTTTCTGAACGTAATGGGATAGGTGGATTGAATGATGATGAACTTAAAGGTTATGAATGGATAAAAAGCAAAGGTGAGATTTCAGCTAAAGATTATACAATTCAGTTTGGTATAGCTGCTCGAACTACAAGCAGGCATCTTGGTAAAATGCTTGAATTTAAACTTATAAAAACTAATGGAGAAAATCCCAAATCACCAAAGCTGAGGTACAGTGCAACATAGACAAGAAGATAGTCATGTTGTCTATGTTGTTGATAATGGAAGTGAAGATAGTTGTAAACATAGACAACAGGATAGTCATGCTGTCTATCTTATTTATGATAGGGGTGTTTAAAACAATGGTTTTTTAAAGACGAGGTTTAATAACAAAGTAATCATAATGAAAGAATAGAAAGGAAAGAACTCAAAGGGTTTTCAGTTGTCGCAAAATTTGCGACAACTTTTGCCGATGGGAAAAACAAGAATATTATGACAGCAAAGAATAAAAACCTGAAAAGCCTTGACCAATTTATAGACGAAAAGGTTGGTAGCAAGGGAACAGAAAACCGAGAGCAGTTTGAAGCTGATTATAACGCTTTCAAGCTTGGTGTTTTGGCTCAGCAGGCAAGGGAGAAAAAAGGACTTACCCAGCAACAATTGGCAGAATTGGCCGGGACAAAAAAATCCTACATTTGAAAATTGGAAAGGAACTTAAAGGACATCCGTTTCTCAACATTACAGAGGATTATTAATGAAGGTCTTAACGGACACCTTGATGTTTCAATCAGACTTGAATAAATAACGTATGGCAATGGCAGATATCGAAAAACATAACGAAAGCGATGGTTTGCAGAAGTTTGAAAACTTTGTGATTTTTCAAACTACTGATGGCAAAGTAAATATTGATGTGTTTTTTAAGGACGAAACACTCTGGCTTACGCAAAAGTTGATTGCCGAGCTTTTCGAGAAAGGAAGAACTACCATAAGCGAGCATCTAAAAAAAATATTTTCCGATGGTGAATTGGATGAAAATGTGGTATGTCGGGATTTCCGACTAACCACTCAGCATGGTGCCATTGCGGGGAAAACGCAAGAGAAAGATGTAAAGTATTACAACTTAAAAGCTATTGTAGCGGTTGGCTATCGGGTGAATTCGCATCGCGCCATCGAATTCCGAAAATGGGCTACCCAAATCCTCCATGAATACATCATTAAAGGTTTTGCAATGGATGATGAGCGCTTGAAACAAATAAAGCATTTTGGGCAGGACTATTTCGATGAAATGCTGGAACGTGTTCGTGAAATTCGCATGAGTGAACGTCGCTTGTACCAGAAAATCACTGATATTTATTCGCTTTCTGCCGATTACGACAGCAAAGCTGATATTACTAAATTGTTTTTTGCTACCGTACAAAACAAGCTGCATTGGGCTATTTCCGGAAAAACAGCAGCCGAAATAATCTATACCGAAGCTGATGCTGAAAAAATACACATGGGCCTAAAAACATGGAAACAAGCTCCCGATGGCAAAATATTAAAAGGCGATGTGAGTATTGCAAAGAATTACTTGAACGAAGAACACCTAAAAGCCCTGGAACGTATTGTAAGTGCTTATCTCGATTTGGCCGAAACTCGGGCAATAAACCGTCAGGTTATGAACATGAAAGATTGGAAAGAATTTTTAGTGAAATTTCTTGAATTATCTGATTATCCTATCCTTCGGGACTCAGGGAAAATAGCGATGCTTGAAGCAAAATTGAAAGCGGAAAACGAATACGAAAAATTCAGAGTAGTCCAGGATAAATTATTCGAATCGGACTTTGATAAATTCTTAAAGCAGATTGAAAAAAGGAAAAATAAATAAGCTTGCAGTTACTCTATGGTTAGGTTTTACTAACCCCGCTAACCCGGATTTGCGCCATTGGCTCGCCATGCGAAGCAGGAATTCCTTCGGGGCAATCCGAGCCTTAAACAAGATTACTGTGAAGCATTTTCTGAGCAAGGAGTTTTTAAAACTTGATCATAATTCCAGTACTTCTACTACCTCGCTTAAAATGCCCATCGTTTTCTTTCAATACTTTTGGGGAGAGGGTTTATAAAATACAAAATCGATAAAGCCAAACGACGCATATTTTACCTTGAAATAAGCAAACCATTTATTTGTTATTTTTGCGCTATGAGCAAAAGGGATGAAATATTAAGTTTGATTGTGGAACTTGTTAATAAGACGGCTCCAGATTCAGAAGTCTATCTTTATGGTTCACAGGCACGTGGTGAAGCAAAAAAGCTATCTGACTGGGATTTATTG
>Ga0075111_1001679_pt1 | contig 10010 bp, 10 predicted proteins | sample AntAceMetag02UKK_FD_69787 | JGI IMG/M metagenome (GOLD analysis project Ga0075111, IMG submission 69787) | Saline lake microbial communities from Ace Lake, Antarctica - Antarctic Ace Lake Metagenome 02UKK | ecosystem: Environmental > Aquatic > Non-marine Saline and Alkaline > Saline | place... | reverse complement strand
CTTGGATGGTCCGGTAAAACCGGGCAATGGCTGAACTATTCAAGGGCCTATATGCTGTTTGCAGGTCTTGCCACCCCCCTTGTCATCTCTGTCCACAGCGTGGTGTCCTGGGACTTTGCCCTGAGCGTGACACCCGGCTGGCACACCACCATTTTTGCACCCTATTTTGTTGCCGGGGCCATTCACTCCGGTCTTGCCATGGTATTGACCCTGAGCATTCCCTTGAGAAAAATTTTCAAGTACGAAGCCCTCATCACCATGGATGTGCTGGAAAGCATAGCAAAAACCATTGTTTTTACCGGTATCATCGTGGGATTTTCCTATACCACGGAATTGTTTATTGCCTGGTACAGCCGGAACAGTATTGAAATGGAAACCTTCTGGTGGAGAGCTTTTGGTCATTATGCACCGGAATACTGGATCATGGTGGTCTGCAATACCGTGATTCCCTTGCTGTATTTATCTAAAAAAATCAGAACTCATGTCATCCCTTTGTTTATCATCTCGATTTTTGTCAATATCGGCATGTGGTTTGAACGGTTTGTCATCATCGCGGGCAGCGTTGCCCATGACTTTCTTCCCAATGCCTGGGGGCATTACCGTCCCACATGGGTCGAGGGAGGTATCATGGTGGGGGCCTTTTGCTTCTTCTTTTTTCTGTTTTTGCTGTTTATAAAACACCTGCCCTCGGTTTCCATGACTGAAATGAAAGAAATGATACATAAAACGGAGTAATTCATGAGCACAGCCATCATTGTCACAGGTCTTTTTAACACCCAGGAAGACACCCTGGCTGCTGTAGAAAAAATACAGAAAGAAGGCTTCGAGGTAACGGAAGTACACAGCCCCATCCCCAGCAGTGCCCTTGCCCGGGCCCTGGGCAGGAAAAAAAGCAAGATCGGCTGGTTTACCCTGACCGGCGGGATTATTGGGTTTGTTTCCGGATTTTCCCTTGCCGTGTTCACAGCCACAAGGTGGAGCCTCATTGTCGGCGGAAAGCCCATTCTTTCCTGGATACCGTTTTTTGTGATCGCTTTTGAGTTTACCATCCTGTTTGCCGTGCTGGGCAATGTGCTGGGCATCGTCACCCAGGTGGGGCTGCCTGACCGAGACTATGAAAAAAATTATGACCCGGAATGCTCAGGCTCCCTGTATGGGATTGAAGTGGCTTCAGCGCCTGAGAATCTTGACAGTCTAAAAGATCTGCTTCACCATACAGGGTCTTTAAAAGAATTAAGGGAAGACAAATGACGTCCATGGATCCTGCATTAACAGAGGATACGGCATTAACAGAACCTTCAGCACCTTTGAAAAAAAATGTGTTCATCATTCCTGCACTCATTGCCGGTTTAGGATTTTTATTTTTCATTTTTTTGGCAGCAGGTGCACATCCGGAAAAAGCCTGGCTTGTTTATCTGACAAATTTTCTGTTTTTTACCATCCTGTCCTGCGGAGGGCTTTTATTTTCGACCCTCATGCACTTTACCAAAGCTAAGTGGAGCCACTCCTTTGCAGCAATTGCAGAGGCCTTTTCCGCTTTTTTCCCTGTGTCGTTTGTCCTTTTTCTCCTGCTTTTCATCGGGCAGGACCACGTGTTTACATGGCTGGGACAAGATCTGCACGGAAAAGAGGTGTGGCTGAATGTTCCCTTTTTATTCACCCGGGACTGTGTGGCGTTTCTGATTCTCTACAGTCTTGGGTTTGCTTATCTTTACTACTCGCTCAAATTCAGGTTAAAGGCCGCCCCAAAAAATACGCGGCTGAAAGCCTTTTTATTCCGCCATTTTGAACAAAGTCCCCACGATCCTGAAACCATCAGACGCCGGATGACGGTTTTTGCCGGTTGGTATATGTTTGCCTTTGCCATCTGTCTTTCCCTGATAGGGTTTGACCTGGTCATGAGCACAGACCCCCACTGGTATTCGACCCTGTTTGGTGCCTACACCTTCATCAAAGCCATCTATGCCGGTTTCGGTGCCATTATCCTGCTGGTAACGATTCTTCACTTAACCCCCAGGGTTCCGTTTACCCTTACCCCGACCCAGCTGGGCGACATGAGTACGTTATTTTTTGGTTTCAGCATTGTATGGGGAGATTTTTTCTATTCCCAGTTTGTGGTCATCTGGTACGGGAACATTCCCGAAGAAACCGCCTATATCATTGAACGAACCATGACCCAGCCATGGAGCACCCTTGCATGGACCGTCTTTATCGGCTGTTTTATCCTTCCTTTTGTCATCCTTTTAAGCAGAAGCATCAAAAAAACCCCCTGGTGCATGATTGTTATCAGCTCATGCGTTCTGGCAGGACTCTGGATGGAACATTTCCTGCTGCTGGGACCCAGCTTTCTAGCGCATGATCCGGCTGTGTTTCCCATCGGCATCAATGAAATCATCATTAGCCTTGGATTTTTGGGTCTCATTAGTATTTCCATTTTAGCGTATTTCAAAGAATTCCCTGAAGTCCTGAACGAGGATTCAGGGGAGGTGGTTCAATGGAAATAATACTGGTATCCCTGACACTTTTAACCCTTATCCTTCTGGTGATCCTGGTGGGAACAGGCGGCAAACCCCTGACCCTTGTTTCTCACTTTCGGTCGTTTGTCGCCCAGGTGAAAGAAAATAAAATTCAATTGTTTGTTTTAAGCGCTTTGATCATTTCGCTCGCCTTGTTTGTCTATTCGTTTTATATCATGCCCCATGTGAATGCCGGGCCGCTTCAGCCCATCGCTTTCAGCCACAGGCTGCATGCAGGGAACAAAAAAATTGACTGTCGTTTCTGCCATTCATATGTGGACCGGTCAGTTCATCCCGGGATCCCGCCGGTGGAAAAATGCCTCTATTGTCACAACTATATTATTCCCAACCACCCGGAAATCAGAAAAGAACACAATTACTTTGATACACAGACGCCCACACCATGGAAAAAGGTTTTTTATGTGCCCGAGCATGTCATGTTCAACCATGAACGCCACATAAAAAAAGAGTTTGAGTGTGAAGCCTGTCACGGAGATATCGCCGGAACTGACCGGCTTAAGCGTCATGAATTTAAAATGGGGTTTTGTATCCAATGTCACAGGAAAGAAAATGCCAATTTGGACTGCTGGCTTTCCTGTCACAACTAATAAAGGAGCGTTTGCTTTGCCCGAGAACCCGACCCGACCCGACCCTGCCACTTACCTGACAGCCAGGGGATTTTGTCTGACCTCCGCCGCCTGGATGATGCTGGCCACCCTGGTAGGATTTATTGCAGCCATAGAGCTTGTGGCCCCTGATTTAACCGGCAACATTGCCTGGCTCCTTTTTTCAAGACTTCGCCCCATGCATGTCAACCTTGTATTGTTCGGATTTGTGACCCCGGCCCTTCTGGCCAGTGCGTTTTATATGGTTCCCCGGCTGCTGCGGACCGAGCTTTACAGTGAACGGCTGGGCGTTATCACTGTTGTCTTGTGGAACATTGCCCTTGTGGCCCTGGTGATCACCCTAGCACTGGGGTATACACAAGGACGTGAATATGCTGAAATGATCTGGCCCATTGATGTCGGCATCGTTATTGCGTTCAGCCTGATTTTCTTTAATTTCATGATGACGGTAAAAAACAGGAAGGAAAAGATTCTGTATGTTTCTGTCTGGTATGTGCTGGCGGGAACCCTTCTCACCGCCTGTACCTACAGCCTGGGAAACGTCATCTGGCAGCCCGACTCCGGCGCCCTGGTCGGCATTCCCGATGCCATTCTCCTCTGGTTTTACGGACATAATGTGTTCGGGCTTTTGCTGACACCGTTTTCAGCTGCCATTGCCTATTATGTCATCCCCCAGGTCTGCCGGACACCGCTGTACAGTCACACCCTGTCCCTCCTGGGATTCTGGGCTCTGATTGTCATTTACACCCATATCGGAACCCACCATCTTTTACAGGTACCGGTTCCCACCTGGCTCAAGGTGGTCGCCATTGTTGACAGTATTGCCATGGTGATTCCGGTGATGGCCTTTCTCATCAATATCTGGTACACGGCCAGGGGAAAGCTTGGATTAATCAGTGAAGACATTGGCGGAAAATTTGTGTTTACCGGGACCATCATGTATTTTATCGTCAGTATCCGGGGGTCCATGATGGCACTGCCCGATGTCCAGCGGGTGACCCATTTCAGCCACTGGGTGGTGGGCCATGCCCATGTCGGTGTCCTTGGGTTTGCCGGGATGATTGCCCTGGGAGGACTTTATTTCATCCTTCCGAGAATAACGGGCAAACCGCTTTACAGCCAATTTTTGGCCAATTTCCAATACTGGATGATATTGATCGGCGTGGTCGGGTTTACCATCGTGCTGACCATTTCCGGGCTCATCCAGGGCAATGCCTGGCTGAACGGAGAAACCGTGTACCGGGTACTCCCCCAAATCCATATTTACAATATTCTCCGGGCGTCGCTGGGGCTGTTAATTTTTCTCGCTGCTGTTTCAGGGTTTTATAATATTTTCAGATCACTCTTTTCAACTTCCGGAGAAACATCATGAAAATGACACCTGCAGCCATTGTCGCCGGCAGCCTTATTATCCTTATTTCAGTGGTATTGGTCGTCATCGTTCTTCCCTATGCCAACACGAGTAAAACCATTCCTTCGGATCTGTTCAGAAACCGGACGGTTATGGAGGAAAAAGGCCGGGACCTCTATGTCAGTAACGGATGCGTTTATTGCCATACCCAGTCGATCCGATCGGTGGACTGGGGGCTGGGCGCAGAAAGACTGGCCCAGGCCGGGGATTATCTAAAGGATTACCCCATACTCCTGGGCTCCCAGAGAACGGGTCCTGACCTGTCCCAGGAAGGCGGAGAGCATCCGGATGACTGGAATCAGGCCCATTTTACCAATCCCAGATATACCCGGCCCCTCTCCATCATGCCCCCGTTTGAATTTTTAAAACAGGCCAATCTGGACATATTGATCCAATATACCCAGAGCCTCGGGCTCAAGAATGCTGACCTGCGAATGGAGAGACAAACCCTGTGGAAAAAGAGATCTGTTGACGCATATGAAGCGGGTGTGAATGAAAACGTGGCATGGATTCACGACAATGTCCCCCAGGGCTGGCGGGATATTCCTACCCCCTATCCGGCTACGGAGGCGGGCCTTGCAAGAGGTGAAAAAATTTACCAGGATTTTTGTTTTGGCTGCCACGGACCCGTGGGAGACGGCATGGGCCCGGCCCAGCCCTATCTGTATCCGCCTCCCTTAAATTTTACCATCCTCAAAGGTCGGGGGATCAGCGGGGGGATTATCTACTATCAGATCATGAACGGCATTACCGGAACCGCCATGCCCTATTTTAAACGGGAACTGGAATCTGAAAAAATATGGGATGTGGGAAACTATATTGCCAAATATTTTATTGGCCAGATCGATGCCAATGAGGAACCCAAAGGAATTGATGCCGCATATGAACCTTAACCCATTTGGACAACTATAAAGGCTGAGCCATGTATTATCCATTTTTTTTGGCATATATCCTGACCGGACTGCTTATCGGCGTTACCGTGTTTGTATGGGCACTGAAAACCGGGCAGTTCTCGGACCAGCAGCGGGCAAGGTTTCTGGCCATGGAGGAGACCGCGCCCCAGACAGCACCGTCAGTAAGGGCCGGACGTGATCTGTATTGTGTCCTTTACCTGGCCCTTGCCGCTGTTGCGGCAAGCTTTGCCCTGGTGGGATATGCCCTTTTTTTCCGATAGGCAGCAATTTTTCCGGGAGACGGATACAAAACCCGAAACTTAAGGCCGAAAACTAAGGATTGATAAATGAGATTTTTTGAACTTTTAAATAACCAGCAGGTACTGGCGCTGACCATTCTGACCGTTATCTTTGCGGTTCTTTTTGGCGTGACCCTGTGGGTTCTCCCCATGTTCGGGCCCAAATCCCGGGTCTCCAATATTAAAACCGTCCAGCAGTTTGCTGACGGCATCGAAAAGGCAGACGGCCCGTTCCCCATGATCATCGCCCTGATTATCGGTGGAACCGTTTTATGGGCGATCTATTATATCCTGTTTTACGGCCTTTCGGAGGTAATATTATAAAATTATGGACACACAAAAACCCAAAGAGTCCCTTTTGCGCACCTGCCTGTGGATCACCACCATGGTGGCCATCATACTGGGTGTGGGATATTTCTCTTTTGTCGTGGTGGCGGACAAAGGCATTCCCACCTGGGATTATCGGCCGGTGAAAAGCCTTCCGTCTGAATCCCCCTATGCCGTATATCAAAAAAATCCCCTGGGCCAGCATGTCAGCGGCAAGGAGGCAAATTAAATGAAAAAGGTGCTGTTTCTTGGGATTTTTGTGTCCCTGGTTTTAACAGGGGTCTATATGGTCATTACCCTGTACGATTCAAATTTGAAACCAGGGAGAATGTATCAAACGCCTGCGATCCGGCCCCATGAGGAACCCCAGCTTGTAATGGACAAACGGACCATTGCCGATACAAAAAGTGAAGCACTGATAAGGGAATTGCTGAAAACCGATTTTATCATGAAACCGATGGGGTCTGCCCAGGTGCTGCTGGCAAAAGGAAAAAAGGATTACAGAGCCTTTTGCTTTCACTGTCATGGGCCCAACTTGGACGGGCTCGGAACGGTAGGGCAGAGTTTTTCCCCCCTGCCCACAAACCTGACCAACGAACGAACAACCGGCATGAGTGATAAAGAATTGTTTGCCTTCATCAGCTATGGCGGCAAGAAAGCGCCTGCCCTGGCAAGCTCCATGTCAGTTGAAAGCCGGGAGGCGGTTATCCAATATATCAGGTTCAAGCAGAAAACAACCCTTTGAACAACTCCTGTCCTATCATCCAGGAATATCTTGTCTTGTATACAAAGGGTAAACAATGAAAACACTGGTTCCGTGCAAACTTTGCGGTCTACCGGTTAAAACTTCCGTGGATCCGTCAAAGGATTTTTTTTGCTGCAATGGCTGTAAAATGGTCCATACCATGCTCATGGAATCGGATCAGTACCAATATTCACAAGATTTCAAGGATACCGACCTGTACAAACAATGTGTTGCCGCAGGCATCATCCCGGACACGTCTGAACAAAGAGAGGCATCAGCGGAACAAACCCCTGAGGTCGGGGCCAAAGAGTCTTCCGGGACCGATGGTGAGGCTCCCATTGATTCCGGTAATTTTCTGACCCTCAATTTCCAGATTCAAAATATGTGGTGCCCTGCCTGTGCATGGGTTGTCGAAAACACGCTCACCCGTTCAAAGGGGGTTATAAACTCTACGTGCAATTTTTCCAGCGACCGGGGAAGCGTGCTGTATGATCCAGTAAAAACATCTCCGGAAAAAATTTATACCGCTATTAAAAAACTGGGATACCCTTGTGCTGATCTTGATCAAACCCCTCAAAAGAACAAAAAAGAATTTGTCCGTATTTGTGTGACCCTGTTTTTAACCATGAATGTCATGATGCTCAGCTGGTCCATCTATTCAGGATTTTTCATTGAGCTGTCACCGCGTTCCGTGCAGCTTCTGGCCTGGCCTGTGTTCCTGATGGCCACAGTTGTCGTGTTCTACGGCGGATATCCCATACACAAACGGGCCCTTGCCAATATAACATCCGGATGGCCGGGCATGGAAACCCTGATATCAACCGGTTCATTTTCCACCTATAGTTACAGCCTGTTTCATTTCTACAAGGGAAGCATCCATCTTTATTTTGATGCCGCATCCATGTTGATTCTGCTGATACTGACCGGTAAAATGCTCGAACAGTCTGCAAAAAACAAAATTTCCGAAGGATTGGCGGGATTCTTTTCCCTGGTTCCCCAGAAAGTCAGAATCTGTGCAGCGCAGTTTCCAAAGGGACGGTATGTTTCCATAAAACAATTGTCCCAGGGGGACTCATTCCTGGCGGAGCAGGGAGAAATCCTGGCTGCAGACGGCATTATCACCAAGGGCGCTGCCGTCATTGACGAGTCTTCGATCACCGGAGAGGCAAAACCGGTTAATGTAAGTCTTCAGGGCGCGGTCAAAAGCGGCACCCGGATTATTTCCGGGAAAATTCAGGTAAAAGCCGTGCGAGTGGGGGGTGACTCAATTCTCGGCAGAATGCTGGCCATCATGGAAAACAGCCTTTCCGAAAAAACCGCCCAGACCCAGCGCTTTGAAAGTCTCTTAAAATTTTTTGTCCCATCGGTTATGGGGCTGTCCGTGTTCACTTTTTTTTTCTGGCTGCTGTACGGACTGACCTCTTACGAGGCATTCAACCGCGGGATATCCGTCATGGTAATTTCCTGCCCCTGCGCCCTTGGCATTGCCATTCCCCTGGCCCTTGTGGCCGGGATCTCTGCCGCTAGGAAGAACGGGATCCTGGTAAGAGATTTTGAAGCATTTGAACGCGTTGACGGACTGGATACCATTGTTTTTGACAAGACTGGAACATTGACCACAGGCAAGCTTAAGGTGCTGGGCATGGACACGACAATCGATTTTCCTGAACAAAAGGCCTGGCAGATAATCCATGCCATGGAACAAGGGTCGGACCACTATATTGCCCATACCATCAAAACCTATGGAATCGATCAGGACTTAGTGCCCTTTGAACTGGAAAATCTTGTTTACCATCCCAACGGTATCAGCTGTGGTTTTCAGGATGAAGCCTATTGTTTCGGGAGCATGGATTTTGTGAGTAAAAGCAATGGTTCCGTCCCCTCTTTTATATCCCCTTCCAGACAAGGGGCCCAGATCATATCAACGGTTTTTTTGTCTGCAGGTGATATCATTGTAGCGGCTGTCCATCTGGGGGATTCAATGAAACCAGGTGTAACCTCTCTTGTCGCAGATCTTGATAAAATGGGACTCACCTGTTTTCTGATTTCAGGAGATGCAAAAAAAACCACCCTGGCCGCCGGAAATTTTGTGCAGATCCCTATTGCGAATACCCATGGCGGATTTCTGCCCCATGAAAAAGCCGAATTTATCAAGGCGCTTAAACAAACCGGTAAAAAAGTTGCTATGGTGGGTGACGGCGTAAACGATGCCCCTGCAATGGCCCAGTCAGATATCGCAATGGCCGTTCATTCAGGTCTCAACCCGGCCGAAGGTGTTGCCGCCATTACCCTCATGCAGGAGACCCCGGTCCAGCTTATTGATTTTATAATCCTTGCGAAACGCGTGAATCGTAAAGTCAGGCAAAACCTCATATTTGCACTGGTTTATAACATCATCAGCATCCCGGTGGCAGCCAGCGGACTATTAAACCCCATCATCGCTGCAACTGCCATGCTTTTAAGCAGTCTTTCCGTGACATGCAATACCCTGTTGCTGGTAAAACGGGAATCGAAAAACAAACCCTGATCCCATACCTAATTGCAGCCGCCAGATGTCATTTTCTCCTTTCTTCGGTTAAAAAATATGAGATGCTGTCAATGAATTTTCAATGAATCACAAATTGCTTGGCGTTAATTTAGAAAAGATAGGACTGTTAATAATTAGTCCGGGGTTTCAAATTCTGCATTTACCCGCACCATAAATAGACATAGTCCGCATCATTTAGGACGATTGCCGGTTCCTGTTAGTCTCCAATATAAGGTAATGGAATTTTGATTTTTTTGATTTTGAATTTTCCCGTATAGTTGAATTTCAAATCTGAAGCTGAAAAATCGATTCATACCAAATCTTGTAATACTCACGAACTAATTGAGCTTATTTCAATGAACCTTTGTACTGTATGGTCTTATAATGTACCCCATACATTACATAAAGTTTTTCAAAAATCACTTCATTGTTCTGCTACTTTTTGCAACACTTCCATAAAATAGAGTAAATCTTTTTTAACATCCTGATTTATGGAAGGTAGGATAAAAGTATTGTTCATATTAACTTAAAGTAATAAGGTTTAACTTTGAACATTTCCTGCGCTGGAGGAGAAAACTATGGATTATGATTATGCGATTATCGGAAGTGGGTTTGGTGGCAGTGTCTCTGCTCTCAGGCTGGCTGAAAAGGGATATCGTGTTGCAG
>Ga0075111_1001678_pt1 | contig 10012 bp, 11 predicted proteins | sample AntAceMetag02UKK_FD_69787 | JGI IMG/M metagenome (GOLD analysis project Ga0075111, IMG submission 69787) | Saline lake microbial communities from Ace Lake, Antarctica - Antarctic Ace Lake Metagenome 02UKK | ecosystem: Environmental > Aquatic > Non-marine Saline and Alkaline > Saline | place... | reverse complement strand
CTTTCGCCTTATCTATAATTTCGTTAACTTTTGCGGTTGTGCTTCTGCCCGTGTAGCCTCTCTCATACAGGAACTTACCCACGGCGGTGTCCTTTAAGGGAATGTCGGCATTCGCCGCGGCATCGGTCATAATCTCTATGTAGTCCATGCCACAGCTTTTGCGGATGACCGCTCCGGCGTTCCGCGAATTAACTGATGAGGTATCAAACCGAAACTTCCGACTAAATCGACGGCAGTAGCTTTCAAGCAGAAACAAATTCCACGTCTGACCGCAGTCGGGTAACGCCCCGAATGTGGTGAAAGACTTAAGCGGAAGATAATCTCCCTTAACAAACAGCCCGATTGCTTCGTCAATTATGTCGGCGTTGAAGTGAACATATCTGTCCGCCACATATGTGTTTTTATCAATACGAACCAGAACAGTGTTGCCCGCTTCCATCGGAATCCAACGGTGAACTTCACCCGTTAGTTCTTTCTCGTAAGTCAGCAGGTCGTCAAGCGAGCATTTGTCGATGGTTCGGCAGTATTCCTTCATTATGGCCAACGCATCAAAGACATCACCTTTGCGCGCGACGATTTTGCTTTTTTTATCGAACTTGTCCGACAGGCAGATGCGGTAAACCGCATTATGAACCGCCGTGATGGAAAGTTCGTAGTTGTGTTCCTCGATTTCACCGAAGGGCAAGACTGTAATCGAGGCATATCCGCGAGCGTTGCATTCCCGCACGGCGGCCTCGCGGATTACTTGCCGCTCTTCATCGGTGATTTCAATTCGGCTGACGTGTGAGAAGGTCTCCACGCTGCTCCAAATGAAGTCGCCGTTTTGACCGAGGAGGGACTTAATCCTATCAAGGGGTATGTACCGCAACCGTTCGGCAAGTTGTCCGTAGGTCAGCAGTACATCGTCACCCCACACGCGTAGGATTTCGCCCTCCAGAGAGGCAAAGACGGAAGCGTCCGCGTAGCCGAAATAAGTCTGTGTGAACGACAGCTTCGGAAACAGCCTACGGAGAATATCGATGAGCATATCCTCGTTGACCACGCTTGCTTCGAACAGCCAATTCTCGTTCTTGGCGTAGAACTCGGCAAAGAATATGGCTTGTGCGCCGTCGGCGAAATAATCCTCCGCCAGTCCCTTAATTCGTTCTTTCGCCTGTGCGGACACGGCATAGACTTTTCCGTCAAAGATTATTCCGCAAGCCGAAATGTACCTTTTCAGTCCCTCATCGGTCAGAGTGATTTCCTCGTCCAAATCCTCTGCGGCAAACGAACGGAAACGTGCCATCTCAATCGGGGAGTTCAGCCTATAGCCATTGGCGAAGTGCGATGAAAGCACGTCCATCAGTTGCTCAACAACCGCAGCGTCGAGTATAGGCTTCGGTTGTACAGCAGGAGCGGTGTAGGTAGGGCGTGAATATGTCTGCACCGTGCGAACCGGCGCGCCGTCTTTTGGCTCGTAGGTGATAATAACATCATCCAAGTCCTCCCCGCAGTGTTGGCACAGATTTCTGATAATTGAGACGATGGTTTGTGGGTTGTAGTTGGTATAAATCCACTTGCCATTTGAAAGCAGGAAACAAGTCCCGAAGTCGTCTTTGGTCGGCAAAAAGAATCTCTTCCGGCCATACAACGGCTTGCGGTCAAGCGACTCAAGGTTCGGGTTGCCTTCCGCGAAAAACCGCTCTGTTATGGCTACAAGTAACTGCGACCAGTTCTGCTTGCTCGGAACGACGGCTTGCCCCTTGATGGTACAAGTCAGCGGGCGGGTTTGGGCGCAGAGTTCTGGGCGAGTGAAGTCAACGCGCTGTGCCGAATTCGTGATACTTTTCGGCTCTGTATAGACGGGCTGGGCTTCTTCCAACTCTTCGAACTTTTGCCCGCTTACCGTTTCTGACAATTTATACCACCAAGCATCTCTGTAATCGCTGCTTCGCCCACCGCCAACCTTGAAAGTAAAAGGGAAACCAGAGTCCCGGAGTTTCAGCATTGTGGGCGATAGTTTTCTACCGCCAATCACCCATAATGCGCCGCCTGAATCCCGCTTGTCTACATACTCCAAATTGTGACGTTCAATCAACTGAACAACATCTGGCTTTTTCACGTTGAGTTCATCTTGTAGATGTTGCAGATATCTCATGTAGCAGCCCATACCAGCAGAGAACATACCTGAAGTGCTGCTGTTCACTTGATTATAGTTTGGCGCAGCTCTGAAAATGTCCCAATAGGCATTCAGTTCATCAGGTGTATGGCAAGTGAAAACGCTCCTGACATCAAATACGACAGGGATTTGCAGTTTCGCGGGTGCGGCACGGAGCGCGCCCATATACTGCCGCACCACATTTTCCAAATATAAAGTGCCATTGGCATTCGGCTGCGTAACCAGCCAAGCGATTACATCTTCAGGGTCAATGGCGCTTTTTGACGTATGTTCAAATTCAATAGCCGATTCCACCTCTTTCAATTTGGCCGTGGGGTGGATGGAAGCCTTCAGATCGTCGCCCAGCAAAGAATTGATGTTGTCGATGATCTTCATTCGTCCGGACCCTTTTTGTTGCGGTCTGCCGCACCACCAGCCTCAACCCAGGCATCGACCTGATCTTTCTTGAACTTCCAAAGACGGCCCATACGATGGGCGGGCATCGCATACTTGTCGATCCAGCGGTAAACGGTGTCACTGCTGATACCGAGGTGCTTGCCTATCTCGTCTACTGATAACCAGCGGTCTTCCATCTCGGCCATTTCTCTAGCTCCTCATGGGCGATTGGTTTTCTTGCCACGCCAGAGGCGGTAACGGGGATGCTGGGCGCAGCTTCTCCAACTTAAAACGTTTTTTATTATATTTAGGCAGGGGCCGGTTGTCAAACGCTTTCGTCCGGATAAGGCCGCAAATGTTTGCTCACGGGCGTAACCACTAGATACCGTTCCGGGTCATTTCACTTTTCCGCTTATCCTGCCTGCACAGTTCGGGTTGAAACCTGCGACACTCGCTCACAAGCCTCATTCGTTGACTTCAATAAATAATCTTGTAAAAAAGTCAAATTAGCAGTATTTTTAAGAAAATGCATATTATCTTAAAAATACCATTTTTCGGTAAAATCCGATCAAATTTTAAAAGGCATGGAAACACTTTTTTCTAACCAAGGAGTGGGTCATTTTTCCGTTGCCATTTCCATCTATATTACGAATTGGAAATATTTGAAATAAAATGGTATTACCTGTCGCATTGAAGGTAAAATGTTTTATCAAATCAAGTTCAAAGGATAACAATGAAGGACATAAACTATGCGCTGATGCTGATCAGGGCTAACAAATTTGACGGCGCAAAGGATCTGCTTAAGGAACTTATCCAGAAAGATCCGGGGAATCAGGACATCCTGTACAATCTGGGAATGTGTTATACTGAATTGGATAAACCTGAAAAAGCCGTGGAAACCCTTTCCGAATGCATCAGATATTATCCTCACTACGCAAATGCGCATGTGGCGCTTGGGTTTGCTTATGCAAGGCTTGCTAATGATGAGAAGGCCAAGGATCATTTTCTCAGAGCACTTGAGATAGAACCGTCGAATCCATACGCTCTCAGAAATTTAGGAGGTCTGTACGGCAAGGAAAATGATTACGAAAAGGCCATCCAATGCCTTGAGAAATCATTCTCGATCAACTCGGACGACCAGCAGACAGCATACGGCCTCGGCTACAGCTATCTTCACTCTGGGAAAACCGATCAAGCCGATCAATATTTCAAGGTAGCCATCTCCTTGGATGAATCGACCAAGATCGCTGGCATGGCAAAAGACTTCAGGAGAGAGATTGCTGAAATCACCCTGAAGGAAAAAGGGTTCAGGCCAGACGCTATGTTTTACTGCCTTGCGGCGCTGCAATTCTTCCAGGATAAAACAACCGAACAGGTCAGACAAGTTACCTTCGAAATCGGCGCGAGGGGCAGACAAGGGCTGGACATAAATAACCCCGATAAAAAATATACGCTCGATTCCATGGACGGTTCTTTCTCGGGGGTGCAACTCGTCAGCTACATGTACGTGGGCTTCGAGATGATTGACCCGGAGCAGGACATCGGCTTGGATCTATCTGAGGAATACAAGCAGGCCCTGGGACTATTCAGCAAGGAAAGACCTCATGGATATACAATTCATTGACCCCGTTCCCGACGTTCTTGAAGAAGTTAAAAACGTAACTGGCAAGGGGATCGAATTCATTCAAAAAGAAAACCTGACGTCTTATGCTGCGCTTCAGATGGCCCGAAAAAATATGCCATCTCACCTCATTTATTACAAAAAAAAACATGATGAGATCATCAATCATCTGATTGTCCACGAATGTGGACATCTCTTCAGGATTTTCAAGTGTCCGGAGAATCAAAGGCTGATGCCCTACAGTGATCAGCAGATAAAATACAACGCCCTCAAGGCAATAGAAAAAGAGATTATGGCGCTGACCGATAGCCTCTCTGAGGATCAAATAGCCCATATCATCAATCTCTGGTACGATGGGCTAATCCGGCAAGTAACCAATTTGCCGCCTGATATCATGATTGAGAAGTGGATTTATGATCAATTTCCTACCTTGAGGTCTCTTCAGTTGGAATCGCTAAAGAAACAACATTCCGAGTCTGTGGCGGGTCTTACTGAGACGGTTAACAGGACGACACCCAGCACAATCTTGTTCGCCGCTAATGTGATGAATTATGCTTTTTTCAGAATTCTCGGTTTTCATGTCGGCCAGAATTTTATAAAGGAATACAGTGCCACCAGTTATCTCAACAAAGGTAAGGAGCTTGCTTCGATAACCGAAAAGGATTATGAAGACAGCCACGAAGGCGACAATATGATGATCGACAAATGGGCAGCTTTCGTTAATATATCAGACTGGTTTAAATGGCGTGGATTTGAGGATGTCCCTCCGGGGTATGGACATACAGGGTAGATGGTCTGATCAAGATGAAAAACATTTTCTTCCTATACATTCCCCCAAATAATACCGAAGCAATAATTTATACTTTCTATTCTATCAGTGATTGATTATCCTTATATAATATAGATGAAAGTTCGCGAGGAGACCCTATGAAAATTTCCATCCCCCTTAAAGATATCATGATTGCACCCGGCAAACGGTTTGCTCCATCATCTTCCTCTGGAAAGGATGTGATAGCTCGAATTCGAAAGATATATGGCGTAATCTCCAGCGTTATGGACATCAGCATAATCGGGGAAATAGTTCACATAGAATTCCGGGATGCAACGCCCGAGAAACATAGAGAAGCAATGCGGGATTTGCATAAGGGTGTTAAGGAAGCACGGAAGGGTGAAAAGGTAAAGGCACTAAAACTTTTTAAGAAAGTCCTTGCCGTGATACCTGAGAACATGGATGCCCGTCGTAACATGGCAAAATTATATCTGGAACTGAACGACATTGAGAAAGCCAAGAAGATTTTCCAGGAGTGCCTGCAACTCGATCCGACAGATCACTGGGCGGCAATCTCACTTGGAAACATATATGCTCGGAACGAAAACAACTTGGACGTGGCGGCTTTTTATTATGACATGTGCCTGGAGCATCATCCGGACGATGCAATGCTGGCCTGCAATTATGCTACTTTAATGATCGAAAAAGGTGAATTCCAGAAGGCAGAGGTTTTGTTTAAGAAGGCCATCAATGCAGAGAATATACCCAATGCTTATTACGGGTTGGCCCTTCTTTACAAAATTGCTGGTGAGTTTGATGCAAGCAAAAGTGTCCTGGAAACAATGTTCAACAATAAAGCGGACAGTAGAATGGAAAACGCGGCCATATATCAAGAGGCAAGTAACCTTTACAAAGAGGTGTGTTCGGCTCTTGGATCTCAAACAGAGAAGTAGCATTAATGCTGGGAACATGTTTCCTTCCTGAAGTCGGTAAAATCAAGGGTGAAGAAAAAGTAGTCAACTTCTGCATGTAATCACTAAAAAAATAGTCGCTGTCACTATTTTTCTGAATCTTGCAAATAAAATGGCGGAAATGCATGGGAATCGGACCCAGATACCGAGAAATAATCATTTTTAATAACAATACTTTAAGCTGACAAAAAATACGCCGGGGGACAACTGGGGGACAATATTTATCTAACATTCCCTCTCTGTAGGTCAACATTATAGCTTGACCTCACCAAAACAAAGAGATAGTTTTCTGGATAGCGAAATATTTTGGTTATTGAAGTCTTAACAACCCACTGACCTTAAATGGCATGTTTTTTCTTAGTAGCCGAGATTGTTGTTCTCTTGACATGAATTTACGGAAGCAAAAAAACCTTAAGACATAAAAAGATTTGACCGATAAATAATCTGAACTTGCTGAATTTGTTAATTGGCCATTGGAAAAAAGTGTGAAAGATTACCAAAAGTCTGCTATGAAAATAATAGTCTATTGGCAGACGAGCTGAAAAGGTGATTAATGGAGGTTAATCATGTCAGATTTCCCTAAAGAGTTAACATTCAAATACGAATGTCCTGAAGACCTTCGAGACTTATATGTCAACGGCCTTTATGGTGGAGTTACGCCGAGAAATGAACTATATATTCATTTTTATTCTGAAAGACACCCAATCCCCAAGAAAGCAACGAACAAAATTAATGAAAAAGGAGAAGTGAGCGAAGGATCTGCTCTGGAGTTAGGTGGTGACGTAGTAAGGCTGGTTCAGGCTTCAATTTCTATGGACGTCGAAACTGCGAGTAAATTTAGAGATTGGCTAAACGAACAGATTGATTTTATTAATACAAGAAATAAGGAGGCTACTAAGCGTGAAAAGTGATTTAGATGCCTATGGCCCTGTTGCAGATAGCGGTGCTACTGATTGGTTTTTGGAAAAAAGTTATGGGACAAATCTCCTTACTGGAAAGGAGATGAAAAGATTTGAAAACTGGCAAAGTCTGACAGCCAGAGCTCCCATTTTGGTTTATGACCGCGAAATGGAAAAGCTCAAAAAAGAAGTAAATGAGCTTAGGACAAAACTCGAGGAGCATTTGTTATCTGAGCACAGTCTCATTGATTCCACTGGTTCCAACTGTATAACTGTCAGGAATATTCCTGTGCAACAAGCCGAAGAAGAGATTGAAAAATATTTTTTGGATAATGACGGCAGAGAAATCGATTATGATGAACTAATTGAAGAACTTTGTATTGAGCCACAAATAGTTATTAGCGTTTGCCAAGCACTTGAGGAGTCAGGGAAAATTGGTTGAAAACCGCCATAAAGACGTTTCAAGCACTTTTAGAAAACCAGGTGATGCCATTGAAGGCGATCACATTAGAGTATACTGCCGTAAGCCACCGCAGATTAAAGATAAAATAAGGGGGGCAAAGGGCCACCATTATTATCAAGCTGATGCAAAAATGAATGCTTTAGCTGTGATAATGCGTAAATTCAGAAACCTCCAAAAATAGTGATTTATTCTCTTATAGTAGCTATTCTTTATAACCGTTGTCTGAACTTACTAACTTACTTTCCCCAATAATATATCATAATAGAAAAAGGGAAAAGGGGACGGATTTATTTTGCTCGGTCTCTCTGTTCATGAGATTTCATCCGCCTCGCAATTATCTTTTTGATCTCGATTTTTGATGGGTCACGTCTTCATTCTTGACAAACAACATGGGGAGGGGACTTGATTGCGGATGGTCTTCTGTCAAGAGTTAAGACGTGCCTCCTTGCTTTGCTTTAAAAACTCTTTAATATCAATGTCTGCGTCCTTCAGAGCACCTTTTAAAGTATATCTATCCACTTCCTCATGGTATGGAAAGACTATCTTTCTGCCATCAGGATGTTTCATTTTTATATGATTTTCTTTCCTGTAAATCTCCTTGAATCCCATTCGCCTTAACGCTGCCAATACCTCCAGTCCTGATAATAATGGAAGTTTCATATTGCTACTTCATAAACTTTGTAGTTCTTGTTTTCCACAAGATCTTCGTCTGGTTCTAAATACAACTCTATAGCTTCTCGAATATTCTTTAGAGCTTCTTTTTCTGTTTTCCCCTGACTCCAGCAACTTTTTAAGGATGCACAGCGTGCCACAAAATAACCGTCTTCCCCATTTTCCATTACCACTTTTATTTTCATTTCCAGCACCTCTCGGAGGATCTATTGACAGCCAATCATTTTTTGTAGCCTCTTACAATATTTGAATAAATCCGAAGTCCGTGGCCATGAAGACCCAACCACTCACTTTTGGAATAACTTCATTTATTCCCCACCTCCATTTTTGTCGGTCCGCTCCAGTGCACGATGTCCGGGTCTACTCCCGAACCCGCGGCGCAGGCGGCGAGGGTTTCCATGTATTCCCTGGTCATGAGAGGGCTGTCTTTGAAGGGCCAGTCCATATCAAGGCTTTTGTATTTGCTGCTGCAGAGGTTGTTGAAGGAGCACAGGTCCCATCGGCTTACGGAATTGCCCAGTCTGGATGCTATGAAACGGCCTATCTCCCTTATGTTTTCTTCGTACGCGGTGGCACCCGGGACAATAGGGGTTCGTATCCACAGGTCCGCCGGGTTTTCATGTGTCTCCATGTACTGGCACAGATAGATCAGGTTGTCTAATATCTTTTCATTGGAAACACCGGTAAATTCCCTGTGCCTGTCCGGGTCAATTTCCTTGATATCATACAGCACCATGTCAACATGCGGCAGGAGTGCAATGAGAACATCCTGTGTGCACTGTCCGGAGGTGTCGAGCGCCGTATGGATACCCTCCTTCTTTAGCCTTCTGAAGAGGAGGGTCGCGAAGTCCGCTTGCATGGTCGGTTCACCCCCGGAGAGGGTGATCCCTCCGCCTGACTTTTCAAAGTATACCCTATCCTTTACCGCTTCGGCGACCAGTTCTTCCAGTCCCCATGCCTTCCCAAGCATTTTCATCGCTGCCGATGGACATTCCTCGCTGCATATTCCACAGGACGTGCAGAGGTGTCTGTCGATTATGATCCCTTCGGGCCCGGACGAGAGGGCATTTTCCGGACAGACACTGATACATGTGCCGCAGCCGATGCAGGCTGTTTCTGTCCACTGCAGTTGAGGCATTATCGATATGCTTTCCGGGTTCTGACACCAGGTGCACCTGAGCGGGCAGCCTTTGAAGAATATGGTGGTTCTTATGCCCGGACCGTCCTCGGTGGACAATCTCTGGATTTCCAATATCGTGGCTGCGGAGGATGAGTTATTTTTTGCCATATCTGTTTTAAAGGACTTTCATGTCAGTAACATCCGTGACTTTCACGGGCAATGATCTCATCCTGGAGTTCTCTGCCTATGGTGGTGAAATACGCATTATACCCTGTTATCCTTACCAGCAGTGTACGATAATCTTCCGGATGGTCCTGTGCGTCTTTCAACATATCGGCATCCAGCATGTTTATCTGCAGTGATGTGCCCCCATTTTCCGTGTAGCCGCGCAGAAACGCCTTGAATTTTTCCCTGTGATCCGGGTCGCGCAGAAGTGAGGGGTTAAGGGTAATGGTGTGGCTTGAACCGTTTGGAAGACTGTTTAGATATTCACCCCAGTCTCCATTATCGCTGCTTGTTTTCCCGCCGAGTACCTTTCCCACGGAATTAATGTTGGCAGTGGGCCCGTTTGTATCCGCGCCATTCGACGGGCAGATGGCGTTGGACAGAAACTGTCCTTTCGGTCTTCCGTCCGCGCTTGCCGCCATGACGTAACCGGATCCTATCCAGTAGTTCCAGCTCAACATTCCGGGTCTGAACTGCCTGTTTGTAGAGGATGTCTTGTGCTTCCATGTCTCGTCGGTCCATAGATCCATGACCTTCATCCCCAAATCATCGGCCGCGTTGTCATCCCTTCCGTACTTGGGTGCCCTGTTCTTTGCCTTGGCCTGGAGCATTTCATGCCCTGTCCAGTTATCTCTGAGCGCCCGAACAAGCTCCTCCATGGAGCATTCTTTTTTATCAAAAACGAGATACTTTATGGCAAGCAGAGAATCCACGGTGGTGGCGAAGGTAACGCCCTCCA
>Ga0075111_1001669_pt1 | contig 10038 bp, 24 predicted proteins | sample AntAceMetag02UKK_FD_69787 | JGI IMG/M metagenome (GOLD analysis project Ga0075111, IMG submission 69787) | Saline lake microbial communities from Ace Lake, Antarctica - Antarctic Ace Lake Metagenome 02UKK | ecosystem: Environmental > Aquatic > Non-marine Saline and Alkaline > Saline | place... | reverse complement strand
TATGGGAAAATGAAACAAAAAATATGACTAATCCTCAAGAATCTTTAACGAATTATTTTCAATAATTTTTTTGAGTAATTCACCAACCGCTAACTTAACAATGTACTAAAAAATTATTATTAAGGCTCTCGGATGCTCTCATCATTTCTGAATCTGAGTTTCCCCCAAAAGGATCTGTCCTTAATAATTTAAACTATATTACTACATTTAAGCAGAAATATTAGTTACACTGTCATTCTTACCACTACCCTTGATAGCAGCAAGTAGCCATCTGATACCAATGAATGTACCCACTAATCCAACAAATCCAACGATTGCTGCGAAGAAGATTACTAACTGTGCAGTTAGAGATGTAACATTCAAAATTGTAAGACTAGAGAATGCTGATAGTGTTACAATAGAACCGATGATTAATCCGTAGATCAATAAAGATATAACATTATCACCACTTTCTTTTAGCGATTTTGATAATTTTCCCATTTTATTTACCTCCTTTAAAATTTAGTTTACGAATAAGCATAAAATAATTATGATATTTTTATATTTAAATGTTAGTATTCAAAGACTACCGAGGATACTTTACTTATAGTTACTCAATAAAAACCAACCTAAAACAACCATTAGTAAATAAAATGCAACCCAATATCCATTAAGAAAGGTTATCGTCGCTGTATTCATTGCAGATATGACAAGAGATGCTAAAAATAAACCAAAAGATGTAGCAACAAATGTATGGAAGAATCTTTTTTTACCAGTTAATTTTAATATTGCAAAATATGATGCTCCGTTTATTGTTATCCAAAAAACAAATAACAATAAAGACCAAAACTGCGGTATTGCTGTACTAACAGATGACATAATTGGCACTAAACCAGTTCCATTAAAATCTGTATATTCTAAATATTTTTCCATTTTAAAATCCTCTTACAAACCTCCATATAAAGAACATAGATAAGAATCCTAATAATCCACCAATTACACCTAATAAAATACTACCAGCAGTTCCTGAGAATACCCAAGATATTAATAACTTAGATTTTTCAAAATATGAAATAGCAGAACCTTTTGTTTGAAATGAAACTGCAACACTATCCCTTGATCCTAATTGTGATATTTCTGGATTAGTATTAGATGTTATATTTAACAATGTGTTGGAATCTTCTGAAGATTCATATAAATTAGTTGAAATATTGTCGTAACTTGTGCTAAAAATATCTCCAGTTCCACCATCTAATGCAGATGTATTATTATTGAAAATAAAAGTTATTGCAAAGGCCAATAAACAAAACATTAGAAGTCCACCAATTATAAGATTAGTTGTAAAATCTTTTAAATTTTCTTCAGCCAAACTATCTATCCTCCTGTTTTGATATTTTAGATATTAATATTATAGCTGCTATTATTAACCATACTAAATTTCCTAATCCCATTACGAAGTCTAAACCGTTTGCTAAATATAATGCTCCAGAAATTACAAATACAATTATAGCATTTATTACTATCCATTCAGGACTAGATAATGCCATACCCATTATACTAAATAATAATATTATAATGAATATATAATTATTACCTAACCATGCCAATCCCCTCTCTTCTCCTACAACATAAGTTAATGTTGCCATTGGATATCCATTTTTAAAAATAGATAAATCAATATAACTATCTCCAAGTGTCGGTGAAATAGTGCATTGAACAGAACCAGCAGAAGATAATATAGTATTATTACATACATAAGAATCTCCAAATTGGTCTTTTTGTACTAATAACATGTTCACATTAGATGGAACTCCACTTGGTATTGTAAATGATAGTGTAATTATACTGCCATTTTTATTTATTGAATATGAAAAATCTCTTGTTATATCTAAGTTTATATCGTTTTGTGGATCTATTGTACCTAGTAATTTCTTCTCACACTCTCCAGTTAATTCACTTTGACATTGAAATACTAAATTATCAAATTCATCTAATACTATACCATTTTTAACAACTGTAGCTCTATATAATATTGAATCTAAATCTATATGTAAGGCAGAAATACCATCATTAGAAGTTAATGGAGCTTCAACTGTTCTATAAATTCCTTCTGATATATATTTTCTTTGTAATTGTACTATTGCTCCTTCAACAAAATTAAATGTGCTATCTTGGTATGTAACCTTAAATGTTGTAGAATCATTTTCTGCTAAATTATAAAGATTAATATTTTGAGAATAATCAACAATTTCACTTCTTTGAATATTATATAATTCAGAAACATGATCATCAGATGAATATCTTATCTCAGTAGAATATAATAACCCTTCTTCAGAAAGATTTCCTTGAGAACAAACTAATGTAGAATTTATATCAGTTGCTTCATAATATAATGTACTAATTGTAGTATATGTGTCTGGATTAATAATAGAATATGATAATTCTACATCTCCAGTAATGCTATTTTTAGTTTCTTCATCGAATAAAGAAATATTAAAAATTTGATTTGTATATGTAGAACAATTATCAATGTTTACTGGTGATACTAACATTGTCATAATGGATGTATTAAAAGTGGTTGAATCATCTAACAATATTACCCAATAGAATGATACATTTGTATCTACTGCATAGAATGGTATTTCATAATCAGAAACAGTTATAATTCTATTACTTCCGGAAGATGTTATAGATGGAGATAATGTATTTCCACCATATATTAAACTTGCACTTGACAAATCATAACCACTTCCTATAGTCGCATTTAATGTAAAATCTTCTATTGATCCTACAGTAGCTGTATCTGAATTGGTTTGTGAATTTTCTAAAAACTTATAATTCCAACCTTTAAAAGTAGAATTTGTATTACCTATTGAATCATTTGCGTAAATTGTTATATTTAATTTATTATTTTCTAAAATAAGTGTAGTTGAGTTTAAAACTCCATTTAAACAACCTGGTATAGAAACATTTGTTCCATTATAATTATACCAACATGAATTTAAATTAACATCCGTAAATGTTATATTTAGTGTTTCGTTATTTCCTATTGCACCATAATCTATAATTCCAGTTGGATAGCTTACATTTATTTGAGGTTTAGTTATATCAATAAAAAGTGTTCTGTTATCTGTTGCAAATCCACAATCTCCGTCTGAATCACAAGTTTCTACGTTCCATAGTGTTGGTTCTGTTATTGTTCTGTCAAATGTTCTTGTTGAGTATCCTGTTATATTTTTACCACTTATTGTGAAGTTTCTTATAGGTCTTGGGGAGCCGACTGTAACTGGATCAAAAATAGAACATACTGCTTGAGTATTTTTAACTAACTTAGCAGTATTAGGATTTGTAAATGTTTTTGTAATCCATGATTCTGGAGTTTGTGATTGTATTGATGTATTTTCGTTTGTATCATCTGTATATAAAAAAAACATAAAACAAGAAACCCTATAATCATTTATACCTCCTCCAAACATATCTAAACTTATATTTGATATATTCATTTTATCATATGAATAATTATAACGAGTTAAATACTCCATTGCACCTACTGTAGTTCCAGTAGAATTATAATGTAATATTCCAGAATCAAATGGTTCTGTTGTAGTATTCTTAGATTCCCAAGTTCCACTTTCATTTGTCCATAAACTCATATTAGTTAAATATGCTCCATTAGTTACGTTAGCACTTGCATTAAAAGTAACTCCATTAATTAAAGAAACATATTCATCTGCTGGACTATTTAGAATTACTTCTGCATCATCGCCTAAAGCTATTGAACCCCATGTGGCAGCAATAACAAAACTGGATATAAACATTCCTAACATTAAAAATAAAAATATTTTCTTCATTTCTTAAACTTCCCAAAATATCTTTTACACTTAGAACAACAGATATATCCATTTTGTTTTGTTTTCCATTTGTAACCACACTTAGGACATTTAATAAATTTACCTTTTTTAGATTTTGCACCAGTTGTTCTCATTAATATTATAAGAATTACTACTATTTAAAAGCTTTCTTTTTATTAGTAATCCAATTCACTAACCTTATTGACTGGTGTTTTCTGCCAATTCACTATTCCTAGTGCCAAAGAGAATAAAGAGATGATAAATACAAACCATGGGAAATAAAGCATAAGCGTATTATATGCACTAAATGGTATCATGGCATCTCTTATAATGCTATTATCAAGTAATATTCTGTAAATATTTGCTATATGTATTGATCCATAAGTGATAAGAACTTCTAATAAAACAAAGACTCCTAACAATGCTGGATTAGTTCCACTTTTATATCCCATCAATAACATTCCCATTGTTAATATAAATATAGAAAAGAAACTAAGATAAACTAAAATTATTTTTAAATTTAAGAATGGATATACAAGCATTTCGAACATTCCTGCACAATCATTAAAGAAAGCATTTCCTGGTATCTCACAAGATGTACTCAATAATCCAGTTTGAATTGTGTCCATAAAAAAATAAATTCCTGCAAAAATTAATCCAGAAAGAGCAATCATTAATAATCCTGTTATAACTAATATTATTGTTCCTTTAGAAGAACTTACATCAAAGTAATCACTTATTTCCATTTTCAACCTCGAATTTAACTAACTCTAAATATCTATCATTATTAGACTTAAAGTATTCTACTATTATATCAGGAAGATCACAAATATTTCCAGTTTGCATATCTAAATCAGACTTAACCCTATTAACACCAAATTTTAAAATAAAATTATAAAAAAATTGGCTAACTTTTATTTGTCTTTTATTACTCATCTATCAATCCCCCAATCATTATCTGTTAATATATTAATCATATTTCTCATATAGCTTATTGTATATCCTATCATAAATACTATAACTAATAAGAATCCTAATGAATACACATTAGCAATTAATGTAAAATAACTATAAACTTCTACTGAATTAAATCTATATACAATATCCTTTAGAACTAATACAAATATCCATCCAACACAATAATACCAAATAAACACATTCTTAAATAATGAAAACACTATGCTATTAACTAAAGTTTGTCCCATATTTTTATGTTTATTTGCTATACTACTATCCCAAGCATCGAAATCTGTTTTCTTATGTATTATACTTATCCCCCATGTTAATCCAAATAATATTAATAATAAAATTATAGTTGTTACAACATAAGATATACTGTCAGCATCGCCAGTTGGTGTAACATCGAAACATAAGCCCAATGGTACATCTAAATTAGAATAACCAGATATTTGATAATCACCTGTTTTATTTAAATCTTCTGCTAAAAATGTATATGAGAAAGTATCTCCAGACTTATCCATTTGCACATCATCTAAAAATATTTCTTGATTACTATCTACAGCTGTGAAATTAATATAGTTACAAGTTGGACAAGTTATTGTTATTGTTTTATTTTCGTTAAGTTTACTATAACCCATCCATCCCTCATCCGCACATCCCTGAGCAAATACAAAAGTAAATGACATTAAGAATATAAATAAGAATGATAGATATTTTAGATTATTGCTAACCATTTTGTTTTTTTTTAACATTTATTTTACTATAACAGCGTGGACAAGTAACATAATAATCTGATTTTCCTTTATAATTCCATATATGCTTACAATTTGGACACCTCGTCTTCATAGTGAGTAGTAGTGAGTAGACTATTTAAAACTTTCCTATTCCACGCAGTATCCGAATCTTCGTTTGACAACATTTGCTTTAACTTCAATAATCTTTCTTTTTATTCTTTTGTGTTTAATTAAAATTCTCGTATAAATCCTTTTAAAAGTACCGTCATCATTATCCATATAGAAACTTGGACCCCCTTGAGAATAAGTTCCTTTCTTAGCGATTTTAGACATAGGAGTTCCGTGAGTTAAATTTGACCCTATTATTTCAAATTGTTTAGGGTTGTGTTTATCTAAATCTTTTTTTGTTATGTGTACCATTATTCGCTTCCTCCGTCATAGACATTGTTGTCGTCTTTAGATTCATGTTTGGCGTCATTTATTGGCTTTAGCATTCTTATGCGTTGTAGCTTTCCATCCATTAGGACAGTAAAGCCTTTCTCACACATTTCTCTATAGGGGCATTTTGCCACTGCCTCTTTTATAGCTTGTTCTTTTGTTTGTTTTTCCATTATTCTTCATCTACCCATTCACTATGAGTAACTCCCATTTCTTTAAGATTCTTTCTTGCTCTTGCTCTTTCTTCTCTGACTATTTTAATTCTTTCTTTCTCTTCTTGTTTTATTCTCTCGTTAATGGAAATTCTTGGAGCACTACTTCTCATAAAACTTCTTGCCATTATTCAACGTCCTCTTTGACATTGTTGTCGTCTTTAGATTCATGTAATACGTCGTTCCTAATAAGTTTAATAGAGTATTCTATTATCGACTTGTTGCATAACTAGAATTAATCCTTTGATTTGATGCTCGAAATATTCTTTGTTCATACTTCCACCCAGTTGCCTTTAATTGCTTGATAGTGTTTGTTGTCTTGGAGTTTGTTGAGTATTCCGCCAACCAAATAAATCCATCCGAACGGTGTTTCGAAGTTGACTTCTTTATTTTCATCTCTGAACATTCTTACTATTTCGTCTGGGTTTGTTTTTGTTGTTATTATTTTCATTGTGAGTCTACGAATGTTGATTGGCATCCGTTGCATTTTAATTCCCCGTCTTCTCTCTGTGTGTCTCGGCTTCCGCATGAATAGCATTCGTCTAGGACTGTTCCGTAATTCATATCAACTCCTCCCCTGCGAGTTTGTCTCTTTTTGCTTGAATAGCTTTTCTGAATTGTAATGCCTCTGCTGATTGTAAATCAAAACAATCTTCAAATTCCTTCAACAACCTAATAAATTCCTTGACTTTTTCTTCTGGATAAGAAATATCCTTTTTGTAAATTGGTCTGACGTATCTCCCTTTTTTCTCCATTCTTAGACACTCCCCAGTTTCTGTAACTTGTCTTTTAGAACTCAAATCATCCGCCATTATTCCACTTCCCCTTTGACATTGTTGTCGTCTTTAGATTCATGTAATGCGTCATTCATATCCTTAATTATAATCTCCAATATTTCTCTGGCTTTTGGGCATAGGCAATCGTGAGTTTCTAATAATTTTTCTAAATGTTCATCATAAGTTCCAATCCAATCATTCTTTTTATTGAGTTCCATCTTTCTCCTCACCCTCGACATTGTTGTCGTCTTTAGATTCATGTAAGGCGAACCCTGATAATCTATCAATTGTGCTGATTATATCTCTTTTTATTATTTTATCTAGGCTTTTATCTGTATGATGCCCAAATCCATCCATAGTTAAAATATCCTTCAACTCTTTAATAAATTGTTCTAAGGCATCTTCAAAGCAATCAGTCCCTAATATATTGTTCTGGCTATTCAAGTCTTTGAAATATTCCCAGTAATCTTTTAGACAAAAATCTTCAGTTTCCATCTTGCACCTCGTCGCTTAAGACATTGTTTACGAATCTTGTATTCATAACTTCAAATCCTATCTCTTTTGCCTTTGATTCTGTTATGTCTGCCCAGAATGGCATTATCCCATGATTTAATTTACATTGTTGTTTCATTTTTCTTCTCCGACATTTAAAGCGAACTTATTAATTTTTACACTTTCTTTTTGGAAATCTCCATAGGCATAAGGTAGGTCATCTTTTAAAATTATAAATTCATCATCAGAACACATGGCTCCCCATAGCATTTCTAACTCATTTTGAATTTCTTCTATTGAATCTTTTGTTGGTTCTGAACTTCTAACAAATATTTTAAATTCACTCTCCTGCGTTTCTTCTTCATATTGTTGTGTTGAATTATCCATTATTATTCTCCTTGACATTCAAAGCGTCCTCAACCAACTTATATTTCTTCCCATCAATGATTTTAATATTATCAATTTCTTCAGGAACATTACCAGTCTCTTTTAAATTACCTAAAACAATCTTTCCATCTGTTTCTAATTTTCCACATTCAATAATTAAATCTCCTTCTGTTGTTTTTTTCCATGTGCAAGTTCCTGCGAATAATTGATATGAGAATTTTAATACTCTTTTACAAATTATTGATAAACCAGCTTCGATTCCCCAACCAGCTTTGATTCCCCAACCAGCTTTGATTCCATCACCAGCTTCGATTCCATCACCAGCTTCGATTCCATCACCAGCTTTGATTCCATCACCAGCTTCGATTCCACCACCAGCTTTGATTCCATCACCAGCTTCGATTCCATCACCAGCTTCGATTCCCCAACCAGCTTTGATTCCATCACCAGCTTCGATTCCATCACCAGCTTTGATTCCACAACCTAATCCTAAAATAATTGATTTAGTTGTTATAACTGATTTTTTGAATTTAATATAACCAAGATTTTCATCACAGGTTATTTCTTCAGTTGTGTTTATTCCACTATCTTTGTAAAAGTTATCTTTGTCTAAATCTTTTTTTGTTATGTGTACCATTATTCGCTTCCTCCGTTATAGACATTTAAAGCGTCTTTCAATATATCTGTTTTAGTTTTAATTCTTTGTAATTGGTTTTTGTTTGGAGTATCTTTATCTCCGACATTTAATGCGTAGTGATAACCTAGAACCATAGCCCTTTCTACCATTACATTAATTGAATCGTCTTTCATTATGATTTCCATTTCTTCTTGCATATCTTCAAACATTTTTAATTCTTTATCAAATTTCATTCTATTTTCTCCTCGACATTTAAAGCGACTTTAGTTTTTTCTGGAAGACTTGGTTCAACTTCTGGATTAAGTAATCTTCTTGTCTCTTCTACTCTTTCGCTAAGAGATGATATATGACCTGCATTATTCTGGTCATTAGAATACCTTCTTAACACAGATATAATAGTCCATTGATTCTTTAATATTTGTTCTTCTATTTTATTCATGTTTCTTCACCTCAACATAATCTTCTGATTCTATTTCGGATTCCTTAGGGATAGTAACTCTCTTTTGTCCGTTTTTGTTTTCCTTTACTTGAAGGATTAGTTTCTTTTGTTTTGTCATAGGTTTTATAGGTTATTTAGGTTTATATAGTTATGGGTGTTAAGACACTTGCTCATTCTAATGCGAACTGACCTTCCTTTCAACTGTAATTATTGTATCGTTGTGATTACCACCATGAGCTACTAATAAAATTTCTATAATTTCAAATCCCCGATTCTTTCCAATCCCTTGTGATGACCATCCAAAAGATAGGCATATCCCACCAATCTTTATTTTATTAGCAATTTCATCTTTCCAGTTAGCCCAAACTGACGATTTTGTATCATGTAACACCATCCCTTGATTATCATAACATTCTTTTAATTGTCTCGGTGAATATGGTGGGTCAAATAAAACAACATCCGCAGATTCACTATTATATCTTTTAAGATAGTCCAAACAATCTTCTTTGTATGGATATGGAAATGGGTCTAGTGTTAATCCTTTAGATTTATACTTTTCTATTATTTCTTTTATCGGTTTAATAGTGAAAGTTCTTTTGTTTGGCATTGCCCATTTTCTAGTTATTTCCATTATTCTTTAAAGATGGATTTATTTATTTGATAGTACTTCTTTGAAATAAAATTATAATCTTTTGAGATATTATTTAAAATAACTATATTTTTATCTAAAAAGATAGTCATATATTTTTTTGCAGTAATCCAACTTATTCCTGCCCTTTTTGAAGCATCATAAATTGTTAATCCTATGTTTGATTTTGATATTTCTCTTATCATTCTTCTTTGTTTTTCGTTAAAATAAACCATTTTTTTGATGTTTTGTTAATCATTGTTAATTGTTATTAATGATTGTTAATCATTCTAAAGCGAACACTTGTAGTCATATTCTTTTCTAGGGATTACTCCCCTCACATATTTAATTCCATTAATTTCTCTAAATTTTATATCTACGGGCATACCCACTTCAAGACGGTTATCATATTCGTGTTGATTCTCAAAAAAATATGTTATTCTTCTATTACACTCTTCATCAAATTCAATCCATAAACAATTATCACAATAAGAATAATTAGATA
>Ga0075111_1001668_pt1 | contig 10041 bp, 9 predicted proteins | sample AntAceMetag02UKK_FD_69787 | JGI IMG/M metagenome (GOLD analysis project Ga0075111, IMG submission 69787) | Saline lake microbial communities from Ace Lake, Antarctica - Antarctic Ace Lake Metagenome 02UKK | ecosystem: Environmental > Aquatic > Non-marine Saline and Alkaline > Saline | place... | reverse complement strand
CTTTTGGATTGATGAAATATTTGATCTTCCACATTATCTGTTTCGAGCTGCTGTAACGCCGGTGAACATTGCTGAGAGTTTGTTTGAAACTGTAATCGTTCTCTTTTTTGGTCTCTTTGTAATGATAATTACGAATAGGTTTCTAAATCATATAAAATATATGGAAGGCTTTATCTATATGTGTTCCTATTGTAAAAAGATTAAAGTGGATAATAAGTGGATTCCACTTGATGATTTTCTTCGAACTTATTCAGATGCAAAGTGGTCGCATGGCCTATGTGACGATTGTTTGAAAGAGAAGCTTAGTGAAATAAATAGCAAAAAGTCTGAATAGTTTTTTCGCATCAGGTTTATTAGAAGGGAAATCCTGACTAACACCATAAACACAACCTTGCGTCGGCTTGAATGCAAAATAGTATACAGCCTCGGCGGCTAAATTTCTCCTGTGAGTCGTTTTCTTAGAAATTCAGAAACTATTTCTTCTTGGTATGAACTTGGGGGTTCTTCAACGGATAAAAAAGATTTTTGATCGGAACCAATTTCAATGAAATCCATATGCGTGTGTTCCAAAAATAATAATTTAGATTCTGTTGCGATTCTTCCATGATACCCGAGCGCATGAGTAATTTTTAGTAGAGCAATGGAAAGGTCTAAAAAACTAATATTTTTGAAACAGATGTAGTGCGTCTCTTTTATGGGATCATATTTAAATTGAAGAACATCAGTCATAACGCCATTGAATGCTTCGATATATTGAGAGGCATCCTCATCCTCTTTTAAACAGAAAAGAATAAATTTAAATTCATCGACATAGTGATCCAGTTCTTTTTGAATTGAAATGGTTTTGAATTTTAAGAATTGTTTATTCATCTCAAAAGATTATCGTAAGGGGAAATGGGAAATTGCATTTTTTATTTTCCTATTAAGTCATAGAAAATATTGTGTTCTATTTAATTAAAAAGTTAAGCTAGTTTAAATCTAAATCAGTGTATAATGTAAAAATTAATGAGGAGCTTGAAGTGACGACAGAAAAAACATTGAAACTATCAACCTTTGCAGGAGTATTTACTCCAAATATTCTAACCATTCTTGGGGTTATCATGTTCCTTCGAATGGGATATGTGGTAGGGAATGCTGGGATTATTCAATCTCTTGTAATTTTAGCCTTGGCGCATGTTGTGTCGATTGCCACGTCCTTCTCATTGTCAGCAATAACAACCAATATGACAAATATTGATGGTGGAGGGGATTACTTCCTAATATCACGCAGTGTCGGAATTGGTTATGGCGGCGCAATTGGGATTATACTATATCTTGCGCAAACCATATCCATATCCATGTATATCATTGGTTTTTCAGATGCATTGACTGCAATATTGCCGGTGCTTTTACCGTACACGAAAATAATTTCGCTTTTTGTTTTGGGCATGTTGTTTGTTCCGACATACAAAGGAGCCGATATGGCGGCTAAGATTCAGTCCTATATTTTAGTAATCTTGGGGCTGGCAATTACAACATTTATTATCAGCGCAGCTTTTAAATTTGATCCTTTAATATTTAAAGCCAATTTATTGCCGGCATATGCAGAAAATACAAATTTCTGGATAATATTTGCCATATTTTTCCCTGCAGTAACCGGATTTACGCAGGGAGTCAGTTTATCAGGTGCTTTAAAAAATCCATTAAAGAGCATTCCTCTTGGAACTTTTTTAGCTGTTATAGCGGGCTTGTTAATTTATATTATCGAAATGATTCTTTTGGGCGGGTCAGCAACACGAGAATTGTTACAAACGAACTACAATGTGATGAGTGTGATTGCGATTATTCCAATTTTTATAATATTGGGGGTTTTCTCCGCAACGCTTTCTTCAGCATTAGGTAGTTTTATGGGATCACCATTTATATTACAAGCGATTGCAAAAGATCGCTTATTACCCTTCCTTTCTTTTTTTGAAAAAGTTGATAAAAAATCGGCTAGTCCAAGACCAGCGGTTATCCTTACCTTTATAATTGCGGGGATAGCGATTGTTTTGGCCGATTTAAATACGCTTGCGCCGATTATAACGATGTTTTTTTTAATGTCCTATGGCATGACAAATTATGCGACCTTTATAGAAGGATATTCAAAGAACCCTTCGTTTCGACCTACTTTTAAAGTAAATCATTGGTCTGTATCCTTGATTGGACTTCTGACTATCGGGTTTTTAATGGTTATGATTGATGCTCGAAGTGCAATTGTGGCATTTATTATATTATTTGGTTTAAGAGCGTATTTTAACAGTCGGATAAATAACAAAAAATTTAAGGATGCTCATAGTGGTTTTTATTTTCAAAGAATAAAAGAGTATTTGATAAAATTACAGCATCAAGCACAGGACTTTAAAAACTGGCGACCGCGTATATTGTTGTTAAGTGGAAAGCCTAACGAACGTAAAGCACTTATCGATTTTGGAAAATTAATTGAAGCCAGACGCGGTATGTTATCTCTTGTTCAGGTTATAGAGTCTCAAAGCGATAATCAATGGGATAATAAAATTGCTTCAGAGAAAGAACTGGAATTATTTATAACAGACAATAAAATCGAATTATTTGGAGAAGTAATTGTCACCTCAAATTTTTATGAAGGTGTAAAGGCGGTTATCCAGTCCTATGGTTTCCAAGGATTAAAACCGAACACATTGCTACTGGGTTGGTCCGATAAAGAAGGTAAAGACAAAGAAAACTATATGGATCTTGTCAAATTTTCCTATCAGTTTAAAAAAAATATCATTATTTTTGATGCTCCGGATGATAAGCTGGCGAGTAAAGATAAGCCAATTACTATTGATATCTGGTGGAGAGGGAAAACCAATGGTGCGCTGATGTTGATGTTCGCATATTTAGTTCAGGCAGAGCATCCAGACAGTACAATCCGAATTCTTCGAATTGTAAAAACTGAAAAAATGGTTCCCCTTGCGGAAAAACAACTCAATAATTTAATAAAAGTAGCTCGTATCAGTATTGAGACAAAGATAATTGTAGGGGATGAAAAAACAAATATTACAACGATTCAGGGAAATTCAAAAAGCACGGATTATGTGTTTATGGGTCTTGCTTGGCGTGAGGACGAACGAGATTTTTTAGAAAAATATAAACCGTATCGAGATAGTTTTAAAGCAATAGCATTAATCAAAAGCCACGAAACACTAGGGATCCTAGAATAGGAGAGGTGAAATATGACGAGAAAAATTCGCTATAATCGAAGAAAAATTGGTTCTATTCCCGGGACTCTGGTATACACCGGGGATAAAATAGCCGATCCAGTTAAAATAAGTCATATTGAATATAATGGGGAGATGTTTCAAGAGCAGGTGATTTCAAATTTACAAAGTTATAAAATAAATAAAAAAGCTGATACGGTTTCCTGGATAAATATCAATGGTATTTATGATCTTGAGATTATTAATAAACTAAAAGAGAAATTCTGCATTCATCCCTTAGTAATGGAAGACATTCTAAATGTGTCCCAACGACCAAAGTACGAAGATTTCGAGGATTACATATTTGTCGTTCTAAAAATGTTTCAGTACGAAGAAACAACGGATGACGTGCAATCAGAACAGATGAGTATCCTTTTATATAAGGGAACGGTGCTTACGTTTCAGGAACATGAGGGTGATGTGTTTAATCAAATCCGAGATCGTATACGTAACAAAAAAGGACGAATATGTAATAAAAAAGGGGACTATTTAGTCTATTCGTTACTTGATGCGATAGTAAACTACTATTTTGTGATTTTGGAAAAACTAGGTGAAAGGTTGGAGAGGATTGAAGAAGAAGTTTTTTCAAATCCCAAAAAGGAAACGGTCGCAAAAATACATTACTTGAAACAGGAGATAATTTTACTGCGTAAATCTATTTGGCCGATTAGAGATGTCGTAAATTCTTTAATTAAAGGAGAGTCATCTTTGATTGAAAAAGAATCAAGACCCTTTTTGCATGATTTATATGATCACACAATTGAGATTATGGATATCATCGAATCTTATCGGGATACAAATACTAGCTTAATGGATATGTATTTATCAAGTATTAGTAATCGAATGAATGAAATTATGAAAGTATTAACGATGATGTCGACAATTTTCATTCCATTAAGTTTTTTAGCTGGACTGTATGGGATGAACTTTAAAAACATGCCAGAATTAGAAATGCCATTTGCATATCCAGTAGTCTTATCCCTTATGATTGCTATTGTTATCGGTATGTTACTCTTTTTTAGAAGAAAAAAGTGGCTGTAGTTGTTTCTACTTAGGTAACGAATGAGCCCTATTTTTCGGGGTTAATTACCTTAATAGTGTTATAGAATTCGATGTCATCATAATCGACCTCTTCGGTAACTAGAAATTTCTTTGAAAATCCCTGCTTAGTATCTTGCCAGAAACGAAACCCATTTCGATTTAGACAACTACCTTCAACTCTGATGATGTTAATTCCGCTGGCTATAATGGAGGGTTCAATATACTGATTATACCAACTGGAACCGATAGAATTCCCCCGAAGTTTTCTAGAGATGCTAAATCCTGATATCCGTACATGCGGATCAAAGTTACCTTCCTTATCGCCATGTAATAAGTCTGTAACGATACGTGGTAGTGGTACATGGTGAATGATTCTATTCGTAATATCCATCCGAATCCATGCAAGTTCTGATCCGAGGGGCTGTCCTTGCTGAAATCTAAATTTTTCGTGTAAGCTTATGTCGATACGCTGTGGATTCCATTCTTTTATTTTTGTTCCAAAGAAAAGGGGTCTAAAAAAACGATTTCCAAGCAGCTTTTTATTTTTCCGGATTTCCTTAGTTGGGAAAAGCTTATCAGGACCTGTTTTATTTAGTTTGAAAATAGGTAGACTCATTGTTTTTTGATTCATTTAATATCCTCTTTAATATATATCGACATATTCAAGAACAAATCCCATATGTTCATTATCAGTTCATTGTTTAGAATTTAGCCTAATGGGTATCACATTAATAAATCAAAAAAATACTCGGGGTTGGAAATTTGAAAAGTAAGTTATTACTAATATTAGTTATTGCATTGTTCTACATGGGATGTAAGGATATTTATTCTGTTAATCTTAAAGACACAGAAATTAAGAATGTGAAAAATGGAATTTACTATGGGGAATTTGATAATACCAGAATTAAAGTAAGATCCATGGTAGAAGTCTCGGGAAATCGAATTGAAAATGTAAAGCTACTAGAGTACAAACATGATTCAGGGTTAGCTCCCGATTATGTCACACGAGACATTGTGATAAAACAATCATTACAAGTAGACATGATTACTCAAGCCACAGATAGCCGAAAAGCAATCATAAAATCTGTCGAAAACGCCATCAAAAAAGGACTCTAGTTCTTGAGTACGGTATCTAAGATCCCAGCAAGTTCATCCATGAACGTACTCTTGCACTCCATCCTTCTTGAAGATGTTGCCCTTTAAATAACGCGTCCGCAATCAAACTGGAATAAATCCTGTAATTGCAGTACATTAGATATATGAAAACACTGACTTGGTTTTATGAAATAATCCAATCAACGATTGCTCCGAGGCGAGAGCTTGTTAACACGTGTTTGCTGAAGGACCCATCAGAAAAAAGGCACATAGACCATCTTAAACGAATACTCGATGAATTATTAGAAATTTCAAGCAAGAACAAGATTGCTGTATTAAGTATTGGGCATGATAAAATGATAGAACTGGAACTCTCCTACGAGATAAACGAACTCCAAAAAGACCTCCTCTTTCTAGAAGAAGGGCGAGATGCTCTTGAGTTAATGCTGATTAAATCTGACCCACTATTCAAAAAAGAATCTAACGCCTTAATCGATTTTTTAAGCTCACAAAATATTGATAATTGGATTACAGATAGGGATGGGACAATTAATAACTACTGTGGTCGGTATTTGTCTTCCATTCAGTCAGTATACAATGCTGTATTTGTTTCTGAGTTTTCAAGAACCTGTACGCAATCATGCATTTTAACTTCTGCACCATTATCAAATGGAGGGTTGATCGATATTTCAGTCCAGTCGTCCAAGAACATGATACTAGCTGGATCAAAAGGCCGTGAGTATTTAACTCCTAATGGGAAAATAGGAAGTTTTTCCATACCGGAAGAACAAGCTCTCAAGCTTAGAGAGTTAAATAGAGAATTAACACGATTACTCGAAGATGAGCAGTATCGTATTTTCAAATTGATTGGTTCAGGCTTACAGTATAAATTTGGCCAAACCACGATAGCTAGACAGGATGTGTCTTCCTCTATTCCAGAGCTGAAATCAACTGCATTTTTAATAAAAGTAGAAAATTTACTAAAACGTTTAGATCCTGACAATCAGTATTTTAGGATAGAAGATACTGGTCTGGATATTGAGATTATTTTGACTGTTAGTGATAGTGGATCGGATTCTTTAAAAGATTTTGATAAAGGAGATGGCCTATCGTTTCTTAATACAGAACTGTCACTAAACTTAAGTGATGGGAAAACTCTAATTTGTGGGGATACATTTTCAGACCTCGCTATGGTCAAAAAAAGTATAGAGACCACAGGGACAACTATTGCAATCTTTGTGACAACGGATGAAAAGTTAAAAAAAGAACTCAGCCGGATATGTCCCAAGAGTATTCTCGTCTCATCTCCAGATGTATTAGTTTGGTCGCTGATGAGCGTAGCCGATTAACATGGATATTCTACAAAGCTTATTAATACTATTATCCTTGGTTGCGATAGGCGGTCTAAGTAGAAAATTAGCCATCTTTAATAGTAGCGATGTAAAGGTTTTGTCTGCGTTTGTGTATTATTTTAGTTTACCTGCATTATTTTTTGTGAAAATTTCAAGATTCAGTTTGCAGGATTATCACCCCATTCTTATCTGGGGATCAGTCATCCCTCTCGTTCTACTAGTTGTAATATTAAAAATAATGGTTTGGCTAAAACGGATCGATAAGCATCAGTTTATTTTGTACTCGGAGACCGTAGTGTTTGGTAGTAATGCTTTTTTTGGACTTGCTTTTTTTGAGTTTTTTAAGGGTGGTCAGTACTTGGATTATTCAATTCTATCCGCTTCAGTTCTTGGTGTTTTCGGTATTGTATCAGCCATATTGTTGTTTGAGCATGCAGATAGTAAAACAGGAATATTTAGCTTTTTTAAGAATATCTTGCGTAATCCACTAATTATATCGATAGCATTAGGATTTTTATGTGCCCGTATTGGTCTTACAGATAGTTTTATTCATAACGCTTTAGAAATGTTGGGAAATGCCGCACCAAGCATTGCAATATTTGTTTTAGGTATTTTCTTATATGATCATTTTTCAATTGAGTTAAGTGTAAAGTCACTCATATATGCAGCATTTAGATTTATGGCAATTCCGATCGCAGTTCTAGGTACAATATATGTATTAGAAACATTTTTTTATACGCAGATTAGTTTCAGTATTAAACAGTTTTTACTCCTTCAATCTGCAATCCCAGCGGCAATATCTTTAGTAGTTTTTGCTAACCGCTATAATTATAAAATATCAGAAATTACAGGACTGGTTATCACAACGTCCATCCTAAGTTTTCCTATGATGGTTTTTCTGTATTGGATATCCTATATGGTCTTTAAATAGTTTTGGGTTATACTTGTATTATGAAAAAAATAAGTAGATTAATTTTCGGTATAATTATCATTAATATTAGTTTTTCAGCTATTAATGTGGTAACAACATTAGTTCCCTTGAAAGGTTTTGTGGAAAAAATTGCTGGAGAACTAGTACAAGTGTCGTCGCTAATACCAAAAGGAGCAAATGTTCATAGCTATGAACCAACTCCTCGGCAGTTACAAAAAGTGGCTAACGCAAAGTTATTAGTTAAATTAGGCGCTGATTTTCAGTTCGAAAAAATTTGGTTACCGAAGTTGCTTAATCTAAATCCTCAGCTAATAGTTTGTGATAGTTCCGATGGAATAGATCTAATTAAAGCAAGCAATTCTCATGATGATCATCATCATCACTCTGGAGCTGATCCCCATATTTGGTTATCTCCTGAGAATGCCATTAAAATGGTTCAATCAATAACAGATGCTTTAATCAAAATGGATACAGAGCATAAGCACGAGTATCTTGAAAATTCGAATGGATTTATTAATCAAATACTTGAAATGCATCAGGATTTATTACGTTGGAGACAGACATCAACTTCAAATAGTTTTCTGGTGTTTCATCCTGCGTGGTCATATTTTGCACATGCGTACGATTTAGAGCAACATGCTATTGAAACGGATGGCAAAGAGCCGAGACCAAGACAATTAATGTCTATCATAAAAGAAGCGAGATCAGAAAAAATAAAGACAATCTTTATTGAACCGCAGTATAGTAAGAAAGCTGCATTAACTATAGCGCGAGAAATAGATGCAACAGTCGTGCAGATCGATCCACTTGCAGTAGATTATATTAAAAATATGAAAGAGGTAGCTATTGCTATCTTTGAGAAATAATGGCGGTATTAGTTAATATCGATAATCTAAGCTTTTCATATGGACATACCCCAGTTCTAGCGGATGTGTCTCTTGAAATTGTTGATAAAAAATTACTCGCAATTGTGGGTCCTAACGGTGGTGGAAAATCAACGTTATTAAAATTGGTTTTAGGTCTCTTAAAACCTGAGCAGGGAAGTATTAAATACCAATTGCCACTAAAAACGGTTGCAGATATTGGCTATGTGCCACAGGTGAGTCATTCTGATCGAGATTTCCCTATAAACGTAATAGATACCGTATTATTAGGTTTTACAGGTACGCGTCCTTTTATTAAACGATTTAATAAAGCGGATCGAAAGGAAGCTTTTGAGGCTTTAGAACAGGTAAGTATGCAGGACTATGGAAAGCGACAAATCGGTGCGTTATCAGAAGGTCAGCGCCAACGGGTTTTAGTGGCGCGTGCATTAATTTCTAAGCCAAAATTGATCCTTCTCGATGAACCTACTGCTAGTGTTGATCAACGGATTCAACATAATTTGTATGAATTAATGGCAAAACTGAAACAGGATATATCGCTTGTGATGGTAACCCATGATGTGGGTGAGATAACGGATTATATAGATGATATTGCTTGTCTTAATATTAAATTGCATCATCACATAGATGGGAAACATCTTGATGGTGATTTGTCTTATTACTGTGCGATGGGTTCAAAAATGGCAAATAAGAAAACAAAGGATGCTAAGAAATGTTCTTAGAGTTGTGGCAATTTGAATTTATGCGCCATGCAATATATGCAGCAGTGTTGGCTAGTGTTGCCTGCGGAATTGTCGGGACCTATGTGGTTGTGAAGCGACTTGTTTTTTTAAGCGGAGGTATTGCCCATACTGCGTTTGGTGGAATTGGTTTAGGCTATTTCATGGGCTGGAATCCGGTGCTGACAATGGTGCCTTTTAGTGTGGTCGCGGCAATCTTGATTAGTATCGTTAGACGTTTTACAAAGCTATCAGAGGATAGCGCTATTGGTATGCTTTGGGCTGCCGGTATGGCATTAGGAATATTATTCATCGGAATGACTCCCGGTTATACCCCAGATTTATCTACCTATCTATTCGGTAACATATTAACGGTTCCAATGACCGATATTTATATGATGTTAGGCTTGGATGTGCTCATAATATTTTTAATTATTTTTGCATATCAGCCATTCAAATTAGTTGTATTTGATGAAGAATATGCTAGGACTCGTAACGTTCCTGTATTCTTATTTAATATGATTTTCTTTGTATTAGTAGCACTGACAATAGTATTACTTGTGCGAATTGTTGGAATTATTCTAGTCATTTCCTTACTTACAATTCCGGCTTCAATTGGGAAACTCTTTAGTCACAGATTATCCAGAATTATGATCTGGTCAGTTATTTGGGGAGTTCTTTTAACCTTATCAGGTTTATTCCTATCGTATCTTCTAGACCTCCCCTCCGGTGCCGTTATCATATTGGGATCATTGGTTGTTTATGGCGGATTACTTGTTA
>Ga0075111_1001666_pt1 | contig 10041 bp, 2 predicted proteins | sample AntAceMetag02UKK_FD_69787 | JGI IMG/M metagenome (GOLD analysis project Ga0075111, IMG submission 69787) | Saline lake microbial communities from Ace Lake, Antarctica - Antarctic Ace Lake Metagenome 02UKK | ecosystem: Environmental > Aquatic > Non-marine Saline and Alkaline > Saline | place... | reverse complement strand
CCCTCGTTCCTCGGGGCTTGCCTGCCTCGTCGGCAAGGCGGGCATCCCTTGCATAGGGAATACTTGATATAAGATATCCGATGTTAGATTTTTGATATGTGATCTTCGCTGGCTACATCCGTCATCTGACATCGGTCATCAGTCATCAAACCTTCCTAACCCATATACATTTTATCAATCACATCTTTATACTTCATCTCAATCACCTTGCGGCGGATTTTTAATGTATTTGTCAATGCGGCATTTTCAATGCTAAAGGCCTCGGGTAAAAGTGTGTATTTTCCAATTCTTTCGTAAGGTGTTAAATTGATCTGTAGATTTGAAAGTTTGTCGTCGAAAAATTCTAATATCCGGGGGTCATTTATTAATTGTTCGTTGCCTTCAGTTTCGATGCCGATGCTTTTGGCATATGGGATCAGGTTATCGAAAGCCGGAACTATAATAGCTGTGATAAACTTTCGGTTATCACCAATTACCACAATTTGTTCTACAAAATCATCCCGGCCTATTAGCAATTCAAGTTTCTGGGGCGAAACAAATTTGCCCACCGAAGTTTTAATAATATCTCTCAAGCGGTCGGTCATGTACAGGTTTCCCTCAGGAGTTAAGTGGCCTTCATCTCCTGTGCGGTACCATCCATCAGACAGCACTTCGGCAGTTGCTTTGGGTTTAAGGTAATATCCCCTGAAAACAGTTTTGCCCTTAACCAATATCTCGTCGTTTTCATCAAATTTTACCGACACCTCAGGCATTACTGTGCCACACGAATCAAATTCATACTCATCGGTTTTGAAACAAGAAACTGTAGCTGTGGTCTCGGTGGCACCATATCCATAATTTACAAAAATGCCAATTGCATGGAAATACCTCAGCAATTCGGGCCTGATGGCTGCCCCCGAACAGGGGAATGCCTTTACGTTATTACCAAATATTAACCGTAACTTTTGCAAAACCAGTTTATTGGCAATGCTTAATTTAAGTTTCAAGCCAAAGGGTAAGGTATTCGATTTTCGTTTGTATTCAATTACTTGATGCCCTGTTTTAATTGACCAGTCGAAAATCTTGCGTTTCATCGAAGGCCATGTGGCATATTCTTTTTGTATGCCTTCATAGGTCTTTTCGTAAAACCTGGGAACGGTACACATCACAGTTGGTTTTACAACAGGCAATACCTCAATAACTTCCTTTGGGTTTTCAAGAAAAACGTTTACAGCTCCTAGGTGCAGGAGGAAGAAACTCCACGACCTTTCGAAAACGTGGCTCAATGGCAGAAAACAAAGTGAAACATCTGAGTCATCAAGTTTGAGGCGTTCATCGTGAATAGGATGTGTAAACATAAAATTATCCTGGCCTAACATCACCCCTTTGGGTTCGCCTGTGGTGCCTGATGTATAAATAATCGTTGCCAGGTCGTTGGGTCCTACTTTTGCACTTAGTTCTTCCAGGCGAGTGTCCTGTTGTGCCGCCGCAGCTTTAAAATCTTTCCAGCTATAGCATTTCTCATTATCGCAATCTAAATCCGGATTAAGCAACACGATGGTTTCGAGAGATGCTGTGTTTTCGGTAAGCCAGATTGTTTTCTCCAACTGCTCTTCGTTGCCAACAAACATCAACTTCATTTTAGTTTCGTCAACAATATATTTAACCTGTTGCAAAGAGGCATTGCCAAAGAAAGGAACCGAAACTCCACGTACAGCCATGATGGCCAAATCAGCCATCAGCCACTCGGGCCTGTTGTTACTAAATATTCCGATATTGTCTTCAAAGTCAAACCCAAGTTCATCCAAAGCTAAGGCAACCCGGTCCATTTCCTGGACCAAAGTTTCCCAGGAAATAGCCTGGTATTGCATTGATTTATCCCTGTACCTGAATACTTCGCGTGTGCCGTATTTTTGGGCACGTTCCCGGACCATATGTGTTAAGTGGTTTTTCATAGTTCCAAAAAGTTATTATTGGCGTTCTTCAATTTTAGTGTAGTAAGTAGATATTGGATCCCCAGTTTTGGTAAGGTAAATTATTATGCCAAAATTAATTAAAATATTTACATATGATAGTGTTTGGTCAAGAAAGGGAGTACGATAAATTGCATTATGCGGTTTTCATAGCTTTGATACCTGTCGAAGGTCTGATTTAATCCATCCCTACCGTACGCCTGTTCATTTCAAAATATATTAGTAAATGTTGAATAGCTTTGTTATGAGAGATCCTGTCCCGTTAGGGACAAAATATTTCTAAAAACCGGAAACATACATATAACAAAGTCCCGTAGGGACGTGATACAAATAGGTTTATGGTAATTTGATTATACTTTGGTTTGATGATGGATGTTGTTTTTAAAAGACATCCAATAATCATAGCGTCCCTAACGGGACTTAATTACGTTTGTTATTGGTATATGCTATAAATATCACGTCCCTACAGGACTCTAGTGTCATGTCAAACATACTATGACGATTGAAAGTGCTCTGCACGTTTCAATGTCAAAGCCCTGACTTTCAATCGTGCGTAGCACATTGAAACGTCTATTAACTACACGAAAATTTAGTCTTGACACGACTATGGAATGAAATAATTAAGTTGTGTACCCTCAAGAAATGAATTGATTAGGCTCTCAGAAAACCACTATTGCTAAAAAGCTAACGATATTTTTAAATCATCTAATTCCAATGATCATTTTAAAATTTAGAAACCTGCCTAGTCGGCGCTTAATTTTCCGCATAGTGGTGCAATGCACAAATTTGCACATCACCAAATTTTCAAATTAATGATTTACTTTTGCAAGCATCAGATGACAACACAAACTATCAGCGATAAAATATCGAAACTGGACATCAATTTACTGGAATTGCCGCTCAGTGAAATGGAATCATGTAGTGTTTGCCCAAGGAATTGCGGTGCCAATCGTTTTTCAAAAAAATTGGGTTACTGCAAAAGCGATGCTTCTTATTTCATCTCCTCCATTTGCATCCATAGGGGAGAGGAACCTGCAATTAGCGGGCCCAATGGAATTTGTAATGTGTTTTTTGGGCATTGCAATCTTCAGTGCGTTTATTGTCAGAACCACCAAATAAGTTTCAACGACAATCCAAAGGCTGCAAGAAAATATGCGTTAAGTGAAGTTTTAATGGAGATTGTAAGTTGCCTTGATGCCGGTTGCGAAGCTGTTGGATTTGTGTCACCTTCGCATTTTGTGCCCCAGATGAAAGTGATAGTAAATGCCCTGCAAGCATTGGATTTGCATCCTATCATTGTTTACAATACCAATGGCTATGATAAAGTAGAAACGCTAAAGGAAATTGAGCCTTTGATCGATGTTTACCTGCCGGATTTTAAATACCTGAATCCAGAATTATCCCGCAAATATTCTGATGCCAAAGATTATCCTGAAATTGCGAAAAAAGCCTTCATTGAAATGTACCGCCAAAAAGGCTCCAGCCTGATTACCCGGGTAAACGGTATTGCTGAACGTGGAATACTAATCAGACATCTTGTATTACCCGGCCATGCCCAAAATAGTATTGATGTCCTTCGCTTTATTGCTGAAGGGATTTCAACTTCTATCCATATCTCACTGATGTCGCAATATCATCCTACTCAATTGGTAAAACACATTACACCTATCAACCGAACACTATACCAGAATGAATATCAGCAGGTAGTTGATACCTTTTATAATCTTGGTTTCCATAATGGTTGGATTCAGGATTTGGAAAGTAATGAAAATTACCGGCCGGATTTTGATAAAGGCCATCCTTTTGAGGATTAGAGTTATGTAATACCTAAAAAATCTTTACACATATATTCAGAAGTTACAAGTTACAAGTTACACCTGTAACCTGCAACGATTCCGAACTGTTTGTGAGTAATAAAATTATCGATAACATGTTAGCAATAGTTGTCTCATAAGCGCCTAAACGGTAGTGATCTATACTATAGTTTGCTTATTGAAAAAATTATAATCTAAAATACATAGACACTATTACATATGATAAATATGTATAATGGCTAAAAAAAAACTTGAAGAAAAATTACATTAGCCACTCATATTTTGTATTTTAGCATTTCAAACTTGAAATGTTAAGCCCCAATAAAGTAAATATAATCAAATATAAACGCATTATGAAAAAAGCACTTTACACCTTCTTGTTCATTATAATGAGCATTTCAATCTTTGCCGCCGACCAGGTGGTAACCAGTAATGCCAATTCTGGAGGCGGATCTTTACGGCAGGCCATTATCGATGCCGGCGATGGCGATGAAATTACTTTTAACCTAAGCGCGGGCAACGAAACCATTACCATTTTATCGGAATTAGCAATTGCTGAAAGTTTAACCATTAATGGTTCGAATGATGTCGGAAGTGGTGTGGATGTTACAGTGCAGGTAACTACTCCTGGTACATCTACTTATAGGGTTTTCAATATTAATGCATCCGGGAAAACCATAACCTTAAGTAATCTCACAATTAAAGGTGGTAATATTTCAGGAAATGGTGGTGGAATTTACATTGCAGCTGGTACAGTAACAATTGAGAAATCGTCAATTTCCAACTCCAAAGCATCTAATGGAGGAGGTATCTATAATTTAGGCACTTTGACTATCATTGACGGTACAATCTCCCTTAATAACGCTACGCAGACTGAATTCAATTCTGAGACACATGGAGGAGGAATTTTTAACGCGAGTACTTTAACTATTAATAACTCTACAATATCAGAAAATACTGCTGCAAGTACTGGGGAAGATTATAATTTTACTTATGGAGGAGGGATTTATAACGAGGGTACTTTGACCATCAATAACTCTACCATCACAGGGAATACCGCTACAAGTATTGGCATCCAGGAAGAGGTGGATGAAGCATATGGAGGAGGAATTTGTAATGATGGCACATCTCTAATAAACAATACGACTATTTGCAATAATACTAGTGATGGAGCTACCCTTTCGGAAGGTGGAGGTATCTCACTGTATGGGACATTAACTATTCAAAATTCAATTATTGCAAATAATTCTGGAGATTTTGATTACGAAAATTATTCTGGAACGCTTACCGACAACGGCTATAATTTTGTGGAAAGTACAAATGCCGGTGCCGGTTCGAACGGTTTCAATAACGGAACAAATAATGCAGTTGTGGGCGTTGACCCGACCGGGCTGTCAGCTAGTCTTTCTTACGAAGGTGGCTTTACAAAAGTACTTAAAGTTACAGCCGGAAATATTGCAACAGGAAATGCCGGTTCAACCACCGAAACCACCGACCAACGCGGATATTATCGTACATCATCGGCAATTACTCGTGGTGCATATCAATATGATGGAGTTGTGGCAAAAATAGGAAGTAGCACTTCCTGGACAAGTGGAATTAATACGTTTTCTACAATACAGGCCGCGGAGAATGATGCAAGCTCAGGAACAGCTTCTGGTAGTGAAATTATTCTGGCGGGAACTGCTATTTATGAATCAGGAATAACAATTGACAAAAGTGTTACAATCCAGGGAACTGGTGCATCTTCTACTTTTGTTCAGGCGGATGTTACGCCAGGAACAGCTTCTGACAGGGTTTTTAATATTACCTCAGGCACGGTCACCTTTGAAGATATGACCATTCGAAATGGCGATCAAACAGAAGCAACACAATATACAATTAAAAATGGCGGAGGGATATTTATAGGTGAGTTTGTTACATCTGTTTCCCTTAATCATTGCAGTATTTCCAACAACAACGTCCCCGACGTCGACTTAGATCAAACAGAGGGTTATGGTGGGGGTTTATACTGTGGCGGGGGAACATTAACGATCCAAAATTCAACCATTAACGGTAATTCATGTAAGTTTAACGGTGGCGGAATACGTTCTTCGGGCTCATCCACGGTTGTAATCAATAATTCATTAATACACAGCAATCAATGCGGAAACTGGGGCGGCGGAATTTCACATGGCTCCAGTTCTATTACCGTAAGAAATTCTACAATATTTGGCAATGCCACAACCGGCACTGTGGATGCTTTTGAGAATCCGGTATTGGAAAAAGGCGGTGGCGGTGTCAGTATTTACGGAGATGCCACATTTAATAATGTGACCATTTCAGGCAACACGGCCAACAATAATGAACATGATGGGGGTGGTCTGTATTTTTATGGAAATGGGACCTTAACTGTCCAGAACTGCATTCTGGGTGATAACAGTGCGAGCGGTGGAACTGGAGATGACTACTATTATCTGGGAGGAACATTAAATGATAATGGGTACAATATTGTTGAAAGTCAGGATGGTTCTTCAACAGGTTCTGGAAAAACTTTTACAGCAACAACCAATATTACGGGTTCACAAGCCAACCTCTTTGGCACGGCTCAGGCTAGCCAAACGCTTGCTGACAATGGTGGCTCGTCCCAAACGCTTGCAATTGAAACTGGCAGTGTAGCTATTTCTGCCGGAACCTGGGATGCAAGTATAACTACCGACCAGCGGGGTGAAACCAGGTTAGATCCACCAACAATTGGTGCATTTGAATATCCTGTTGAACTTGCAACAGTTACAACTACGGCAGCCTCTTCGATAGGTTTTATGGATGCTACATCGGGTGGCGAAGTTACCGATGAAGGGGGTGGTATTGTTTCAGAAAAAGGTATTTGCTGGAGTAAATCAAGTTCTCCAACAACATCTGATGTAAAAAAGAGAGACTATTCAGGGTCAAATCCATATAGTAAATCCATGTACGATTTTGTTCCAAATACAACCTATTACATCAGAGCCTATGCCATTAACAGTGCAGGAACAGCATATGGTAGTCAGATTTCCTTTACTACTGCTTCCTATGGTTTAGCTTCTGCCCCTACGAATGGAAATGGTTCGGAAGCAAGTCCATATGAAATTTCTTCTCTAAATGAGCTTGCCTGGATGATGGAAACAGAAAGTTCCTGGGACAGCTATTTTGAACTTACTGCTGATATTGATGCCTCAGATGCGTCTTCTTGGGATGGTAGTAAAGGCTTTGCACCCATTGGCAGAGAAACCCCAACAGAAGATCAGTTTAATGGTTTTTTGGAAGGAAATGGTCACATTATATCAAATTTGTATATAGATCGACCAAACACAAATGATGTTGGCTTGTTTGGTTATACCGACAGGAATTATAGTATAGACAATTCATATGTTCAAAATTTGGGATTGACAGAGGTTGATTTTACCGGCGGATACCGAACTGCAGGTCTTATCGCAAGAAGTACTTCTTTGGTTTCCAATTGTTACGTTACAGGTTCTGTTACAGGAGATGCAAGTAACTCTATTGCGGCAGGTCTTATTGGGCAAAGTCATAAGTTGGTGCAGAACAGCTATTCAAGAGCTTCTGTTTCAGCAGAATATGAAGCAGCAGGATTTATATCATTCAATAATAGTGGTATTGAGAATTGTTATTCAACAGGAGCAGTTACTGATGCTTCAGAAAACCTGGATGGTTTTTGTAATGATGGTGATGGTCATGGTACCGGAACCATTGCAGATAGCTTTTGGGATACAGAAACTTCAGGCCAATCATCCAGTTCAGGAGGTACCGGAGAAACAACAGAAAATATGAAAACCCAATCCACCTTTACGGATGCAGGATGGGATTTTGCTGCAACTCCAATCTGGAAAATGGATGCAATTAGTAATGATGGATATCCATATTTGGCCTGGCAGGAATTTGTTTACTACTACATGGCCAAAGCCGATGGAGACTGGAGCAGTTATTCCTCCGTGTGGTTTGTAAATACTGCTGGTGGAACAACTTCAGGTGATTATACTTTACAGGCCATTGAAGCGCCAACAGCATCAAATTCTGGTGGAATTATTATAGATGACAATATTGATGTAACAGTAACCGCTTCAACTTCCATAGACCAGACAACTGTTGATGCCGGAGCTTCAATAATCGTTAATAGTGTTCAAACACTTACTATTGCTAATGGTGATGGTGATGACCTTACAGTTGCCGGAACCGGCGATGTGGATGTAAACGGTACAATTGATGCCACCGGAGCTACAATTACATATTCCGATGCCGGAACAATGGAAATTACAGGAACAGCAACCAGCCTTGGCACATTTACAGCGGGTACAGGAACAGTAAGCTACGATGGAGGATCTCAAACTATTCTGAATACAAGTTCAGATGGTATTACATACAATGCTGTTACGCTCTCAGGTAGCGGAACCAAAACCTTCTCTGGCACAACAACGGCAACAGGGGGGATTACGGTTAGTGCAACATTGAACATTATTGGAGATGGCGCTGCTACAACCTTTGTACAGGCTGCTCAAACATCTGGCACGGCTACAAACCGTGTATTTACTATTACAGCGGGAACGGTTAGCCTTGAGGATATGACCATAAGAAATGGTTATACAGCTCATTCAACTAACGATGTTAATGATGGTGCTGGTATTTTAATTGATGGCGCAAGTTCTGTAACCGTTAACCATTGTGTAATAACAAACAATAAAGTTAAAGTAGCTGTGGGTTATGGAGTTGGAGGGGGTATTGCATGCATTTCATCTGCCGATGTGCAAATTTCAGAATGCGAAATTTCAAATAACCATGCCAAATGGAATGGTGGTGGTATTTATATGTTAGGCAATTTAACGATGTCTAATTCCACTGTAAACAATAATGATTGCGAGAACTGGGGTGGCGGAATATTATTAGACGGTACCGGAACTAGTGTAATTACTAATTCTACAATATCTAACAACGCTACTACCAATTCTGCAAAAGGTGGTGGAGCTATAGCAATTTGGTCAGAATCAGCCACATTAAAATTCCTCACAGTTGCCAATAATACCGCAACAGGAATAAAGGGAGGTGGGATATACCTCGAGGATGACAATTCTGGGAATTTTTATATCAGTAATTGTCTTATTGCCAACAATACCGGCAATGAAATAGGTAATGATTTTTATCGTTTAATCGGTGCCCCAGAGAATGCCACATTGCATGATAACGGTTACAACATTGTTGAATATTCCAATTTAGCTGCCGATAATCAGTATGGTTTAGATAATGCCACAGATATCCTGTATAATACAAAATACAATGATGGAACGACTTCCAGTACAGCATGGAATCGCAATGGCGCAGATTTAACTAATCAAAACCTCAACCTTTCATCAACATTAGCCGATAATGGGGGCTCTACAGAAACCCTGGCTATAAGTAGTGGTAGTTTTGCTATTTATGCAGGATCATGGGATGCTTCAGTTAGCACCGATCAACGTGGAGAAGACCGGCATCAGTATTATCCCACAATTGGTGCTTATGAATTAACTCCTTATTCTGGTTACTGGACCGCCGGGGCAAGCACCTCCGTCTGGAACACTGCCGAAAACTGGGAAGAGGGAAGTGTTGCCGAAAGTACAGATAATGTAACCATACCCCCGGGGCTTTCCAACGATCCTGTTATCGGAAACTCTCCTGAATCACCAGCCGAATGCAATGATTTAAATATAATATCGGGAGCAACTTTAACTGTAAGTCCGGGGAAAGCCTTAACTATAAATGGAAACCTGACTAATAGCGGAACACTAACTATCGGTTCAACTGCGGATGGTACCGGCTCCCTAATTGTTGAAGGCACAGCTTCCGGCAATGTTACCGTGCAACGTTATGTTGATGAAATTCCAGACCCGCTAAAAGGTGATGCAAAATGGCATTATGTTTCATCGCCTGTTTCAGGTCAGGTTCTTGACGGTCCATGGATGTCAGCAAACTCAATAGCTCAGGCAGGCAATGATCAATATCAATTCTATCGTTTTGATGAAGATAAAAATTACTGGATTTATTTTGATTATGAGGGTACAGCACCCGAACCTTTCGGTGATAATACTTTCGTAGAAGCACGTGGCTATGCAGCTACAAGAATAGATGCAGGAACATATTCTTTTACAGGCACAGTGCGAACTAGTGATGTAAACTATCTTACAACTTACACAGCAGATAACGGTGAAGGTTGTAATCTCGTGGGTAATCCGTTTACCAGTTCCTTAGGCATAACTTCAAACGCT
>Ga0075111_1001660_pt1 | contig 10061 bp, 11 predicted proteins | sample AntAceMetag02UKK_FD_69787 | JGI IMG/M metagenome (GOLD analysis project Ga0075111, IMG submission 69787) | Saline lake microbial communities from Ace Lake, Antarctica - Antarctic Ace Lake Metagenome 02UKK | ecosystem: Environmental > Aquatic > Non-marine Saline and Alkaline > Saline | place... | reverse complement strand
ATGGGATTGCATTTTTCATATTCTTCTTTTTTGAGAAAATATTGTAATCTTTCCATTACTGGAACTTCAGTAATTGAATGTTTATCTTCTTCTAATTCTGGATCATCTAAATATGCTCTTGCACTTCTTTTAATTAAATCATTTTTGTATGAAATTAATTCGTCTTGAAGTGCGTCTGTAAGCTGATTGATAGAATCTATGTCATGTACAATTGCAGAATTTTCAGTTTTATCTTTATTTTGATTATAATTTATTTTGTTTGTTTTAGAATTATCATCTCTCCAAGGTTCATAATCAGATTCATCATAATAATTTTCTTGATATCCTTTAGTCTCATCTTCTTCAAAATCATCAATAAATTCTTTGGTAAGTCTTTTGGTATTGGAATAAAGTTCTTCAGTTTTATCTAATGCTTCATCAATTACTCTTTTAGCAGCTTCAAATTGAAGATTTGCTTCAAAAACTGTTGATGCAGCATATGCTTTTTTAGTTACAAGGTCCATGTAAGCTTTTAATATTTCAGGAGCCGTAAACTCATCAATTGTTTCCATATTATTGAATGAATTATCAAATGCATATTTTAAGATTCTATGAGATCTTTCAAAATCTTTGTAAGCTTCAACATTATTTTCAATTATTGAATCTAGATTTCCTTTTTCACCATTTCTCCAGAAGCAAATTCCTCTGTTATTATATTGTTTAGCTTCACTAATCAGTTCAATTAATAATGCTTGGGTTAATCCCTTGCTATATAATTTTTGTCTCACTTCAGACAAATTATTTCCAACTAAATTTTGTTCCTCTTTCATTAAAGAACAATAAACGGAATTTGAATCTATGATGCCTTTTTTAGAATAAATAGTAGGAAATTCTCCCTCATTGTATTCAAAAAATAAACTTTCATCAAAATATAAAGAACTTTTATTTTCATTTAAAAAATCAATTTCCAGTTCCGAAAATAAATTAACTAATGAATCTAATTCAACATTTACTTTATTACTTTTAAGAGCTTTAATTGTGTTTCCAAAAGATATTTTTGCTTCTTCTATATTTTCTGAATTAGCATAAAGTACCAAAGGTTGTGCAATACCATCTTCTAAATTTTTAAGAGATTTAGCAGGGTCTTCATTTTTTAATTTAGCATATCCTTTAAGGATTGTCTTCATTTTTTCTTTATCTGTATTTACAAAATCAACTCTCGCTTCTAACATGCGATCTTTAAGTTTATAAATAGTACAAATTGAATTATAATTAGTAAAGCATTTAATACAACTATCTTCTGGACCAAGTATATTAACTTCAGATTTAACTAACATATTTTAAATAATTCAAGTTGGATTTATATAGATATATCCATTTCAAAGTATATTTTCTAATTGAAACGTTAATTTAATAAATGAAAGCTATATTTTCACTTTTATGCAAGAAAATTTACATATAGCCATGGTAATGGACGGTAACAGACGTTGGGCTGTTGAAAATGGTAAAAATAAACTTCAAGGTCACAAATATGGTGCTGAAAAGTTAAAAGAAGCAATACAATGGTGTTCAGACATAAAAGCAAGAGCACTAACAGTATACGCATTTTCTACTGAAAATTTCAAAAGAGCTGAAGAAGAAGTAACTTCTCTATATGCATTAATGAAGAAATACTTCAAAGATTTAATGGAATCAAAAGAAATAGCTGATAATGAAATACAAATCAATTTTTTAGGAAAATTATCAATGTTTCCTCAAGATTTACAAGATTTAATGAATGAATATCATGAAAAAACAAAAAATCATTCTGGTTTCAAGTTAAACTTCTGTGTAGCTTACGGAGGACATCAAGAACTAGTTGATGCAGTAAACAAAGCAGTAGAAAAAGGTGAAAAAGTTACAGAAGAATCATTTGAAGAATTATTATATATGCAAGACAAACCAGACTTAGTAATAAGAACTGGTGGCGCAGTAAGAATGTCAAATTTTTTACCTTGGCAGACGGCTTATTCAGAATTATTCTTTTTAGAAACATATTGGCCTGCTTTAACAAAGGAAATGTTTTTAGATATATTAGAACAATTTGATGTACGAAAGAGAAACTTCGGTAAATAAGTATTTCTTGTGTAATTATGTGTAATTTCTCCTAAATTTGAGTAAGATTTATATATAGAGAAACTATTTTTACAGTATTATCCTAATAGGAGGGGAACAAAAATGGAAGAACAAGAATTTTATGATGTTAAATCTAAAGCGAAATTTAAAACAACTGATTACAGACTAGTAGAGAAAAAATCAAAAAGTAAAGTGTCTGGTAAAGATGTGGTGAGATTTTTCGTAGTTACAAAATCCCCAACAGGCGATTACGAATGTTGGAAAGTTGTAAGCAAAGATACAGCAGCAAAACTTAAATAAATTTTTTTAAAATTTAATTTTAGGAAGGAGCAATCCTTTTTAAAATACTTTTTTTTCTATACATTAATAACACATTTAAATGAGTTAGATTTTATTTCTTATAATGATAGTAACAAAAATTTTTAGATTCGAAGCTTCACACAAGTTAGAAGGTTATAATGGCAAATGTGCAAATTTACATGGACATTCTTATAAGTTACATGTAAGTGTATCTGGAGACGTTAAAGATGGCTTTGTGATGGACTTTCATGAGTTAAAGAAGATTGTTCAAGAAGAAGTAATATCTCAGTTAGATCACACTTATTTGAATGATATAATAGAATTTCCAACTGCTGAAAACATGTTAAAATGGATATGGGACAAGTTAGAAGGAAAAGTAAATATTTCTAAGTTATTAATGTATGAAACAGAAGATAGTTATGTTGAATATGTTAAAGAATAATAAATAAAAAAAGAAAAAATAATAGGTAAAACCTATTTGATAACTAGTTTAACATCACTACCTAATAATTTAGCATCTCCTGCATTATTCATAATAATTGCTTTACAAGCATAATCACCTTTAGGTCCTGTTGCAGTTAAAGTTACTTGTGTTGTATCAGTAGTTCCTGAAGTTATTTCATAATCTAATAATTCTGTATTTGATATAGTTACAATTCCGGCAGTAGGTAAACATTTAATTGTTAACACATCAGGAGTTGCTGAACCTAAATTAATAGATGCTTGAGCATAATTGTAAATACTAATAGTTTTTCCAGTAGCTTTATTTGGTTGTAGATTTAAATTTCCACCAGAAAATGTAATTGGTGTGTTATAATCAGCTTCTGCTAATTTTTCACCAATATCAAATTGTGTATCAGCTTCATTAAATTTACTTACAACGAACCCTAACACTAAACCTAAAACAGTTAACGCAATAATAATAATAATAATCAAATTAATGGACATTTCCATTCCACCTTTTTTATTTATAATCATATTTTAAACACCTCGTATAATATTATATAATGATTGTGACATTTTAGTATATAAATGTTACTTTTTTCCAGTATATATTTTAGAGATGACAATCTTTATACAACGAAACATAAAATACGTTTCGAGCATAAAACTTTTTATTTAAATAATTATTAAAAAGCTTTATAGAACAAAACCTTTGGTTTTGACCATAAAGTATTGTTTAAGCAACAAACTTTATAAATAACTTATCTAAAACATAATATAACCTATGACTGATGAAGGCAAAAGCCTGAAGAGGTAACAAGATTCTGTTACAATTATATGTCATAAATAAGGAGAAATACAAAATGAGTGATTCAGAAAGATATTTAGAAGCAATCGAAAGCGCTAAAGCTTCCGGTAAACTAAAAAAAGGTGTAAATGAAGTTACAAAAGAATTAGAAAGAGGAAATGCAAAATTAGTAGTGGCTGCAGCAGATGTATCCCCTAAAGAAATAATCATGCACTTACCAATTCTAGCAAAAGAAAAAGGAATTCTATATGGTGAAGTAGCATCTAAAGAAGAACTTGGTGCAGCAGCAGGTTTACCAAGACCAACAGCAGCAATTGCAATTATGGATATTGGAAAAGCGAAAGACATTCTAAAAGAACTACAAGACGAAGCTAGAGCAAAAGCAGTTAAAGAAGCTCCAAAAGAAGAAGTTAAAGAAGAACCTGCAAAAGAAGCAAAAGCAGCTCCAGCTAAAGAAGAAAAAGTTGAAGAAGCTCCTGTAGAAGAAAAAGCAGAAGAAGTTAAAGAAGAAGCTCCAGTTGAAGAAGAAAAAGCTGAAGAATCTCCAAAAGAAGAACCAGTAGAAGAGCCAAAAAAAGAAGCTAAAGAAGAAAAAGCTGAGTAGATTCAAAATGGCAAAGAGAGATAACAAAAAAGACGAATCTTCAAACAAAGGTGGCGTAGTATTTACTAATGCTGTTCCTGCAAGAGTTGAAGAAATCGTTGGTAGAACTGGTACAAGAGGAGAAATTGAGCAAGTTAGATGCAAAGTTCTTGATGGATACGATAAAGATAAAGTATTAAGAAGAAATGTAAGAGGCCCAATCAGATTAGGTGATATCTTAATGTTAAGAGAAACTGAAATTGAAGCTCAAAGACTTAACTCAAGAAGGAGATAAAAATGGCTAAATGTAATTTTTGTAATGTAGAAATTAAACCTGGAACAGGTAAAATGTATGTTAAAAAAGATGGAACTATTTTATGGTTTGATTCTAATAAATGTGAAAAAAATATGATTAAATTAGGTAGAATTCCAAGGAAAACAAAATGGTGCACCAGCAAGAAGAAATAATTGAACAAACTTTGGTGTTAATTAAACCAGATGGTCTAGCTAAATCATTAACAGGTAACATAATTAGTAGTTTGTCCGAAACAGGATTGAAAATTGTTGGGGCAAAAGTAGTAAAAGTTTCTAGAGAATTGGCTGAAGAACATTATCACGAATTAAGAAGTGCTAAAGGAGATGAAATATTTGAAGAGGTTCTTAAATATATTCAAGGACATTATCATACAAATAGAGTTATCGCTTTAGTTTATCAAGGTGAAAATGCAATCCAAAAAGTTAGATGTTTAGCAGGAGAAACAAATCCTGAAAATGCAGTCTGTACTACAATTAGAGGAAAATATGGGAGAATTCATTCCCAAACAGGAGTTTTTGAAAATGTTATGCATTGTTCAGATAGTCCAGAAAGCGCAGAAAGAGAAATCAAACTGTGGTTTAATCCTTGGCAAATAACTGAAGTAATGTTCCCAGTAGAAGAAAGAAAAATTGAAATTGATGAAGTGGTTTGGAAAAGTCACAATAAAAAGGGAGAATAATTAAAAATGGCAAAAATGAGTGAAAGAGTTCTGAGCATTACAGGTAATCCTACAAATGTCAGAAACATAGCAATCTGTGCTCATATTGATCACGGAAAAACAACATTTTCAGACAATTTATTAGCAGGTGCTGGTATGATGTCAGAACATTTAGCAGGTAAAGCTTGTGTTTTAGATTTCCATGGTGATGAAGCAGAAAGAGGAATCACAATTGATTCAGCAGCAGTATCAATGGTTCACAAAAATGAAGGTGAAGAATATTTAATTAATTTAATTGACACACCAGGTCACGTTGATTTTGGTGGAGACGTAACAAGAGCAATGAGAGCTGTGGATGGTGCAATCGTATTATCTTGTGCTTCTGAAGGTATCATGCCTCAGACACAAACAGTATTAAGACAAGCTCTAAAAGAAAGAGTTAAACCAGTTCTATTTATCAACAAAGTTGACAGATTAATCAAAGAATTAAAATTAACTCCTGAAGCAATGCAAGAAAGATTTATGGGCATCATCACAGGTGTAAATAGAAAAATCAAAGAAATTGCAGAAGAAGAATTTGGAGATAAATGGCAAACAAATGTAGTTGAAGGTAGTGTAGCATTTGGTTCTGCATTTCACAATTGGGCTTTAAGTATTCCTTACATGAAAGAGAAAGGTATTACTTTCAAAGACATTATTGATGCTTATAATAGTGGAAATGATGAAGATTGGAAAGCATTAGCTAAAAAAGCACCTTTACATGAAGTAGTTCTTGACATGGTAGTAGACCATTTACCAACTCCAGTTGTAGCTCAAGGATATAGAGTTCCAAAAATTTGGAGAGGAGATTTAGAATCTTCATTTGGTAAAGACTTAACATCTTGTAATCCAAAAGGAAAATTAGCTTTTGTAATAACAAAAATTGTTGTGGACCCTCAAGCAGGTGAAATATCTTGTGGTAGAATTTTCTCCGGAACTGTAAAAAAAGGACAAGAAGTTTACACAAATATTCAGAAACAAAATGCTAGAATTCAGCAAGTTTTCATTTACAATGGAGCTAAAAAAGATTTAGTTGATCATGTTCCAGCAGGAAACATTATTGGAATTTCTGGAGTTAAATCATTTCCAGGAGAAACAATCACAGAAGCTCCTGAAACTGCTTTCGAAGCAATATCTCACATTTTCGATCCGGTAATTACAAAGTCTATCAAACCAGTTAATCCTGGAGACTTACCTAAAATGATTGAAGTATTGAGACAAGTTTCAAAAGAAGATCCTTCTATTAAAATAGAAGTTAATGAAGATACAGGTGAATGTTTGATGTCTGGGATGGGTGAATTACATTTAGAAATCATCGAAAACAGAATTGTTGAAGAAAAGAATCTGAAAGTTAAAACAGATCCTCCTATTGTTACATATAGAGAAAACGTAACAGCAGTATCTCCAGAAGTTGAAGGGAAATCTCCTAACAAACATAATAAACTATATTTTGTAGTTGAACCATTAGAAGATCAAATGTATAAAGCAATCAAGAAAGGTGATGTGCCAGAAGGCAGAGTTAAGAAAAAAGATAATACTTTATGGGCGGCACTTGAAAGTGCAGGAATGGAATCTAAAGTAACAAGAAAAGTTAGAGATATTTTCCAAGGAAATGTTTTGATTGATGGTACAAGAGGAATTGTACAAATTGGTGAAATTATTGAAATGGTTTCAGACATGTTTGAAGATGTAATGAAACAAGGTCCTTTAGCTAGAGACCCATCCACAAGAGTAAAAGTTACATTAACGGATGCAAAACTTCATGAAGACGCAATTCACAGAGGTCCTGCACAGATTTATCCTTGTGTAAGAGAAGGTATTAGAGGTGCAATGATGGAAGCAAAACCACTGTTATTGGAACCAATGCAAATCTTACAGATTGATACGCCAACAGAATACACAGGTGAAATTTCTAAATTGATTCAAAACAAAAGAGGTCAATTATTAGATATGGATGCTCAAGGAATTAATACAGCTGTAAAAGCAAAAATGCCCGTAGCAGAATTAATGGGTTGGTCATCTGATTTAAGATCCGCAACTGGTGGATTAGGAAGCAGTTCAATTATTGATCAGGAATTTGAAATTTTACCTCGTGACTTACAAGACGATGTAAGAAAGAAAATCATTGAACGAAAAGGATTAAATTCCGCACAAGTAGGGGCATAAGCCCAATTTTTATATTTATTTTTTTAAATATAAACGCAACAAAAACTTTATAAAGAGGCGAAAAGTTCCTAAAAGGAATTAAGCTCAAACCTTAAATAGGGAGGAAATATTAAAATGGCAGATAAAAAAGAACATATGAATTTAGTATTCATCGGTCACGTAGATCACGGTAAATCAACAACAGTTGGTAGATTATTATTCGATTCCGGTAACGTTGATGAACAGCAGATGAGAAAATTAAAAGAGAAAGCACAAGAATTAGGTAAAGGTGGTTTCGAATTCGCATTCGTTATGGATAACCTAAAAGAAGAAAGAGAAAGAGGAGTTACTATTGATTTAGCTCATAAGAAATTCGAAACAGCAACAAAAAATTTCACAATAATTGACGCTCCGGGCCACAAGGATTTTATTAAAAATATGATTACTGGTGCATCCCAAGCAGACGCTGCAGTATTAGTTGTAGCAGCTAATGATGGAATTAACTCACAAACTAAAGAACACGTATTCTTATCAAAAACTTTAGGTGTTGGTCAAATGATTATTGGAATTAACAAAATGGATATTTCCGGTGTTGATTGGGCTGAAGCTAAATATAATAAAGTTAAAGAAGAAGTTTCAGCTTTATTAAAATCCGTTGGATTTAAACCAGACCAAATTCCTTTTATTCCAATGGCATCTTTAAAAGGAGATAACATTGTTAATAAATCTGAAAATATGCCTTGGTACACAGGACCTGTATTAGTTGAAGAAATTGAAAAACTAACTGTTCCTGAAAAACCAGTTGATAAACCATTAAGAATGCCTTTACAAGATGTATATAATATATCAGGTATTGGAGTTGTTCCAGTTGGTAAAATCGAAACAGGTGTAATGAAAGTAGGTCAAAAAGTTGTAGCCGTTCCAGGTAGAGAAGGAAAAGGTGTTCCAGGTGAAGTAAAAAGTATTGAAATGCACCATGAACAGTTTAAAGAAGCTATCCCAGGAGACAACGTAGGTATTAGTGTAAAAGGATTCGGTAAAAAGGATATTCAAAGAGGAGACGTAATTGGTCCTTCTGACAATCTTCCAACAGTAGCTGAAGAATTTACAGCAAAAATTGTTGTACTAAACCATCCAAGTGTTATAACAGTAGGATACTGTCCTGTATTCCACATCCACACAGCTCAAGTAGCTGGTCAGATTACTGAAATCGTGGATAAGACTACTGGCGGTGTAGTAACTGAAAAACCTGACTTTATTAAGAACGGTGACTCAGCAACTGTTAAAATCAGACCTGTTCAACCATTAGTGATTGAAAAGAATACAGAAATTCCAGAATTATCAAGATTCGCTCTTAGAGATTCTGGTGTAACTGTGGCTGCAGGAATCTGTGTCGACATAAAAGCAAAAACAATGGGTTAAATTTATAAACAACCCTTTTTTTTATTATTTTTATTATATACAAAATCATGAGGACCCATGTGGATCATCATGAGGTAAAAAACAAATGCAAAAAGCAAGAATCAAACTGGCGTCAACTGAAATTGACAAAATAAACGATGTATGTAGTTATGTTAAAGATATAGTCGAAAAGACTGGTGTTGACATGAGAGGACCAATTCCTTTGCCAACAAAAAAACTTAAAGTAACTACTAGAAAATCTCCATGTGGTGATGGTAAAGCATCTTGGGAAAGATACGAGATGAGAATCCACAAAAGACTTATTGACTTAGGTGTTGATGAGAGAGCTTTGAGATTAGTTATGAGAGTACCAATCCCTGAGGGATTAGATATCCAAATAGAACTTCTAGAGTAAATTTTTTTTAATTTTTTATTTAACTTTTTTTATACATAAGGTACATTCCACATTGAAAAAAGAATAAAATTGACATTATAATTAACACTTTTGAAGCCCAAGGCTGGTTATAGAAGAATCGTAAAAAAATTGCGCTAAAAAATATAACAAAAATTACAATTAGTGATTTAGATATCAAACTACTGGGAATTCCTTTACTTTCTTTCATTTTATTATTTTAAGTTCTTTTAATATATAAATTTAAATATTAGAATATGAATAATTAAGTGTGGTAGATAAAAAATTACTTGATTGGGTTGATGAAGCTAAGAAAAAAGGTTATTCTGGCGAGCAACTAAAGAATCATTTAATTAAAAATGGTTATCCTGAAAAAGAAGTTAATAAAGTATTGAAATTAGAATCAATGGATGAGAAAGAAGTAACATATTGGAAATCATTTAAACCTACTTTGCCCAAAATCATTTTATTTATGATATTTGCAACTCTAATAATTTTTATGACATTTTATAATGTAAATTATTTGCCTAAAGAAGTAGAATACTCATATACTTATCATAGCTTTGATCAAGAAATAAATCAAAAATTACGTTTTGAAGATTCAAAAGACAATCCTGACTCTGTTTTGTTAGAAGATTACTATAATCAATGGTCTAATAATCATAATGAATTTCAAAAAAATCTCTATGGAATTGAATATTTAAAGTCTTTAAATGATATAGTTTATGTATCACAAATTTATATTTTAAATCCTTTTTATTCTGTGCCTTGTGAAATGACTCCTTCCGCAGGAGATATAGGCACTTTGTATTCAGAAATGGAAATGATAAATCAATGTGAAATATATTCTGAAACTTATTT
>Ga0075111_1001659_pt1 | contig 10061 bp, 8 predicted proteins | sample AntAceMetag02UKK_FD_69787 | JGI IMG/M metagenome (GOLD analysis project Ga0075111, IMG submission 69787) | Saline lake microbial communities from Ace Lake, Antarctica - Antarctic Ace Lake Metagenome 02UKK | ecosystem: Environmental > Aquatic > Non-marine Saline and Alkaline > Saline | place... | reverse complement strand
TCCTCCAGGTCTGGGAGAAATTTATTTTCACTCAATAGAGGCATGAAGAATGATTCGCCCCCGGCAAAAATGGTTGCGATATTGTAGACGGGATAGGCAGGACTGGGAACCAGCGCCACATCACCCGGATTGATAAAAGCAAGAGGAAGGTGGGCAATTCCTTCCTTGCTCCCGATCAGGGACACGACCTCCGTGGAAGCGTCCAGAACCACCCCGAACCTCTCGGCGTACCATTCCGCAACCGTATCTTTAAAGTTGTTCAAACCCGAATAGGAGGGATATTGGTGGTTTGCAGGATCATCGGCAGCTTTCTTCAGCGCCTTGATAATATGGTCGGGTGTAGGAAGATCCGGATCACCCACTCCCAGGTCAATAATATCCACTCCCCTTGATCTCACTTCTTCTTTCTTTCGGTCAATTTCCTTGAAAAGGTAGGGTGGAAGTTGTCTTAGACGTTCGGCTTTTTCAAATCTCTTCATTTTATCCCCATGAGTTCCGGTTTTTTAATGGCCTGCGCATCATCTGAGCCCTAACACATCCTGCATGTCATAGAGCCCGTCAGGTTGCCCGACAATCCAGAGGGCCGCCCTCACAGCTCCACGGGCAAAGTTATCCCTGTTGTGAGCCCTGTGCGTCAATTCCAGCCTTTCCCCGATACCGCCAAACATTACGGTGTGTTCTCCAGTAATATCCCCGGCTCTCCAGGTCTGGATTCCAATTTCCGCATCGGTCCTCTGACCGATCATTCCCTTTCGTTCATATACTCCAACCTCTGCCAAATCCCTTCCGGTAGCATCCGCCAGCACACCTCCCAACTTCATGGCCGTCCCGCTCGGGGCGTCCTTCTTGAGCCGATGATGCACTTCCAGGATTTCCATGTCGTAATCATCTCCAAGAATCCGGGCCATCTCCCCCGCAATTTTAAACATGACATTTACCCCTACACTCATGTTGGGGGCAAAGACGCATCTGGTCTTTTTCGCGCTGGTTTCGAGTTCTTTCAGCATGTCTCCGACAATACCCGTCGTTCCTATAACCACAGACAACCCATGTTCAGAACAGGCACGAATATTCTCAAGGGTCGCCTCCGGCGCGGTAAAATCGATGAGGACATCCCCACTGCCAATCACTTCATCGAGGGATTCCTGAATTTTTACGCCAAGTTCTCCCTCCCCTGCCACAATCCCTGCATCCTCATGGAGATCAGGGTGCCCGGCGCGTTCAAAGGCGCCGGCAAGGGTTGTCTGAGGGTTCTGGCAAATCATATGGATAATACGCCTTCCCATGCGCCCTGCAGCTCCTGCAACAATTACTTTGACCATAGCCATCCCTCCTTTTTTAAAAGCGGTTCAAAGTTTCACAGTTCAACGGTTCTTTTTCACCGTGACCCGTAAACCGTAACCTTCAATCCGCACACCATGTACTGAGTACTACTTACCACCTACTGCCTACTGCTCATATAAGCCCATATGCGGTAAGAGCTTTTTTCAGCTTTTCCAGATTGGCGGGCGCCATGGGAGAGAGGGGCAATCTCATCTCATCCTCTATCATTCCCATAAGTGCAACCGAGGTCTTCACAGGAATGGGGTTGGTTTCATAAAACATGGCCTGGCATAGAGGGAAAAGTTTGTAAAACATTTCCCTGGCCTCCTCAATTTTTCCTTCCTCCCAGAGCCTGACAAGATCGGAAGTGTCTTTTGGAACGATATTTGCGACTACCGAGATCACTCCCTTTCCACCAATGGCCAGGGCTGGAAGCGTAATATTGTCATCCCCCGACAAAAGTGTAATCTTATCACCCGCCAGGTTCACGATTTCGGCCATCTGTTGCAGATCACCTGATGCCTCTTTGATAGCGACGATTTCCGGCAACTCGGCAAGCCTTGCAACGGTCTCTGGGAGCATATTGACACTGGTCCTTCCAGGGACATTGTAGAGGATCTGGGGAAGGGGAACCGCTTTTGCAATGGCGCTGAAGTGCTGGTAAAGACCTTCTTGGGTGGGTTTGTTATAATATGGAGTCACCTGCAGGGTAGCATCCGCCCCCACTTCTTTCGCGTGTGCCGACAGCTCAATGGCTTCCTGCGTGCTGTTTCCACCGGTCCCGGCTATAACGGGAACCCTTTTGTTCACAGCTTCAACAGCAATATCGATCACGCGGGCATGTTCCGTGTGATTCAAAGTCGCCGATTCACCAGTTGTTCCACAGGGGACAATACCATCAGTCCCGTTTTCAATATGAAATTCAATAAGGCTGCGAAATGCATCTTCATCAACCTCTCCATTTTTGAAAGGCGTTACGATAGCGACAATAGATCCTTTAAACATGATAACCTCCCTTTCTTTTTTTTTGAATTTTGCAATCTGGTATTAGCGATCAGGTTTCAGCTTTTGCAGGGTACCGCAAACCAATCGTTTGATGTTAAAGAGCTTCATCATGAAGCGAAGCAGTATAAATAATGGAAGTATTTCCTTCTAACCATACTTGATCAAAGAAATCACCACTCCGGTTGAAATGAATCGTCAATTCATCGCCACCCTGGGTTTTCACCTTAACCGGTGACTGGACCATTTCTTTCATGGAAGCCACCAAGGCGCTTGCAATGGCACCAGTACCACAGGCCAGGGTCTCGTCTTCAACACCCCGCTCATAAGTCCTGATGGCCAGTTCATTCGGACCGGTCTTCATGACAAAATTGACGTTGGTTCCCCCGGGGGAAAATCGTTCGTGGTATCTGACAATCCGCCCCTGCTCTTTCACGGGATGGGTCATAAGATCTTCCACACCGAGAACCGTGTGAGGAACTCCTGTATTAATAAAATCACAACTCTTCCATCCGTTGAGATACTCCATATCAACATCAAGTTTCAATCCGGTGGGCACAGGCATCAGGACCTTTACAACCCGTCCTGTCACTTCCGCGGAAACAGGCCCAACCATGGTGTCAAAGGTCATTTTCTGCCCTGCAATTCCCTTCAAAAAGGCGAAACGGGAAACGCAACGTCCCCCATTGCCGCACATATCGACCTCCCCCCCATCGGCGTTGAAAAATCGCCACGCGAAATCATATTTTTCTGATTTCACAACAAAAATCACTCCGTCTGCCCCTACTGATTTCCGCCTTCGGCAGGCCCGTTCTACGAAACGGCCCATATTTTTTTCTCCAATGGCACCATCCCTGTTATCAACAACAATGAAATCGTTGCCGCTTCCACTCATTTTCCAGAATTCTATCGGTTCCACGGTCCAGCCCTTTCAAGATGTTTATTAAAATGAGATAATAACCAGGGGTTTATGGATAAGGAATGGGGTTCCAAACCCCATAGGTGTCAGGTGTCAGGCAAAAAGTGTTCTACATCTATATATACAGAATTGCTTCATTCCTGAAACCTGACACTTGAAACCCAAAACAACAATAGAGGGTTAAATCACGCTTTAGATCCAAATCATGAACGGTCTAGGAGCCACCTTGAAAGGCTGGTTCCACGGTCCTATCCTCAGAATGTCAAACTTATTTGAAATCGGGGGCTTTTTCCCCGCGAATCAGGTCTTCAAATGTCTCCCTCTCCCGGATAATCGAAAAGCGGTCTCCCTTAACCATGACTTCACACGCACGTGGTCTGGAGTTGTACGTGGACGACATGCTGAACCCATAGGCGCCAGCGCTCATTACCGCCAACAGTTCTCCCTGTTCAAATGCCTTAATTTCCCTGTTTTTCGCAAGAAAATCACCGGATTCACAAATGGGACCTACAATATCCGCCGTCACCATTTCCCTGTCGGTCACCCGAATCGGCCTGATCTCGTGATAGGAGTTATACAGGCTCGGTCGCATGAGATCGTTCATGGCCGCATCCGCCACATAGAATGTCTTATCTTCGGTAATTTTGGTGTAAATAACCTCTGCCACAAGGATTCCTGCATTTCCCACAATAACGCGACCGGGTTCCAGAATCAGCGTAAGGTCCGTCTCTCCAAGTTCGGCCTGGATAGCGGCAGCATATTCCGTGGGCGGAGGAGGAGATTCGTCCTCATAGGTAATGCCAAGCCCGCCTCCGATATCAAGGTAGTCAATTTTCATGCCCATACTGGTCAACTTTTCAATCAGATCCTTCAGCTTTTTCAGGGCATCCACAAATGGGCTGATAGTGGTAAGCTGCGATCCGATATGGCAGGATACCCCGGCCACCTGGAGCCCCTTGAGGCCCGATGCAACCCGATACTGTTCAACGGCATCTTTGATGTTGACTCCGAATTTATTTTCTTTTAACCCAGTGGAAATATAAGGATGGGTCTTCGGATCGACATCAGGATTGACCCGGAGGGCGATTTTCGCCTTCTTCCCCATTTTTTCAGCCACCTGGTTCAGCCTATGCATTTCCTGGGCTGATTCCACGTTGAAAATAAGGATACCGGATGCCAGAGCGTATTCAAGTTCCTCTTCACGTTTCCCCACCCCTGAATACACGACTTTTCCAGGATCAACGCCGGCCTTTAATACCCGAAACAGCTCACCGCCTGAAACAATATCAATCCCTCCCCCCATATCTGAGAAAAGGCCCAAGACAGCTCCGTTGGAGTTTGACTTCATGGAAAAGCAAGTGAGATGTTTCACGTCCTTAAAAGCAGAATCGAAAACATCAAAATGTCGACTGAGTGTTGCATGGGAATAGATATACACGGGCGTTCCCATATCCCGGGCAATTCTTGATACCGGCACATCCTCACAATAAAGCTCATTACGTATATATTTAAAATGATTCATGATGAACTTATACTCCTGATTTTGTTTGTTTCACACGAACGCCGCCTTCCCGCTAAAAAGCGGGATCAGATCGAGAAAAAAACTTCTGGGTTCCGTAACATGTTTCCGTGTGAGCGGCCTTGTCCACAGTCCGTTTGGTGGGTTTTAGCCGCGATTTGCCCGGTTTCTTGGTTTTCCAACTTCAGCAGGGTGCAAAACAGGTCGCGGCTACAAGCCGCTCACACAGGGGTTGGACAAAGACAATCCCAACTTTGCCAAAAATCCCATCTGAAGCGAAGCCCAACCAGCAACGAGTGTAGTTTCACACAAGGCTTTTAAGGAAGTCCTGATGCGCCATACTGCATACTGTCTACTGCCTACTTTTTACTTTTCACTGCCTTCTGGAGTTTCACTCTGTCTGAAAGGGGGCCGTCCCGACCTCCCCTGCCCATGAGCCTGACCTGGAAGTAGGTTATACCTGTCCGTTTTCCTTTTTCGATTTCACACCTGAATTTCGTTCCTTCAACCACTTTTCCCTGGATTTCTTGAAAAGTGTTCATCTCAATAGGACATGTTTCACAGGGCGGATTATCGATGGAATACCATACGCTGAAGACCCTGCACCCGGTAATACGGTCTCTGTCCAGGTCTTCCGATTTTACAGTTCCTTCCAGGATAACAATCCCCTTTTGCCACGAAACTTTCAGGTTATCCACTCGCGGCGGAACAGGGTACTCAGACAGAAATGGCGGTCCTTTCTTTCCGCATCCGAAACAGAACAAAACAAGAACGGACGCAAGGGCAAAGAGGAATAGCCTTCCCCTCGTTCGCCCGCATTGCCTGCCGTTCACCTGGCCAACCGACAAAAATTTCCGCCACCAGCTCAAATACCTAACTCCCTTTTTGCCGATTCAATTTCGTGTTTAACCCTTTCCGGACCGGTTCCACCCGCGATATTCCTTCTTCCCGGTGATTTGAAAGGATCCAGCCATTCATAAACATCCTCTCCTATCTGCCTGGAAAATCCTTTTATCTCTTCCAGCGTCAGGTCCTGTAGTTCCTTACCCTCATCGATAACGGAAAGGACCATCTTGCCTACAATTTCATGGGCTTCACGGAAAGTGATACCCTTTCGGACAAGATAATCGGCCAGGTCCGTTGCTGCTAAATGGCCTTTGCTCACGGCCTTTTCGAGCTGATCCCTGTTGAAATCGATCTCACCTAATAGCCTGCCCATGACTTCAAGACAGATCGTAACCGTATCAACCGCATCGAAAAGGGCTTCCTTGTCTTCCTGCATATCTTTGTTGTATGCCAGGGGCAACCCTTTGAATGTGGTTAAGAGAGCCATGAGATGGCCATATACCCGACCTGTTTTCCCTCGGATGAGTTCCGGCATATCCGGGTTTTTCTTCTGGGGCATAATACTGCTGCCGGTACAAAAGCTGTCTGAAATAATGGCAAATCCGAACTCCTGGGTAGACCAGAGGACGAGCTCTTCGCTCAGACGACTCAAATGCATCATGACCATGGAGGCGTTAAAAAGAAATTCCATAACGAAATCGCGGTCGCTGACGGCATCCATGCTGTTCCTCGATACCCGCTCAAATCCCAGATCCTCGGCAACGGAAGCCCTGTCAAGTTCAAACGTTGTACCGGCAAGAGCAGCACTGCCTAAGGGAAGCACGTTGACCCTTGGAAGACTTTCCCCAAATCGATCACGATCCCTTCCCAGCATTTCGTAATAGGCCATAAGATGGTGACTCAAAAGAACCGGCTGTGCCCTTTGCATATGGGTATACCCCGGCATGATAATATCCACGTTTTTTTCAGCAAGGACAACCAAAGCGATCTGATTCGTTTTGATCAGGCCTATCACCTGTTGAACTGCATCCCGGACATACAATCTCACATCCAGGGCAACCTGGTCGTTTCTGCTTCGACCCGTATGGACTTTTTCACCCAAAGGCCCGATCTTATCCACCAGGATCTCTTCCACCAGGCTGTGAATATCTTCGTGGTCCTCGGTAAAAGGAAATTGCCCGCGCCCCAATTCCCTTTTGATCTCTCCGAGGGCTTGGATAATAATCACGACCTCTTCTTCGGTAATAATCCCTTTCCTGGCCAGAACCCTGCAGTGTGCAATGCTGCCGTCCACATCGTAGGCATGAAGCCTGTTATCAAACCCGATGGATGAATTAAATCGATTAACCAGCGAGTCTGTCTCCTGGGCAAATCGTCCGCCCCACATTTTTGACGACATAATGAATTGTGATCTCCTTATTAGGCATAAAATCCTTTAAACAAACAGGTTCTTCACAAATTAGCGTGAAGTAACCGTTTATTTTCGGAGCCGAGGTGTCAGGTTTCGGGTGTCAGTATTCAATGCCTATTATTCAGTTCTATGAGCATATGCAGCATCAATAAATGGCATTAAGCTTAAAATCCAGGAATTCAGCAGGGCTTTCCCTGACACCTGACACCCAAACAAGCTCTATCTGAAACCGAGCTCGAATACCACGCAAATCCCCGATGAACCATAAAGCAAAACCAATCAGACATCTGTCAACCCTGCTCCAGAAGACGCTGGATTTTCAGCCTCAATCCATTCAGGCGGATAAATCCCTCAGCATCTTGCTGGTTGTAAACCTCGTCATCCTCAAATGTAGCGAATCCCGAATGATACAAAGAGGAGGGAGATTTTCTTCCCACAACAGTACAATTTCCTTTGTAGAGTTTTAACCGTACAACCCCGTTCACGTTCTTCTGACTCTTATCAATCAGGGTCTGTAACATCTCCCTTTCCGGCGCAAACCAATAACCGTTGTACAACATATCGGAATATTTCGGGACCAATCCGTCCCGAAGATGCATGACTTCTCGGTCCATGGTAATCGATTCCATGGCAATATGGGCGACTCTCAGAATGGTTCCCCCAGGTGTTTCATAGACCCCTCGTGATTTCATACCCACATAGCGGTTTTCTACCATGTCTACTCTGCCGATACCATTTTCCCCACCCAGTTTATTGAGACAGGCCAGCAGCTTCGCCGGGGTCATGGGCTCACCATCCACGGAAACAGGATTTCCCTTTTCGGACTCGATTTCGATGTACGTAGGCTTGTCCGGAGCGTTTTCGGGCGAAACCGTCAACACAAACATCTCCTCCGGCGCCTCGCTCCACGTATCCTCAAGGATGCCTCCTTCGAAACTGATATGCAGGAGGTTACGATCGCTGGAATAGGGTTTTTCTTTGGTCACCGGTACGGGGATACCCCTGGAACGGGCAAATTCCATAAGGTCTTCCCTTCCTCTGAAATCCCAGGTCCTCCAGGGCGCTATAATTTTCAACTCGGGATTCAGGGCCATATAGGCCAGCTCAAACCGCACCTGGTCATTGCCTTTTCCGGTAGCGCCATGGCTGACTGCGTCAGCTCCCGTTTTCTTCGCCGCCTCTACCTGGCCCCGGGCAATCAACGGTCTTGCTAAGGATGTCCCCAGGAGATACGCCGATTCATAAATGGCGTTGCCTCTGAGGGCCGGCCAAACAAAATCCCCGACAAATTCTTCCGTCAGGTCGTCAACAATCACTTCGTCGGCTCCTGTACTCAACGCCTTTTCCTTGATGCCGTCCAGTTCTTCTCCCTGGCCGAGATCAGCAGCATAGGCCACAACAGGGCATTTATAGGTTTCCTTCAACCACTTCAAAATAACGGAAGTATCCAACCCACCCGAATAAGCCAGCACAATTTTATTTATTTTATCGCTCAATTTTCATCTCCATTTTGATTCATCCCGGCAAATATTCCATCAAGAGCATCCACCAGCATATCTATTTCATTCTTCTGAATAATCAGGGGGGGCACGAAACGCAGCACCTTTTCATGGGCCGCGATGATCAGAAATCCTTCCTTTCGGCAGGCTTCCACGACCGATGCCGCCGGGCGGTCCAGTTCTACGCCCACGATGAGACCAGCGCCTCTGACATCCTTGATAAAGGCGTATTTCTCTGCAAGATTTTCCAGTTTCCCCCTGAAATACTCGCCCATGAGCCGTGCATTCTGTATCCAGCCATCTTCAAGAAGGCTTTTTAAGACCGCCTTTGAAACAGCTGTAGCGAGAGGCGTTCCGCCAAATGTGGTGGCATGGCTTCCGGGGCTGAATGCCGTCGCCACTTCGTCGGTTGAAAGCATGGCGCCTATGGGAAGGCCGTTCCCCAAGGCCTTGGCCAGGGTCATAATATGGGGGGCAACACCGTAATTTTCATACGCAAAGAGTTTACCTGTCCTCCCCATACCCACCTGAACTTCGTCGAAAATCAGGAGGATTCCTTTTTCGTCGCATACATTCCGAACGGCCTTCAGGTATTCCTGGTCGGGGCAGACGACCCCTCCTTCCCCCTGGATAGGTTCAAGCATGACGGCACAAACATGTTCGTCCACTGCCTCTTCAAGACGGACTATATCGTTAAAGGGAACAAACTTAAATCCTTGAAGCAGGGGATCGTATCCTTCCTGAATCTTTGCCTGGCCCGTAGCCGACAGGGTAGCCATGGTCCTTCCATGGAATGAATTTTCCATGGAGATGATCACATGTCGATTCGATCCGAATTTATCCTTTGAATACCGCCTTGCCAGTTTAATGGCCGCCTCGTTTGCCTCAGCACCGCTGTTGCAGAAAAAAACGCGGTCGGCAAAAGAATTCTCCACCAGCAATTGGGCCAGATCCGTCTGGGGCTTTGTATAGTAGAGGTTTGAAACGTGTACAAGGGTTTTTGCCTGCTCTTCCAATGCCCGGGTCACCACAGGTGAACTATGCCCCAGAGCGCAAACGGCAATACCCCCCACAAAATCAAGATATTCTTTTCCATCTTCATCCCAGACTCGGCACCCTTCACCCTTGACCAGGGTCATGGGAAAACGACCGTAGGTCTGGAACATATACCTGTCTGCCCGCTTCATCGTGTCCGTCATTTTACAATCTCCGTACCAATACCTATCTTTGTAAGAATTTCCAACAAAATAGAATGCGATTCCCGTCCATCAATGATATGTGCTTTTCGAACCCCCTCAGACAGGGCTTCCATACAACATTTCACCTTGGGAATCATGCCTCCTTTGATATCACCCATGCCGATCAGTTCGAGCGCCTCCTCTTTCTTTAAAGTGGATATCAGTTTGCCATCCCTGTCAAGCACACCTTCCGTATCGGTAATGAGAACCAGTTTTCTCGCCTTCAATGAGGCCGCTATCCTACCTGCTACAAGGTCGGCATTGATATTGTACGTCTCTCCATTATTCCCACCACCAACAGGAG
>Ga0075111_1001649_pt1 | contig 10089 bp, 6 predicted proteins | sample AntAceMetag02UKK_FD_69787 | JGI IMG/M metagenome (GOLD analysis project Ga0075111, IMG submission 69787) | Saline lake microbial communities from Ace Lake, Antarctica - Antarctic Ace Lake Metagenome 02UKK | ecosystem: Environmental > Aquatic > Non-marine Saline and Alkaline > Saline | place... | reverse complement strand
AAGCTCTACTTGGTCCTTGTGCAGGCTTTAATTCTAGTTTTGTTCCTTGGTGCGAAACACATGCAGATGATATTACACTCGTAAAATATCAAATGGATTGGCCCAGTCCTGGGGACCCATATTATACTGAAGAGGGAGGGATAAGAAAAACTTACTATGGTATATCGGCTGTACCAAACATAGTTGGTAACGGTGAAGTGTTTAGCGCAAGTATGTCTAACGTAAATAACTTTTATAATGAAGCTATCGAATTACAGGGTTTTGTGAGTTTTGTAGCATCGCGCAGCTCTGTAAATAGAAGTACAATTATGGATATTGATGTCACAATCCTTCCATACGCTAACTTTAATGATTTTAAACTTTTTGTAATTGTTTTTGAAAAATTAACTACAGGTAATGTTGGTAACAATGGTGAAACTGAATTTGAACATGTGATGATGAAGATGGTACCAGATGCTTACGGAACCACAATTAATCTGGTTGACAGAGAACCTGTTACTATTTCACAAAGTGTTGATTTGTCAGGTACATTTATTGAAGAATATGATGATTTAGGTGTTGTAATTATTATTCAGAATATCGCTACTGCGGAAGTTCATCAATCAGGGTATGCTATTGAAAATGGTGTTTTTGCTGATGATGCTGCCTTGTCTGAACTTAACGTTGATGGAACATTAATCAGTAATTTTGACCCTGCTGTTTTTGATTATTATATTGATTTACCCGAAGGCACAACAGAAATACCCGAAGTATCAGGATTAGCTACCGATCCAAATGCTACTGTTATAGTTGTTCCTGCGAATGAATTACCTGGTAATACTACTATCGATGTCTATGCTGAAGATCTTCAAACACATGAGTTATATACTGTTAACTTTACTGTTCTTACAGGTATAGGTGATAATTATTCCGACAATATTAAAGTTTATCCAAATCCAACAACAGGCTTTGTTAATATCAGTGGTGCTAAAAATGCAAACGTTGCTATTTATAACATTACAGGAACCCTTGTTGCTGAATACGATAACCTCACAAAAGAAACAATTGATTTATCAGCACAAGCTAACGGAATTTACATTGTTAGCATAAGTACTAACAGCTTTGTAACAACAAAACGTATTACTTTAAACCGATAATCGTTGGCTATTTTATAAAAAAACCAGACTGGATAAGTCTGGTTTTTTTTATTCACATAATAATACTAATCAATAACAACCTTCTTACATTTGCTTAGTTGCTTCTTAATAATCATATTATTCAGCTCATTAATTTCATCTTTATATTGATAACGATTTCCACAATTATACAATTCAACCAATGGGTCATTATCAATGATCATAAAATATAAACTATCAGCTGATGGGGCTTTTTCAAGTTTGCTATATTCCACATAGGTAATATTTAAGAATGCAACATTTGAAGAAATCCCGCGATTATCCAATAAATATCCTTCTTCTAATTGCGTTGGATAAGCTAGTTCTCCATTGTAATAAACATCTTTAGGATGAGGGAAAGAAGAAATCTTAGTTTTATCATTTGATAATGTAACCGGAACAAGCTTACTATAATCCATTTTTGTTTTGTAGATATAGGTTGTTGGTCCTACAGAATAATCAACCTCAATTATCTTTTTTTTGGAATCCATATTATCAACCTTTTTTTGAGTACCACATGACCATGCTACTGTTCCGATTAGAAGAATGGCTATAAATTTATTAATGTTCATATTATTTATTTCTTTATGAATTTATTATGAAAAACCTCAGAATCAGTAGTAATGATAATAACATATGTACCAGCATCAAAATTTTCAACAGGAATTGCATGTTTGTTATTCTGCGTTACGGGATTATCAATAATCAAAATAGTTTTCCCACTTATATCCATAATTTGAATCTTGTTAACTTCAACATTATCAGTAATATTCAAATTAAGGACATCAACTACAGGAACAGGGTAAACTACTAATTTTCCAAAGTTTTCATTATCATCAATACCTAAAGGCATTCTTACTATTTGAATATCCAGCAAATATGTTCCGGTTTCGCCTAAGAAATAAGGGGCTGCATGAAACATAACCGTACCACCATTGTAAACATTAATATTTCCATTCATAACATCATCAATTGCAATCGACCAAAATGCACCTGATTTATATGACCATACCACATCGTTCGTATATGTTTGACCATTTCCACTATTGTACGAATCATGAGCACGTGCTACTATAGTATAATCATATCCTGATGGAAGATTAATGTTATAATAATCATAATCTATACCGCTGTGAGAATTTGATCCAGTAGTATAAACGGAGGCATTATTTCCTGAGAAATTTACAGTTAAATTTTCAGCACTACTCTCGCTGTCATTTGGTTCATAAATATCAAGTGTTTCACCTGGTGCACGAACTATAACTTGAATCGGGTTAGGATATAATGTTGAACCGGAAAGAGTCCAATCACCGCCATCAGGTTTATGCAATAACGCTAACAGATAACTACCAGGTTCAACATTAATGCCGTTTGTACTAAATACCTTTTCATAGTAGTACCCACCATCAAAAGCAACACCGCTTAAAGTTTCAATTGTTTCAACAAAATAACCTTCCAGATCGTAGATCGATATGTCAACTGTGCCATAAAAAGTAGAACTACCATAATTTGCTATATCAACTGAAGCATGAAATGCCTGATTGTTTGTTATTGTAGTTCCGCAACTTATAATCATATCCGAATAAAGTTCAATATCACTTTCGTTAGCAACTGACAAATTTGCTGTATTGGAATAGTCACCATTTCCCACTCTTATCCAATCTTCACCAGGGGGCTTGAAATAAACACTTATAGTATAGCTTCCGGGAAGAAGTGTACTTATTCCTTCTGTTACAAATGTTAACGTATTCCATTCATTAGTAATAATTGTTCCACTAAAGGTTTGTACATCATCAATAACATTGCCATTATTATCAAAAATAAAAGCTGCAAATTCACCAGTAAAATTATATTGACTAAAATTTCCAATATCTGCTGAAACAGTAAATGCTTGTCCTAAAGATATAGTACTTGGAGTAACCGAAATACTTTGATTATATAACCTTAAGTCATATGTAGATGTAGTTGTTTCGGGAACAACCCCAAAAATTGCCTGATGACCAGAATTGTAACCACCTGTTCCACCTCCTGTACCCGTACCACCCGGATCGAGAGCATCAATATGAAAGAAACCGTCATAATAACTTCCCCATCCCCAGTTAAAGTGAAAAAAGTCACCATCATTATAGCCATCACATACAAATGCATGTCCGCCACCAGAACCAAAACCTGCATAAACAAGAGGTCTGCCTGCATTAATATCAGCCCTTAACATATTTGTCCACTGACTTGTTGTGTAATTGTCACGTTCTTCGCCATGTAGTGAACTGCTATATCCAAAATAATTTTTGAGTGCACTTTCGGAACAAACAGGTTTATCATTTTCAATAACCCATGCCCCACTCGACTCAGGACTATAATCCATATCAACACTAACACCACAATGATACATTAAAGTAGCAATGGCATCATTTGGACCACTAATTGAGCCAGGCATTGATGCCCATTGATATGAGGTGCCTCCAAAATTTGCCGATAATGTACCATAAGTATCATGATTGTATGAGTGCATACCTGTTCCTTGTGCCGGGTGATTCCAAAATTTCATTACCTGAGCCATCGCCGTTGCCACACATCCTGTTACAGAACCACCCGGACATTGTGCATTGTAATACGGGCTTTGATTCCATGTAGTGGTACATAATGGCCCAACTGAAGCATTAGATTTAGTTTGACTAGAAATGTCACCATTAATTAGCTTTACCCACAATTCCTTAACCGAAACCTCTGCTTCCAGCTCATTTTCAACAGCATATCTTATTTGACTTTTGTAACCTTCAATCCATTTTTTAAAATTATATGGAAGATTATTGATATCAAAACTTCCTGACATGGTATAACCAAGTATTGGGCTGGCGACATCGTCTCCGGAAACCAAAATGATACCATTATTATCACCTATATTATAAATGTACAATAATGGTGTGTTTTCAAATTCATTTGGATTAAATGCCGATTGAATTGTTGTATTATAAATTTGTGCAAGATCAAGATTTATGCTTCCAACAAAATCCTGAACTTGTGAAAGGTGCGCTATGGCAACTTTACGTGCCTTTTCATCATCAACCTTATCTGCAAAAGAAAAGTTGAACAATATAAAAGTCAATAATACAGAAGTAAAGATTTTTTTCATGTTTCCTATTTTAGATTTATTTTGATTGATACAGTAAAACTAACAAATTGAATGAAAAAAAGCAAACTAAATGAATAAGTGTATGGGTTTATTGAATATTCGCTAAATATTAGTAAATATTCTCTTACTATTTTATTAGCTTTGTAATCATTTTTACCCCTGGCACAAGGAGTTGATATTGTAGACTATACATGTATTCAAAGGACTATTCTTCAAGAAAAAACGTAATAATTGGGATTTTCATCCTGGTTGCCTTGATATTTATAATACGCCTCTTTTATTTACAGGTTATTGATAATAGTTATAAGTTTAGCGCAGATAATATTGTACTTCGAAAAGTTCGTGAATACCCACCCCGAGGACTTATTTATGATAGAAATAATGAACTACTTGTTTTTAACGAGGCTGCCTATGATTTGATGATTATACCACGTCAAATGAAAAATATTGATACATCGCTTTTTTGTAAATTAACAGGTATCGACAAAATTACTTTTCTAAAACAGATAAAAAAAGCAAAGCATTATTCTTACTATAAACCATCAACTTTTCTAAAACAAATATCAAAAAAAGACATTGGGAAAATTCAGGAAAAACTATACCAGTTCAATGGCTTTTATTTCCAGACGCGTACATTAAGACAATACCCGATGCCAATAGCAGGACATATGTTAGGAAGTATTGGTGAGGTAAATAAAAAAGAAATAAGCAGAGATAAGTTTTATCGTTCAGGTGATTATATTGGAAAATCAGGAATTGAAAGATATTATGAAAAAACTCTTCGTGGAAAAAATGGGATGAGTATTGTTGAAGTAGATGTTCACAACCGTGTAAAAGGAAAATATAAAGAAGGGGGGTTTGACACAATTGCAACAGCAGGAAAAGATATTCATCTTGGCATAGATGCCCAACTTCAGCTTTACGGAGAACAGTTAATGCATAATAAAAAAGGCAGTATTGTTGCAATTGACCCACAAACAGGAGAAATTTTATCACTTATCAGTAGTCCGGGATATAATCCAAATTTACTTGTTGGAAGAGAACGGTCTGAGAATTATTCAAAATTGCTTAATGATTCGCTAGTGCCATTAATGAATAGAGCCACAATGGGCACATACCCCCCCGGGTCAACTTTTAAAATGGTTAATGCTCTTGTAGGATTACAAGAAAAAACTGCCCGTCTTGAGACGAAATACAGTTGTCAAGGAAAATTGTCAAGACCAATTAAATGTACTCACGATCATAAAACGCCACTAAATTTACCTGAAGCTATCGAACAATCGTGTAATCCATATTTTTGGAATACATTTAAAAGTATATTGGAGAATCCTAAGTATAATAATTCTCATGAAGGCTATAAACACTGGTATAATAATGTTGTTAGTTTTGGTTTTGGACACAAGTTTAATACCGATATTCCTTTTGAAGTAAGTGGTAATATTCCAAGTAATGAATATTTTGATAAGCTGTACAAAGGGCATTGGAATGCACTAACTGTACGATCACTAAGTATCGGTCAGGGAGAAATACTTTTAACACCAATTCAACTAGCTAACATGTCAGTTGTTATTGCAAATAAAGGTTATTACTATCCGCCTCATTTGCTTGTGAAAATTGAAGGTGAAGAAAATGCAATGCCTGAATTTAAGGTAAAAAAATTAACAACAATTGATCCTGGTAATTTTGATATTGTTAGGAAAGCTATGCTTAACGTGTTTGAGGCAGAACATGGAACTGCAAGATGGTATGCCCTCGATAGCATAAAGCAATGTGGGAAAACGGGAACTGTTCAGAATCCACATGGTGATGACCACTCCATGTTTATTGCTTTTGCACCTATAGATAACCCTCAAATTGCAATTTCGGTAATAGTTGAAAATGCAGGGTTTGGTTCAACATGGGCCGCACCAATAGCTAGTTTGATGATTGAAAAATATTTAACAAGTAAAATAAGCAGGCCAAATCTGGAAAAGAGAATTATGGAAAGAGATTTAATTCATAATATTAAAGAATAATTTGAGAGTAAGAGAAAAAATATCAGGTAATATCGACTGGTTAACTGTAACCATTTACATGATTTTGGTAACAATGGGGTGGTTAAGTATATTCACAGCCTCAGCAGGTGAAGATGTTACAACCCTGTTTGATGTTTCTACAAGATATGGAAAACAGTTAATGTGGATTGGGTTTGCAACTGTATTAGCTTTAACAATATTGGTAATTGATGCTAAGTTTTTTAGCGCATTTTCGTTTTTCTTCTATTTTGGAATGCTGCTCATTCTAATCGGCGTGCTCTTTTTTGGAAGTACAGTTGCAGGATCAAAATCATGGTTCAAAATTGGGGGTTTTGCCATTCAGCCTGCCGAGTTTGCAAAATTTGCAACGGCACTTGCAATGGCAAAATATTTAGACACGTTAAATATAGACATGAGACAAATAAGGACAAAACTATTGTCTCTCTCTATTCTTTTTGTCCCGGCTTTACTTATTCTACTTCAAAACGATACAGGTTCGGCACTGGTGTATTTTTCTTTTGTAATTGTTCTGTTTCGTGAAGGATTTTCCGGATTAATATTAATTGTTGGCCTGGTTATGGCAACGCTATTTATAGTTACTTTACTATTTAGCGAACTATATGTTATTGGGGCACTTATTGCTCTTGTCATTTTTATTATACTGTTTATTAAAAGTTTTCGTCAATTTTGGAAATCAATATTAGTAATATTGGTATTGTCTTCAGCATTTGTGTTTAGTGTAAATTATGCATTTGAAAATGTTCTTGAACCACATCAAAAAAAACGGATTAATGTATTACTTGGCATCGAACAAGATCTTCGTGGTGCCGGTTATAATGTTAACCAATCAAAAATTGCAATTGGCTCAGGAGGTTTAACCGGCAAAGGATTTAGAAAAGGTGTGCTAACCCGTTATAATTTTGTTCCTGAGCAAAGTACCGATTTTATTTTTTGTACTGTGGGAGAAGAATGGGGGTTTACAGGAGTTACAGTTGTTATTTTGCTATATCTAACTTTACTAATACGCATTGTTGTACTTGCAGAACGACAGCGATCTAAATTTAGCAGAATTTATGGTTATGGTGTAGCCTCAATATTATTTTTTCATTTCGCTATTAACATAGGCATGACAATTGGTCTTGCTCCCGTAGTTGGTATTCCTCTACCATTTTTTAGCTATGGAGGCTCTTCATTATGGGCTTTTACAGTATTACTTTTTATTTTTATAAAACAAGATGCCAATAGGTTGAATGTACTGTAATGGTTGGAATAGGGAGTGAAGGTATAATGGTGTATGGGTAATCTTTAAATTGTTGTCATTGTTGCCATCGTTAGTTCGACAACTTGACAACTCGACAACCCTCAAACCCCATAATGCCCTATCCCCCAAAAAATCATAACTTTGCTTCCTAAAAATATTACATATATTAAGAAATTGAACATGAAATTATACCCCATAGAAACAGGTAATTTAAAATTAGATGGCGGCGCCATGTTTGGAGTTGTTCCAAAAGTAATGTGGCAAAAAGTATATCCTGCTGATGAAAACAATTTATGTAACTGGTCGATGAGATGTTTGTTAATTGTTGATGGCGACAGAAAAATATTAATTGATAATGGTATTGGTTACAAACAAGATCAAAAATGGCTAAAACACTATTATCTAAATGGCGATGATACTCTTGAAGCTTCTCTTGCTAAAGTAGGCGAAACCCCTGAAAATATAACTGATGTTATACTTACTCATATGCATTTCGATCATTGTGGTGGAAGCATAAAATGGAATGAAGACAAAACAGGTTATGAACTAGCATTTCCAAATGCTACATACTGGACTAGCAAAAAACAATACGACTGGGCAACTAATCCAAATCGTCGTGAAAAAGCTTCGTTTCTGAAAGAGAATATAGCACCAATTGAAGAAAGTGGCAAACTAAATTTAATTGATGAAGAGGGAGAATTTATTCCAAATATTACATTTAAAATGTACAATGGACATACCGATGGGCAAGTTATTCCCCACATAAATGTTGATGGAAGAACTGTTGTTTTTATGGCCGATTTACTTCCGGCGACAGTCCATATTCCAATGCCATGGATTATAGCTTATGATACCAGACCATTGCTAACTCTTAAAGATAAAGAACGCTTTTTTAAGGATGCATTAGAAAACAACTACATATTGTTTTTTGAACACGATTTATATAACGAAGCTTGTACATTACAAGATACTCCGAAAGGGGTTAGAGTTAAAGACTCAGGAAAGTTAAGTGAGTTATTATAATGGCCCGGCACAACGAACTTGGCAAAAAAGGAGAAGAACTCGCAGAAAAATTTCTTCGTGATAAAGGTTATGATATTATTGCTAAAAACTGGCGTTATGATAAAGACGAAATAGACATTATTGCCAGAGACGGTGATGAAATTGTTATAGTTGAAGTAAAAACCAGAAGTACTGACTTCTATGGATTCCCTGAAGATGCTGTAGATTCACAAAAAGAAAAATTTTTAATACGAGCTACTGAAGCTTATCTTGTGGAAAATAACTTAGATGTAGATACCCGATTTGATATTGTGGCAATAATATTAAATAATAAAGAAACAAAAATACATCACATTGTTGATGCTTTTTACCCAGATTGAGGGTTTGATATAAGTAACTGGTTTAAGTTTAAAACTTAAACCAGATTAAAATACTAAGTGATTATGGTCACGACTGAAAAATAAGCAAAGGAATATTTGATTGAAAAAGGAACTTTTTTGTAATACTTGGACTAAATAGTTGCTGTAGTAAATTTCTTTTACGAGTGGTGAGTGCAAGCACGTCAATATTACGTGAGATAATAAATTTTTCAATTCCTTCCTGCATATTATCACTCTCAAGCAAACCACATTCAATATTTACTTCACCCAGCACATCAAATAAATACTTTCTTAATTCAAGCATAAGTAATTCATCTTCCTTTTTTATTTTTTGTTCAGCAACATGAACACAGAATACTTTTGAATTAAATGGATTAGCTATTGTACTTAATCTGTTTAAGGCAGAAAAATCCGTATGATTAAAATCAGATGCATATAATATTCGCTTAGGGGAATCTATATTCTGAGAATCATATCCTGATGGAATAGCAAGTATGGGAATAGGTGATTTATCAATGATTTGTGATGTGAAACTTCCAAACGACCTTAATCCTTCAAGTTCACTCCCCCGTGTCCCCATAATTATAATACCCGGGTTATACTCTTCTGCTTCAAGTAATACCGCATTTACAGCATTTCCCTTAGCCATATCATATGACACCTTTACTCCAACAATCTTCTTTTTTTTAATTAAATTAACTACTCTACTTTTCAAGGCCTTTAAATTTCTCTCTGTCTCTTCCTCAATTTCTCTCACTATTTTGTCAAAATCAGGATGATAAGCATAAGATTCAAAATATGAATGAGGAGTTCCCATTGGATCGAGATAGGCATTAAAAAGTTTTATATTCGCTTTTAAATGCGAGGCAACTAACAGGGCATAATGAATAGCATTTTCCGAATGAGAAGTAAAATCAACCGGAACTAAAATTCTTCTTATACTTTTCATATAACTAACAGCAGATTCTTTTTCCTTGCCAAAAGCACCTTTAAAATTCTTGTAGATATCCATGGCACTCCTGGCATCTGTTTCATTTATTTTAACCTTAACACCTCCCGGAGCCTCTTTAATACGATTAATATTTGTTAAGAAACATTCGATACCATTATCTTCGAGCATTGCACATAGCAATTGTGCTCTCAT
>Ga0075111_1001648_pt1 | contig 10089 bp, 8 predicted proteins | sample AntAceMetag02UKK_FD_69787 | JGI IMG/M metagenome (GOLD analysis project Ga0075111, IMG submission 69787) | Saline lake microbial communities from Ace Lake, Antarctica - Antarctic Ace Lake Metagenome 02UKK | ecosystem: Environmental > Aquatic > Non-marine Saline and Alkaline > Saline | place... | reverse complement strand
GGCGATGAATTGTTAAACCCTTACGAAAACATGGATTCCTCGAACTGGAAAAAAGGAAATTTCCAGGTTCAATCGAGGGCTTGGATGGGCATTACCAACGGCAGGCACAATACCAACCAGGCCATCGAAACCATTTATAAGCAATTGGGATACGACATTATAGTTACATCAGACTACATGCGGATTAATACATTTGGAGAAGGCTCGCCCAACTACATCCCTACTTACGAGCATGGCTATGGTTGGAGAAAAAACCACCAGGTTTGCCTGGGTGCTTCCAGGGTTTGCTGGCGCGATTACCCAATTTATCAATCGTTGAGCCATAAGCAACATGTACTTAATTTTTTAAGGGACCAGAATGAAATTGTTGCAATTGCCCATCCCGAGCTGCGCGGTGGCTATACCCTGGAGGACATGAAATACCTCAGCAACTACAACCTGATTGAAGCTTTTAATAATGTTCGGTTTAGTTTAGCACATTGGGATGCAGCCCTGTCGAGCGGGCACCTGGCTTATTTGCTGTCCAATGATGACGCACACAATATTTTCAATCCTACTGAAGTTGGTATGGTATTTACCATGATCAACACACCAAATTCGGATGAAAATGCTGTATTAAATGCTTTGAAAAGTGGAAGGTCTTATGCCGTTAGAATGAGCATGCGCAAGGGTGCCGACTACGTTGAAAAGGCCAATGACCATCAAAACAATCCCGTCTTAAATTCAGTGGACGTAATTGGCGATACGCTCAAGGTTGAGTTAAGTGATAGAGCGGAAAGGATTAGATTTTTAAAACAGGAAGGCGCATTGATTCATCGTGAACACGATACTTGCTGTGCAAGCTATGTTTTTAAACCTGATGACAATTATATCCGCATAGAAGCTATTTTCGCCAACGGCACCGAATTCTACCTCAACCCAGTAGTTAGATATAATGGGACTAGCATAACTCAGCAGGAAGCACCAACCTTGAACAAGCCCAAAACATGGTTGCAACGTGGCATCGCCTTGATAATGGCCTTCATTATTTTACTCATTGTTATTAAAACAAACAGGCGAAGGGCCAAACGCAAAAAGAATTCCAACAGGTATGGTTACTACCGTATGAGGTAGCATATATAACAAGTTACCACTCATTGAAAAACTGCGTTGATGAAATACGTATCTTTGTAAAAAGATTCTAAATGAAAGATTTAACAAGTTCAAATATTGATAGACAGAATATCCTAAACAATCGTTTTGCCATTGAAAGAATCCAAGAATATATTGGATTGCCAGGGATGTTATTTGACGGAGAATATAAATTCAGCACTCAAATGGTTGCTGATTTTTATGACATTGATGAAAGAACGGTCAGAAGATATTTAGAAAAATATGACCAAGAGTTAAAACATAATGGATATATTTTAAGCAAGGGTAAACAACTAAAAGAGTTGAAGTTACAATTTGGTCATGTCATCAATGTCCCGAGCAAAACAACTCAGTTAGGTTTGTTTAATTTTAGAGCATTTTTGAATTTAGGAATGTTACTTGCTGAAAGTGAAAATGCAAAACACCTCAGGTCTAAAATGCTAGATATAGTAATTGAGACGATAAACGAAAAAACAGGCGGTGGCACAAAATATATTAATCGAAAGGATTCTGATTACTTACCAACTGCAATTAGAGAAAGCAAATACAGAAAAGAGTTTACTTCTGCACTTAGTAGGTATGTTGATATGGGAACTTATAAGTATTCACTTTTTACTGATAGAATCTACCAATGCATTTTTAAAGAGAACGCAAAAGAATACAAGCAAATCCTTAAGCTTGAAACAAAGGAAAATGCAAGAGATACAATGTATGCGGAAATCTTAAACCTTATAGCGTCTTTTGAAACAGGAATTGCTTTTGAGCTTAAGAAAAATTACAGGCAAAAAGGTAGTAAGCTACAACAAAAAGAAGTTGATAATATATTTAAGTATTTTTCTGAACATCCATTACAGAGGCCACACATTGATGATGCTAGAACTAAAATGGCATCACGTGATTTGCATTTTAGAGATGCTTTTCACAAAAAACTAGAAGAATATATTCAATCAATTTCTCCTGCTGATTTTGAACGATTTCTTGGCGAGCAAAGTGTTGACTTTGAAAAACAACTTCAAGAAGCAAAAGATGTTTTTAAACGCCTAAAAGATGCTGAATGAATACTATAACCTACATAACAGATATTCAAGAAGTCGTTGACATCCATAAGAAGACTATTGAAGTTAGCGGCGGTGGAACAGATGGAATAATTAATATTGGATTATTAGATTCTGCTATCGAGCACATTCAAAATGACTTATATTATCCCAATTTTATTGACAAGCTTACTCACTTGTTTTTTGCTGCAAATAAGAGCCATTGCTTTCAGGATGGAAACAAGCGAATTGCAATCTCTTTAGGGAGTATGTTTCTTCTCAAAAATGGGTATTTAGATGCAGCTCAACGTTTCTTGTATAAAATGGAGACAATAAGTTATCATCTTGCAGCAGGGAGAATAGATAAAGCATTTCTTCATGATATTATTGACTCTCTGGTATATGAAGAAGACTATTCAGAAGAAATCAAATTAAAGTTATTGAATTGTATCACGGATAATGAAAACATTGAGTGATAACAGTTAATCATGGCTCACAGTCGGTTAACAATCATCTGAAAAAATGAATACAATAGGAAACATACAAATCACTAGAAACCTTCCTGCAAGTGAACGGCTGCGGGTCATATTTGCGGAACCTTATCCACCAAGGAAATGCTTTCGAAACCATTGAATAATCAGCGAATTCTTGTAATTACTATTGTGGCATCGGTGGCCATAAGGGGCTTTTTGGCATGGATACTTGAATTGGGCAACGATGAAGTTTATTATTGGACCTATGCCTTGTATCCCGACCTCAGCCACTTCGACCACCCGCCGATGGTTGGCCTTGTAATGCAAGCTTTTAGTTTCAACCTGTACTTCGATAATGAACTTTTCGTCAGGATGAGTTCGGTAATTTTGGGTGGCGTGAATACGTGGTTGATTTTCCTTATTGGGAAACATTTAAAGGACGAACTCACTGGTTTGTTTGCAGCCCTGCTTTACAACACCTCTGTTTATTGTTTTGTGATTGCCGGAATTTTTATCCTGCCAGACACACCACAGTTATTCTTCTGGCTGGCAAGTTTGTATATGCTGATTGTAACACTTCCCAATGAAGAAATTACCAAAAAGTCGAGAACCGGAATTCTTTTCGCTGGCTTACTAGTCGGCTTTGCCATGCTCTCGAAATACACATCGGTGTTCTTGTGGTTTGGGGCAGGCTTGTACATCTTGTCCTTCAACCGGGCCTGGTTAAAAAGATGGGAGCTTTACATTTCGGTAATTTTGAGTTTTCTTATTTTTCTTCCTGTTATAATTTGGAATATCCAAAACCAGTTTATCAGTTTTACCTTTCAGGGCGAAAGGGTGGGTATTTTTGGTTCAGGTATCCGTATTGATTATTTCTTCACGGAACTATTCGGGCAGATTTTATACAACAATCCTGTAAATTTTCTAATTATCCTGATAGCATTTATCGCTTTGTGGAAAAATAAGCTAAAGCTCAACAGCAGTAAATTACGGCTGCTTTTATTAACGAGCCTCCCCTTGATATTTTTGTTTTTGTTTTTTTCCCTTTTCAGGCGGACGCTCCCCCACTGGACAGGACCAGCATATTTGGGATTGATTGTTATTGCAGCAGCCTGGCTGTCTGAGAAAGCCGGGAAAAAATCAACATTTACTCTCTTCCCCAAACTGGTTAGATGGGCTGCAGGTATTTTGGTTTTGGCACTTGCACTTGGCTTTTTGCAAATCAAAACCGGTGTTTTTAGTTTTCCTGACAACAGTGATCCGAAGAAACTTGGGGAAAACGACATTACCCTCGATATGTATGGCTGGCAGCAATTTGCCAATAAGTTTGAAATACAGCGCATGCAGGATATTGCTTCAGGTTTAATATCTGAAGATGCGCCCATTATTTCCCATCGTTGGTTCCCGGCAGCCCACCTCGATTATTATGTGGCGCAACCCAATGGAATGGAATTGTTAGGAATTGGCAGCCTTGAACAGGTGCATAAATATGCCTGGATTAATCACGAAAGACAGCCCCTTCGATTAGGCTCGGATGCCTGGTTTATTACCTCAAGTCGGAATTTTCAAAATCCAGAACCATTTTATGGCAAATACTTTTTAGCAATTGAAGAACTGGAAATCATTAAGATTTACAAAGGTGAAAAGCATGTGGAGAATTTTTTCGTTTACCGGATGCGGGATTGTAAGTTGATTCCTGATAATATACTAACAGAACATGGGATAGTTTTATACTGAAAGCATTGCCATGGGATTTTTTCTATTTCCCCGATATAATTATCGGATAAATACCATATTTTAGCTCATAATAAGTATGCTGAAAATCCAAGAAAGTAAATTGAATTTGTATGAATGGGGTTTATTGTTTGTATCCCTCTTAGGGCTTATTCTTCGTTTTTATCCTGATGGGAGAAGTTTGTGGCTTGATGAATTGTTTATTGTTACAAATTCATATAATTTCAAATCTTTTTATGACTTGTTTCGTCATTATTTGGTTTATGATGGGACACCTCCTGTGTACGGATCTTTAATTTATTTCTGGATAAAGATTTTCGGCACGTCTGACTATATTGTCCGGCTTCCAAGTATGATTGCCGGCGGAGCGTCCATTATCATTCCCCTGGTTTATGGCAGGCGTATTTTGGGCAGGCCCAATGCATTGCTTTTAGCAGCTTTCATATCTGTATCCTGGGGTGGGATTTATTATGCCCACGAAGCCCGGGTTTATTCGCTTCTAATATTATTGTCGGTTATCCTGATGATATTTTCATTGAAGCTAATTCAATCAAGAAAAGAAAATGGACTTACAAAACCGGATTTAATTATTCTTTTCTTGCTTGGGGTTTTAATGTGTTATAGTCATTTTTTTGAGGCACTTCTTTATTTTACAAATTTGCTTGTGATTTTTGTTTATCTAAAAAAATCCAGGAAATCAATTTTTTTCCTTTCGCTATTAAACTTACTGGTTTTTATTCCTTGGGTAATACTGAATATCTGGAACTTACAACATGGTAATGGAATATCATGGTTAAGTTTTTTTCCTACCTGGATAAACATTCTGGCATACATAGGTTTCGTTTTTAATTCCTGGCTGTTGGTTTGTGCATTTGCACTTATACTTGTCCTGAAAAGCATTTCAATACCCGAACAGTCAAGGCGTTTTATTAATAGAAGCCTCCTCTTCCCAATTTTCGTATTGATTGTGTTTTTTATTGTTGCACTCACTATTGATAATTTTTTTAGAATCATTCACGAAAGATACCTTCTCGCTTCGATTCCTTATTTTTATCTGGTTGCGATGTATGCTTTTTACTTCCCGAAAAATCAGGGATATAATCTTCAAATCAAAAGAATTAACATCATCCAAATGATTTTAAGTTCTGTTCTCATCGCTATGATGTTCTATTTTTCCCTAACTAAATTTGTAAGCTACGAAAAATCAGATTGGCGGGGTGCAGCTCATTCGATAGCCACAATCGATAACATTGAGAAGGTATATTGTGTTGGGAATTGTTCACTCTATTATCATTATCTAAGAGGATCTGATATAACGGAAAGCATGCTGACGAATATAAATAAAGATGGTTCAAGTGCCATATTCAAGCCTCCGGATGGTAAGGTTTCCATACTCTGGACCGCTCACAATGTGAAGACTTATAAAAAGATGAAAACGGAAATTGTTGCTATGGGATTTGAAATTATGGATAAAAGAAGCCTGGGGGTTAATCCTAAAATCCCTTCTACTATCAATAAAAGTCGATTTATTATTTTCAAATAATATGGCAAAACGAGACTGAATATTGGCTCAATTGTTTTTAGTACTTTTGTTTACTATTTAAATTAAATTTATGGAACAATTAGTCTTGAATATCAAAGATAGCAGCAAATTATCTTTCCTGATGCAACTCATCCGACAGCTTGATTTTGTTGAAATAGAAAAGGTGAAAAAGAAAAAAACCACATCTAAATATGATTTTTTTGCATCTGCTGGATTATGGGCAAACAGGGATGTTGACGCTAAAGAACTAAGGAAGCAGGCATGGAACAGGCAAAAGTAGTACTATGTGATACAGATGTTATCATTGAGTTTTATCGAAATAATCCTACCATTATTTCAGAACTCAAAAAAATAGGACAAGAAAACATTGCTGTTAGTACGGTTACTGCTGGCGAGCTAATCTATGGCGCTCTTAACAAAAAGGAGCTCATCCAAATAAAAAAGGATTTACAAAACCTGACTACAATTGATATAAATAAGAAAACTTGCGATGTGTTTATAGACATAATGGGAAAGTATGTTTTAAGTCACAAACTTGCTTTGCCGGATGGTTTTATTGCTGCATCTGCTATAGCTTATAATATTGAACTTTATACATTGAACGTTAAAGACTACAGGTACATAAGCGGGCTAAAACTTTACAATGGTTAGAGGCCATTTTGTGAGGATTACAACAGCCCCAAAATCTTGCATTATAATTACTCAAAATCTCCTCTTTTGAAAAAACTTTTTGAGGGTGGCTGAGCATTCATGTTGCATCACTCCACTCACCAATTCAGTCTTTGGATGAAGGAGTTTTGAATTTACCAAAGTAAACCCCCGTTTCTCATCGAAAGCCCCAAAAACAACTTTAGATATCTGTGTCCAGTAAGAAGCTCCGGCACACATCACACATGGTTCCAAGGTAACGTAAATCGTACAATCTTCGAGGTATTTGCTGCCCAAATAATTTGATGCTGCCGTGAAAGCCTGCATTTCAGCATGAGCGGTTACATCTGTTAATTGTTCGGTAAGATTGTGGGCACGGGCAATAATACGATTGCTGCAAACAATTACAGCACCCACAGGAACTTCATCTTTTTCAAAGGCCAACGTCGCCTCTTTCAAGGCTTCTTTCATAAAATATTCATCTGTGAAAAGCTGTAGCATGTTAATGTGTGTGGTCAGTTTTGGATTTCAAAATTCTAAATTTTCATTTTTTTTGTCACTATTTACTAATTCAATAATCTCCTGAAGTCTATCCAAGTATTCTTTTGGCATCTGCCCATCTTGAAGTAATTTCCTTTGACGATTAAAAAAATTGCAAAGATTCCTTTCTTCTAATATTTGCGCTATTGGAAATCTTTTATTTTCAATTACAAATGTTTTTAATGCTTTATAAGAATTATACTTCATGAGAAAATTTTTCACTTTTCCTTTTTGATGCTCGTTTAAAGTATCAAGTTTTCTTTCCTGTGCATGAAGAAATCTATATAATTTAATCTCTTCTTTAGGTCCGTTTGATAAAGGTAAATACCCATTACGGGTTGTGAAAACTATCAGTTTCTTAAAGGTTTCTTCCCAATACTTACTATTGCTATTATTGACGGGGGTGACGGGTAAATAACTGGCATCATATGTCTTTGAAACTAATCCAATATAATTATCTTCAAAAAATCTAAACCTTCGATATTCGGCTGATTTTAAATTAAGCTTTAGTTTCTTTGATGATATATTTTTCCGGTAAATGCCAACGTATTCAGTAATCTCATCAATATGTTTTGGAGTATCATATACAGATAAATACTCTTCTGAAATATCGTGCATTGTTCCGCCTTTGATATTTTCATGTGTGCTTTTCCAGGACTTTAAGCCAAATGTGCTACTCCTACCAAGATTTATTAACTGCGAGTTTCTTTGGCAATGGCTCTTCACCGCATTAACATCTTTCACAACCCCAGGATATTGTTGATTCAAAACATCAAAAATTTCTTTTACTGTTAAAGGTTTATTTGCTTCTATTAATGTGTCATTAATGTATTCTGTTACGGTCTTGGGAATATTTCTTATAAATGTAATATTATCTTTGAAATCAATTGCAACCCCAAACTCACTGACCAATAGCTGTTCAGAAATTTGAGCAATTTTATCAAGATATTCAAAACAGTCAGCTTTTTGAAAGCTTAGTAAGTAAGATTGAAAATGGAATTTATAATCTTTGGCAATTTTTACTGACAATCGATGATACACATCATCGATCATTTTTTCGAAATCAAATATTAGATGAATATGCTTTGATATTAAATATGTTGATTTATAGTTGTAACATTCTTTTCGTTCCTTATTTAATACGGTTCTTTCTTCGTTGCCAATAAGGTCGTATTTATCTTTTAAGATAATTGAAAGGATACGGTTTATAAAAAAAATGTTGTATTGAACGGTTTCTATTTTTAGTAATTCATCTAAAAAACTTTGGTCTACATTCAATAACGACGATGAGGTGTCAAGGTTATAAAAATTCAGATTGTCTTTCTCAAAGAAGCTTAAAAATGAAAAATACTGGTTGAAGTTATCTAATATTTTGTTTCGTATTTGTCGCGCCCGTTCATTCGTTATTCCAAGCCTATTCCCAGTTTTTCGCAGAGGTTCTATTTCTGTGTTTTTACTGAAACATAGTGAATGGTAAAAGACAGTTTTTTCTTTTTCATTGAAAATGTAATTTCTTTCTATGAGTATATAAATTGTCTTAAAAACTGGAATTCCTTTTGAAAAGTCATAGTTTTTCCCAATTTCGATCATCGTTTCCCTGTCAATTGAAAACTGATTAATAAGAAATGCATTAATCATCTCCCTGTTTAATTCTTCATCATTGTAGAAAAATATGATCTTTTCAATAATCTCCTTTATTTCTTTTAGGAATATACTAATTTCTTTCTCAAATTTCTTCCCCACCTTTTCTATATTGAGAATATTAATATATGATTTGGACAAGAAAGCTTCATTGAAACCCTTTAATGTAATTTGATTGTTGAAATAGGTTATTAAAACACCTACATTTTTAATAGATAGGGATTTGTATTTAGAGGTTAAAAGATTGTCCAATATTGCTTTTTGCCTTATAGTTAAATTACTAATTATTTGAATTAGCGCATATTTAGCTTTTTTTTGTTCACGTATTTTTTTTGTATAAATTTCTAAAAGGTCATATTTTTTACATACGATAAGTAACTCCTGATTTGATTGATCACCACAATTTCGAATTCTTTTAAAGTTGCCATGTTTTCGAAAGTATTGAAGGATATCATCCAAATTAAGTAAGTCATGATATTCACAAATATTGCAAGTCCTTACACTAAGGTTCTCAATATCTGCTAACTCTGCAAGTCCAATATTTGTAATTTCTTCATTCATTGTGTTTTCTTTATCTTTTTTTATTTACTCCCTTTTGCCTCGTAAAAAACACCCCAATCACCAATACCCCCTGCGCCGCCAAAAATGCGGGAATAAACGAGGCCTTTGGCTCAAATTGATTTGGTGAAGTAATCCCCCAGACAAAGAAAAACAAGTTGACAATAAAACCAACAATAATACTTGTTAGTGCAGCTACCCTGAATTTATGGACATCTTTTCGGATAAGGGCAAAAATTGTTACCGGGACAAAAATAACAATGGTCGCCAAACCTACCACCATCAGGTCAACAATTTTTGGGAATGACAGGGCCATAAACAATGCAATCACACCAAAGACTACAGCAACAATCCTAATTTTGCTATGCAAAGCTCTCTGCGACATTTCCTTCCCCTTTTTCCAACCCACAAAATCCTTAACTGCCGAAATAGAAATCAGGTTCAAAAAACTGTCCCCCGATGACATCAATGCCGAAAGCAGCCCAACCACGGCAAAACCAAGTACAAAGGTTCCTGTATGGCGATCGAGGAAAAGATAGGGCACATCACGTGGGGCAACTTCTTCAACCATAACCAACCTGATGGCCATACCAACAAGAGGGAACAGGATATAAAATGGTAACATTCCCAAACCAGAAATAATGCTCACTCGTTTGGCCACTTTATGGTCTTTTGCTGCAAGTATCCTTTGCCAGATATCCATACGTACCATCACCGAAGGTGCCAGAAACAGTGGAAGGCCAATCAGGAAAATGATGCCATAAAAAGTTCCATTGAGCATTTCTGC
>Ga0075111_1001646_pt1 | contig 10090 bp, 9 predicted proteins | sample AntAceMetag02UKK_FD_69787 | JGI IMG/M metagenome (GOLD analysis project Ga0075111, IMG submission 69787) | Saline lake microbial communities from Ace Lake, Antarctica - Antarctic Ace Lake Metagenome 02UKK | ecosystem: Environmental > Aquatic > Non-marine Saline and Alkaline > Saline | place... | reverse complement strand
CCTAAATGTTCAATGGAACCTATTATCGATAAAATCATGTCCAGAATTTTTAAATATCATTTGGCATGAACCAGTTCTGCTTCTGCCGAGGTCACAATTTGGCTATCTTTTTAAACCCTACTGAATTCCTGCTATCACCTCAATCTCGACATCGAGATTATCATCTATTCCAGCAACAGCAACAGCATTTCTTGCAGGTCTCTTTTCTGGGAAAAATTTAACATACACTTCATTCATCTCGTCCTTATCTTCAATGGAAGAAAGAAATACATCAACCCTTAACACCATGTCCATGGAAGAACCGGCAGCTTCAAGAATGGCGCTGATGTTTTTGAGTATTCTTTCTGTCTGCTGTGCAACACTGTCATGTATGCTTTTGGATGTTTCGGGGTCTTCTGATGTCTGGCCTGAAACAAATACTAAATTACCAAATTTAACTGCCTGGGAATAAGGTCCGGGCTCGGGAGCATTAGATGTATAAATTATCTCTTTTTCCATTTTATTTTTCCTTTTTTATAAAATTATCAATTAACACTGTCTATTACTTGCAAACAAGCTCTTGGGGGAATTCAATGAATTTTTCACACCCGTTTTCGGTGATAAGGATGGGTTCACTACATTCAAATCCATATTTTTCAAGCCATATTCCGGGCATGAAATGCAATGTCATTCCAGGCTTTAAAATGGTTTTATCGCCGGGTCTCAGGCTGATGGTATGCTCTCCCCAATCCGGGACATAATTAAGGCCATAGGAATATCCCACCCGGGACGGTTTCACAAGACCGGTATGTGCGATTGCCAGTCTCCATTTCTCTTCAACTTCTTCGGCCGTCACTCCGGGCTTGATGAACGAAAGTGTTTCCTTAAGCCCGATTATCACACTGTCGGCTGTCTTTTTCAGATCATCCGGTGGATCACCCAGATAAACCGTACGGGCGAGGGGAGCGTGGTATCTGTGCCGTGCCCCGGCCAGTTCAAGAAGTACTACATCATTTTTTTGATATTTTCTGTCTGGATGGAATGTAAGATGGGCCGTGGATGTTCTCTGTCCCGATGGCATAATGGGAAAAAGTGCTGTGGAAGAACCGCCAAATTCATCTGTGCCTGCAATCTGACCCGCTGCTACCATGGCGGCGACATCTTTTTCCCAGACGCCTACATTAATCCCTTTTACAGCAGTATCCATTACTCGTTCACAGATTTGTGCCGCTTGTCTCATATATGCTATTTCTACCGGAGATTTTATGGATTTTACCCAATTGACAAGATTTGTTCCGTCCATGGGGGTTGCCTGGGGCAATTTTTCTAAAAGAGTGAGATACATTCTGGCGTTAAACCAGTATCCATCCATTTCCATTCCCAACGTTTTTTTATCAAGTCCCATTTTGCCCAGCAGATCAGTCAACCAGATCATTGTATGGGTATACCTGGATTGTACATATTCATCCGGGTATCCGTGGAGCTGGTCATCGGTCAGCCATGAGGTTATTCTTGCACCATTTCTATCCTGTTCCCTGCCGAACCAGAACGGCTTTTCCTGATCAAGGGAGAGTATGACACCCTGGTGTACATAAAATGACCATCCGTCATATCCTGTTAGATAGTTCATGTTCGCAGGATCCATTACAAGGAGCATCTCCATGCCCGCCTTGTCCATCATCTCTTTGGTCTTCCGGATTCTTAGTTGATATTCTTCTTTGGAGAAGATCAGTTCTTTTTTCATTTATCGATCCTTTCTATCAGTCTTAGGATTTTTCTAATTTATTTTGAATAATAGAAATATATTCATCAGAGTCTATACTGCTTCCCGTGAGCACAGTTACAACGTTTTTCCCTTTTACATCGATTCGATTGCCAAGCAGAGCGCTGACTCCTATAACTCCGGCACCCTCCACAATCAAGCGGTGGTTTTCAAACAAATAACAAATACCCTCTTTTATCTCTTCTTCCGAGATGACCAGATGCGCATCCACTAATTTTTTTACCATTTGCAGGGTAAATTGGTTGTCAACGCCAATACCTCCAAGGAGTGAATTTGCAATGGAGTCTTTTTCTTCAACTTCAACGGGAACACCTGCTTTTACACTTTCCAGCAGTGCCTGAGATTCTTTGATGGAAAGTCCGATGATCTGTATGTCGGGATTGATGGATTTTGCCACCATGGCAATCCCTGCCATTAAACCGCCCCCGGACAGCTGGACCATTAAAATATCAGTAGCAGGCAGTTTTTCTAAAATTTCAAGGGCAATGGTGCCCTGGCCGGCAATAATAAGGGGATCATCAAAAGGGACAACGGGGATCAGCCCCTTTGAAGCCATAATCTGGTAATAATTTTTTTCTGCTTCGTCCTGGGATGTTCCCTTGATGGAAACATCGGCCCCAAGATTTTCAATGATCTTGGCTCTATAGGAAGGAACATGTTCGGAAAGGCAGACAACCGCTTTGACACCCTGGTGGGCTGCAACATAGGCAACGGCTTTTCCATGGTTACCCGTGGAAAAGGTGATAACGCCTTTTTGTTTTTCCCTGGAGTCCAGGCTTAAAATCTTGTTGGCAGCTCCCCTTACCTTAAAGGCCCCTGTTTCCTGGAGGCATTCAAGTTTATAGTGAATGCTTTTGGCACCCGTGATCTTTGCCAGATCAGAATCCATCAAAAGAGGCGTGTTTTTGATAATATGCTTGATGCGGTCACGGGCGCAATAGGCATCATGCAATGTAGTTATTTGGTTCATCTATTCAGCTCCTCTGCGTAATTCTTTCTCCGTCAAAATCAATACGCTCATGTTTACGACCCTTTAAGCATATATTTTTTACATATATCCACGATATTTTTTTTTCACCACGGCACTAAACACAAAATCGATCATGGTCATATAATCAAATACCGGCAGCCCGGTCTTATCCGCCACACCCTTTGCATAGGGGGGCAGCAGGGAGCACTCCAACAAAATGGCCCCCATGTCTTTATGCTTTTTAAGCAGGGTCCCTGCTTTTTCCAGCACCTCGGCCTCCATTTTCTTTGAATCAAGGCTGCCTTTTTCATCCAGCACAGCTGATTTAAACTCCGGACTATTCTCTAGGCCGGCCACTACCAGTCCGTTTTTTTCCTTAATACCGATCGTTTCCAAAAATGGTTCGGTCAGATTCCTTTGACTGGCTGTGATAATTCCGATTTTCTGGTTTTCCGGAATAAGCTGCCGGATAAAGGGGATCTGTAAAAGGCTGGATAAAAATACCGGCATATTCAAATCCTTTTTCAGCCGGTTCTGGTGCAGTGCCATAAACCCGCAATCCCCTGTAATAGCCCGAACACCATTGTCTTTTAAATCCCTTGCAGCGCAAAGCAGGGCCGGATATATGCCTTTGTCGCCTCCTATTGCCTTTTTAACGGAAAACCCCACCACTTTTTTAAACCGGACCGGGAACGCATAGGAGGTGGCATTGGCCACATCCCCCGGGATAAAAGGAACCGGAGAATCCAGCAAAAGGATGCCAATGGCTTCCCCGTAGGAAACCTGGTTGTTTTTTCGTTGGTAAATCATGCTTTTTATCTTATTATCTAAAGGCCACATCTCTCAAAAAAAGAGCAATCTGTGGAAAGAAGGCCAAAGCAACGGCCACACTTAAAAGAATAAATATAAATGGCGGTGTCCCTTTGACAACTTCAACATACGGCCGTTTAAATATAGCAATTGCCGTAAAAATATCACAACCGAACGGCGGCGTTGCGGATCCAATAGCGCACTGAAGCGTAATGATCGTACCCACCAGCACAGGATCTAATCCCACATTATTCACCACAGGTGCAAAAATGGGAACCAGAATCAATATCACCACAATGGGATCAACAAACATACATCCGACGAAAAAGGCAATGGAGATAACAAAAAGAACGCCATGTTGGCCCATCTGCGCAATACCGATCATCCCTAAAATCTGTTGGGGGACCTGTGCATAGGATAACACCCAGGCAAAGGCAGCCCCGGCGCCGACCAGTATAAAGACAACGGCTGTCACCAATCCGGTTGATAAAGCGGTTGCATAAAAGTCGGAAATTTTCATTGTTCTAAAAATAAAGCCCTCCAGCACGATTGCATATGCCACGCTTACCGCGGCGGCTTCTGTGGGACTGAAGATTCCGCCAAAGATACCGCCGATAATAATGACCGGGAACCCCAGAGGCCACAGTGCATGATACACTGCCATTACCCGCTCTTTCCATGATGCCTTGGGTTGAGTGGGAATATCATTAAAAATCGCATAGATCACACTGTAGATTGAAAACAAAAACAGGATTAACAGCCCAGGGCCAATTCCTGCAATAAAAAGTTCAGGAATGGAGGTTTTAGCGACAATTCCATAGATAATCATCCCGATACTGGGGGGAATCAAAAACGCAATATCACTGGAGTTGACAATGAGGGCCAGAATAAACGAATCTTTATAACCCCCTTCTAGAAGTCTTGGACGCAAGGGGGCGCCTATGGCCACAACAGTCGCCTGAGTCGAACCGGAAACGGCGCCAAACACCGCACATGCACCGGCAGTACTCACAGCAAGCCCTCCTTTGACATGTCCGACAAATGCCATCACCAGATCGATCAGTTTCTCAGCCGATTTGCCCCGGGTCATGATATCGGCCGAGAGGATAAACATAGGCACGGCAATGAGAGCTGCCGGACGAATCCCTGCCATCATCTGCTGGATCATGAACTGGGTTTGGGACAGGTCTCCGTCGTACAGCAGATAGATCCCTAATGTTGCCCCGGCAATCAATGGGATTTTCATTGGAAATCCCAACAGCAGTAAAACAATCATCAGCAAGAAGATGGAGAGCGCAAAATGCTTGTTCAAAAAACCTATCAAACTGAAACTTGTATCCAGGACAGTATTGGAATCGGTTTGCGCCACTATATTTCCCCGGTCATCTTTTACCACTGCCGTAATGGCGATGATGCCGTCTGCAAAGGCGCTGATGTCGAGTGCTTCAACCCCCCAGTTGCCGCGTTTATTGATCTTAGGCGTCTGCTCAATGATGGCTCCCTTCTCATCGCCCAGGGTGATGCTGAGCGTTTGCCATGGCTCCGCCCCTTCTGCAAAGCCGTATACAGAAAGGAGTGTTTTGGGGTCCGTTTTTTGATCAAGGACCGTCTCTTGAATCACGACCCTGACAGGATCTGAAGCGAAAAGAGATGTGGCCCAAAAGCAGCTGATAGCAAGTAACAATAGTATTAATAGTATTTTTTTAATCTGGTAGCGTTTCATGGTCTCTTAAACCTCAGTATCATTTTTATGTGTCAGTATATCCGTCTTTAACATGGGTAGAAAGATAGACATCGCTTTGTGTCAGGTTTTTAACCGCCGTAAACGCATACTGCAGTCCTGTCATAATAAAACCGAAAGGCACCCATAAATAGATATAGAATACAGGCAGTCCCAAGGCCGGCAGAATTCGGCCACTCTCATACACCTCGAAAATATAGCGGTACGAATAAAAGGCAAGAAAAAACATGAACGCAGACGTCACCGAGGTCATCACAACCATCAAAACCTTGCGCACCTTTTCCGGCAGGGCATCATAAATGGCAGACATCCTTATATGGCGGCCATTTCGGGCGGCATAGCTTAACCCGGCATAGGTCACCAAAACGATGAATATGACGTTCAGTTCATCTGTGACGGTAATGGCATTATTAAACACAAACCGGCTGACCACTGCGGCAATGGTATTGATCGTCATTGCGATCACTCCGACAGCCAGCATGACACCCTCAAGCCTGCTGATTTGCATATCAATGAAATCGAGCGCATTTAGTACAGGATTCCTCTTATTTTCTGCTACCTCAGTCATTTTTTCTCCAGGGTCATAAATTAAATCTCAAACCTGGATTGCAAAATAGATCAGGCGACAACGGCTCAATCTATTTTGCAATCCTCTATGGTTTTTTTTGATTATTTTGTTTTGGCCTCAGCTTCTTTGAGATCCGCCATCATTTGATCCAATATTTTTTTGTTTGAATCGCTCTTGGAGGCAAATGAATCCTGTACAGCTATTGCCGCTTTTTTAAAGGGGGCACGTTCGCTTTGAGTGAGGGTCACAATTTTAAACTCCGGGTTGGTCCTGACGATACGGCCGATGCCATAAGCATCCAGTTTTTCTGCCTCTTTTAAAATAACCTGCTGTGCATGGGCAGCAGCCTGGCGAACCAGTTTTTTATCCCTGTCACCCAGTTCGTTGAAAAACTTTATATTTGCAGATGCGGATGCATTGAAGTGTCCGTGGCCGGTATAGGTCAATACTTTTGTCAAATTATCCAGGCCATATGCTTCAATCCACACGGTGGGATTTTCTTGACCATCCACCATATTGGTTTTAAGAGCACCGATCAGATCCCCCCAGGTCATGGGAACCGGTGACGCACCAAAGGCTTCATATGTCTCAACCAGAATCGGAGAGCCGGGCATAACCCGCATTTTTTTGCCCTTCAAATCCTGCGGGGAGTGAAACGGCTCAAAGGTGGTCACTGCCATCTCACCTTCAGGGAAAATAGAGAGTAGCTCAAGTCCGTGTTGATTGAAGATCGGCGGAAGCATCTTGTTAATCACTTTTGAATTTTTGAAAAAATAATCAAGCTCCTTGGTATCTGTCGGCATCACATAGGGCAGAGTGAACAGATCCATTTCAGGAATTGTTCCCCCCATGTAGCCGGTTGACTGTCCCAAAAACTGCAGGATACCCGCTTTGGTCTGTTCCATCATATCGGTCTCTTCACCGAGGCTTCCTACGGGGTAGATTTTAATTGTATGCCTGGAATTTTCCTCTATAAAGCTTTTAAAAGCTGTCGCATAGATACCCTGGGGGTCATTCACGCCCTCTCCCATGGCATACTTCCACTCCTCTGCATACAGATTCATGCTGGTTACCGCAATCAGCAGAATACTTGCCAAAAATGCTTTTAACACTGTTAGGCTCAACTTTTTTTTCATTGTCTGACTCCTTTTTCCTTGGGTTAATGTTCTGGTTTATAGGCGAAGAACGCGTAGAATCATTTCTCTTTTAAAAATTCCAAAGCGCCTTTCACATGCAACTCTACTCCTTTTGTTAAAACGTCCTCATCAATATTAAATCTGGAATTGTGCAGCGGAAATTGGGTTTCTTTCTCCTTGTTGGCACAACCCAGAAAAATAAACACCCCGGGGACCCGGGATGAAAATTCGCTAAAATCCTCACTGGCAATATATTTACCGGATTCAATAATATCAGGGCTGCCAAATACCTGGGCCGCCGTTTGCTTTGCCAGGGTCACCATTTTTTCGTCATTTACCAGGGGGATGTTTTCATGCTCAATTTCAATCTCACAGGTACATTGGTGTGCCTGGCAGATTCCTTCACAGATCCGGATGAACTTTTGGGTGGGGTTATCCGGTGAATCCGGATCAAAGGTATGGAGAAACCGGATGGTGCCTTCCATGTAGACCTCTTCCGGAATGATATTGGCTTTTTTCCCCGCCTGGATTTTACCAAACATAATGATGGTGGGTTTTTGGGCATCCATCTCCCGGGTCTGGATGGTCTGGACCGTTTGGATAATACTGGAAGCCGCTATCACAGGATCAATTGCTTCGTGGGGGTAGCCGGTATGCCCGCCTTTGCCCTTTACCCTGACCTTAAACACATCCAGTCCGCCCATGACCACACCCGGGGAGATGGAGACCCTTCCCGAGGGGATCAGACTCCAGATGTGAATGCCCATGACACCGTCCACCTTGGGATTTTCAAGTACCCCTTCTTCGACCATCTTAATGGCACCGGCCACCTCTTCATCGGGCTGGAATACAAATTTGATTTGCCCGGTAAGGGAGGCCTTGTTCTCTTTGAGCACCCGGGCCGCCATCAGCAGCATGGCCATGTGGGAATCATGACCGCAGGCGTGCATGACGCCTTCATTTTTTGATTTGTAGTCCTTTTCACTCACTTCGGTTATGGGCAGAGCGTCCATATCAGATCGGAGCATGAGAACCGGCCCTGGTTTCCCGCTATCAAGAAGGGCTACCACTCCGGTTCCAGATACACGATGGGTTTCAAAACCAAGGGCTTGAAGATAGACTTCAATCTTCTCTGCCGTTCGAAATTCCTGGAACCCCAGTTCCGGGTACATGTGAAAGTCACGCCGCAAGTCAATGAGTTCTGATTTCAGGTCAATGATCCGGCTTTGTATACAATCAGATAGGCTCTCTGGTATGGGGTCTGATTTTTTTATATGATCCATGGGAATGTCTGTTTCCTTATTTTTATTGCCGACTAGTTACCCAATAATAAATAATTTCCGGTCAAAGGAGGCAAAGGTTATGGCGCCGTTTTCCGTTACCCTAAAGGATTCCGAACATTCGAAACCGTAATTGTCCATCCACATTCCCAGGATCATGTGAAAGGTCATATTGGGTTTCAAAATAGTTTTATCGCCAGGCCGAAGGCTGGCAGTATGCTCACCCCAGTCGGGCGGATAGTTTAGCCCCATGGCATAGCCGATTCTGGATTCCTTCTCAAATCCATGCTTTGAGATATGATTTCGCCAGATCAGTTCCACATCTTCACAGAGCATTCCCGGCTTTATGGCATCCAGCGTAAGATTGAGCCCCTCCACAGTGACATCCGCGATGTTTGACAGCTTAGGGGATGGATTTTTACCCAGGTATGCGGTTCGGGCAATGGGGCAGTGATATCTGTTTTTACAGCCCGCAAGTTCCAGATTGACTGCCTGCTCATTTTCATAGGGATCATCGGTCCAGGTAAGATGCGGGGCAGTGGTTTTTTCACCGGTGGGCATCATGGGGACAATGGAAGGGTAATCCCCCCCAAATTCCTTTGTTCCGGAAATTTGTGCCTGGTAAACCTTTGCCACAGCATCACATTCCCGGATACCGGGTGACACATTATCAAGGGCGGTCTGCATCACAATTTCAGCGATTTTTCCTGCCTGCTGCATGATCTTGATCTCATTGTCTGATTTTACCAGCCTCACCCAATTCACAAGGAGTGTTGCATCTGTAAACACGGCATTGGGAAGGCTTTTTTCTAATTCCTGGAAGGCCCTTGCTGAAAAATAATAGGCATCCATTTCAACACCGATCTTTTTGTCTGCCCATCCCCGCTGTTTGATGATGTCAGCCACATAATTCATGGGGTGTTTTGTGAGGGACTGAACATAATCATCCGGGTATCCTTGGATGTTGTCCTGCTTGAGAAAAGTTGTCAACCGGGCGCCTGCTGCATCCATCCCGCGGCCTATCCACAGGGGTTCCGCCTCCTCTTTGACAACGAGAACAACCTGGGGGACATAAAAAGACCATCCATCGTACCCGGTGGTATAATTCATGTTGGCAGGATCTGCCAGAACAAGAACGTCCACCCCCTTGATTTCCATCTGTTCTTTTATCTTTTTTAACCTTGAGCGGTATTCAGTTTTTTCAAAAATAAGCATTTTTATTCTCTCCAAAAAGATAGGGGTTCTATTATGGATAATTGCCGGAACTTTTTTTCCCGGCAATTATCCATATAAAATCATCACCGGATCCTAGTATCAGCCTCTATACCCAGCCTCTAAATTTCATGGCCTTTTCAAGTTTTTGCAGGGCATGAATCCAGGCGCCGATTCTCAAAGAGGAAACATTGAACTCCCGGGCAGTATCAGCGGCATCGTGATATGCTTTAAGTATACGGGTTTCAAGCTTTGCATTAACCGTTTCAAGATCCCAGTACTGATCGGAAAGCCCCTGGGTTCTTTCAAAATGGCAGACAGTTGCTCCGCCACTGTTGGCAACCACATCCGGAGCAATTGTTACTCCCTTTGCCGTAAGAAGCTCGTCTGCTTCTGTTGTCACGGGACCGTTGGCGCCTTCCACAATCAGTTTCGCCTTGATATCACCGGCGTTTCCCCCATGGATCACATTCTGAACCGCCGCAGGAACCAGGATCTCACACTCCAGGGCAAAAAGTTCTTCATTGGTTATCTCTCTTGTACCGGCAAAACCTGAAACCTTTCCTGTGGCGGCAACATGTTCTTTTAAGCTTTCAATATCAATGCCGGCT
>Ga0075111_1001645_pt1 | contig 10091 bp, 10 predicted proteins | sample AntAceMetag02UKK_FD_69787 | JGI IMG/M metagenome (GOLD analysis project Ga0075111, IMG submission 69787) | Saline lake microbial communities from Ace Lake, Antarctica - Antarctic Ace Lake Metagenome 02UKK | ecosystem: Environmental > Aquatic > Non-marine Saline and Alkaline > Saline | place... | reverse complement strand
GCCTGGTGGCTAAATTTTGAGTCATACTAATAGTTTATATATTACAATTATGTAAATGTCTAGATTTATTACATATTTCTACATGCCTATTTTTAAGTGGCCGAAACGATGATCAAGGCCCCAAAAGCATACAAATCAGCAGATTGTGTTATTTGATCATATGTTTTTTCGGATTGTTCTGGTGCTGAAAACAGATAGTTTGCCAGGCGATCACTGGGCTTAGTTTTTATTAGTTTAACGCCTTCAACGTCATCAAAATAGGCAATATCAAAATCTCCTAAAACTAATTTACCATCTACAATAAATATATTTTCTGGTTTCAAATCCCGATGTATTATTTTGTGTTCATGAATTTTTGCAATGCAATTAAGCAAAGATACAAATATTTTTTCAAATAATTCAAAGTGTATTGAATTTTCACTTTTATACTGTTTCAAAGTCATTTCAGCTTTTTTGAGTATTATATATGGTATAATAATATCATCCTCAATTTGTAGGGTATCAAAATGAATTTGAGGTAATATGTGGCCTGAATTCTGAACTAATAATAGATTAATATGAGCTTGCTTAAACCTTTTAAAGGCCTTTGATTCTGTTTCTTTAATGTTTTCAGCTAAAAACTTAATTGCCAATTTGGGTTGATAGCCTTTTTCGTCATCAATTATTAAGATAGCTTCTCGCACAATTGATGTTCCGCCTTCTCCAAGAACGTTACCAATTCCGAATGTTCCAAGGATATTGGTTATATTTGATTGTGTTTTCCAAAATTTTGAAATTTTTTGTTTTATATCATTCATTCTATATTACCTACGTTCAAAAAATTATACTCGAGAATGGCTACCTAACCTTCAAACCTTGTGGTTAGCCCAAATGATTCTTTCCCTCAGTCTTGCTCCACACCACCCCTAAATCACCGGCTTGCCCGGTGCATTTGATTTGTTTGAAATAAGTAAGGTGCTCCCCTATCTCTCGGAATTCTATTTTTTGTTCATTTTAATGTATCCAATTTGTCTATATTCATTGAAAGTAAAAAATTCCCACTAAGACGGAAATCATTCCAACCGTCTCCCCTCAGCCTCTCATGTCCTTCTTTTGCTTTACTGCGGAGGTCATCGGCATTATCAATACCAGTAATCTTAACCAGGTTCGCAAAGTGTCTATGCTGAGCTGCTCTTACAAAAAATGGAAACCGCGATGCCCTGAAAGATGAATAATGAAGAGTTTGAGGATACCATCGAATATCTTCAATTAGAAATGACATTAATAACACCAAAAGCTCAGCTTGGATTATATCTGTAAAAGGGAGGTCTGAACGATCTGCTTGTATTTTTATGAGTTCAGCGGCAGGGGCATATAAACGTTGTCCTTTTGGAGCAAGAACTGATTGGAGGCTTTGAGAATGCCCATAAAAGGAGTCAAACTTCTCAAAATCATTATCTCCAACTCGGTCAGTTGAGGGGACAAGGTAATGAGATGTGAATATTTCATTTAATACCTGATATGACCGCGTTTTAAGTAGTGCTGCGACAATATAAAGAAATGTCTCATAAACAAAAACGGAATGGGCTTCAAACCAACTATCGTTCCAGCTAGTTACTTCGGGGGGACGGGCTTTTAGTTCTCTTAGTTTCTCAAGGGTATCGATTAGTGCTTCTGAAAATTTAGCCTGATCGATAATTTCACTTTCAAGAAGAACCCAATCACAAATATGGTCTCTCACCGCCTTAAGTTTGCCACAATCCTCAAGTACTTTTTCCCCTATAGATTCAACTTCTGGTCTTTGTCGAACTCTTAGCTTGTCAGCATATGTTATACATACCTCTATGAAATCATGTCTGTAGTGGTTTAGCCCCTTTTTATCTTTAAGAATGGCTTGTTTTAGGGTATTAAATTTAGCATATGCTTCACTAGTGGGCACTGGAATTTCACTTACGATATATGTTGGAGCTTTGCCTTTTTCAGGTTTGACATGTTGTGGTTTGCCGTAAAGAAGACGAATTAGCTGTTCCCAGTTTTCATTTTCAGCTTCAGGACTTGAGAAATTTATCCAAATTCTGGACTTCATAAATATTGGGAGTGTCGGTTTCACATCATCACTGAATTCGCAAACGATGGGAATAAATTTAGACTGTTTTACTTTTTCATATATTTCCCCGGATATTATTTGTGATTCTGTACCTACACCAGCTTTTCGCGCGTCAGCTTTTTCAGCATAAGCTTTATCACAAACTACGAGTACGTGGGTAACATTCTCATCTGTAACCATGCTCTCCATGAATGCATATTTGTCATCACCTTCCTTTAGGTCATAAATATCTAAAATGACATTGACCCCGTCAGCAATAAGTCTATCAGCCCAATGCTTGACCAATTCTTGATGTGATTGGTCTGTCCAACTATATGAAATAAATACTTTTGGTTCATCCATAAATTCAAGCCTCATTTGGTGAGCTAACGGTCGAGTTAAAGGTCGCAGAGGGGACTGGGGAAGACTGAAAGCCGTCCCCAGCGTTTCGCTGCTGTGAAAGGTTATATTGTAAAATAGGCTACAAGATCATTCGAAGACCAACCACCCCTGCCTGGTTTTCCTGGAGCGCCTCCGAGACCAGGACGACCAGGTTTGCCTGCAAAACCAGGAATACCAGGCGAACCTGCTAACCCGGGAGTACTTGGAAGGGTGCCAATGCGGTTCTTTAGAAAACCAATCGCCTTATTAGCAGAATCATAGAAGATGCCACTTTCAAACCAACCCATATGCTGCCCTTTCATAGTATGGATATTTGTATTATTAATATAGGCAATAACTTGACCGCTATTGTTTCTGATACAGTCTTGGTCAAAAAGTAATTTCGGTTGACCATTCCGATTAAAAATCCATTCTGACATTTTTTCTCCTTTTACACATAACCACCAAAATCACCGGCTCGCCCGAGTGCATTTTGATTGTTAGATATCGATGATATAGTTGATATAATCTCTTAGAAGGCCTATTTTGGTATCAAAATAAGGCCGCTAAGAGCTGTTTTTGAGGGCTTTGAAATATTTTTCCGTTTATTAACAGTGGGTTGAAAGAATTTGCTTGATCCGCCCCTATTTGCTATTACATTTTGGAGGCCGATTCATCCTATCCGACCGCGTTATGCAAACTCGGTATATACCCAATATGCCTTAGTTTTCACCACTACTCCGATAGGCGAGTCAACTCCCAAAATTGGTTATTTATTTTTGAGTGAACCCTTAACATCGATTACAGTTTCTTGCAGGTGGTAAAATTTGCAGCAGGCGTTGAAAAAACGGCTACATAAACTCTATGCAGCAATTGTAGAAAAATTCATTATTAATCTAAAAAATTCTCTATTAGTTGATTATGGGTCATGCAATGCATGATTCCTGTGCATATATTCATTATCTGTTATATTTCAAATTTATATACTCTTGCCTTTGCATCAAATTCCTTTATATTAAGATCAATTTCTCCTATATTCTTAAGGTCTTCTTCCAATGCTGATAGTTGGCCGACAAGATTCTCGGTTTTTGTGCTAGAAATAATCATATGTTTTTTCGAATATTCTCTTGCCTTTTTTATATCCTCTTGTGTAGCTTCAGCCGTACTAATTGGCCCTTTAGTAAATTCTCTTAATCCCGATTCCATCCTCGATGCTTCTATTATCGAAGCGCCATCAAAATCCGCAGCCATACTTCTGCTTTGAGCAATTCTACCATATTTATAATCTCCATAGTGGATAGATAGCCTTGAACCCATCTGGCTATCTTCATCCTTAATATAACTATTCATTTCCTCGATTTTATCTACGATATTCTTATACGCTTTGATTATTAATTTAATCGCCATTTCGATTTTCTGATTAGGGAAATGTCGTTTTGGCATTCCGGCAATAAATCCATCGCCCGCTACATGAACCTGGGAAATTCCAATAGCGCTTAAACTTGAATAAAAATAAAACGCCACCGATGTCCTGAAAAATGTTGCGCTCTGTTCCCCATTCTCGTTAAAAGTATGCATATTATCAGTTGCATATTTGCAGGCAGTACCATAGCCTGCAATATCCATGCAGATAACAATACCCTCCTCACTTAATACAAAATCATCACTGCTGATAGTAAGGGCGTTTCCTTTCATTTTGTCCAGATGATTTTTCACAATATATTCGACATTACTAATAATCGGTTTGGAAAGAAATAAGCTTTCCACTCTTTGATGCTTTCGACTATACCTTTTAGCGACGAATGATTCCATTTCATCGAGAGGTAAAAACACATAACCTCTTCGATTTTCTGGGTCAGCAATATTTCTCTGCCCTGTTCTCCCTAGCTCATTGCATATGAATCTATTTATTTTAAAACATTTAACTAAATCTGGAGAGCGTGCCGATCGCCTATATTCAATAAAGCTGCCTTCATTGCTAATCATTGGACTGGGCAAGCCCATCGAATATGCTAATCCCCCGATTTCTTTTTCTTGATTGAGCTCTTTTTCAAAGTTAGCGTATAAATCTTTTACAGCTTTAACCGTATCAGGGGAAGCATAAGATTGTTCTACCGGAAATCCTTTAAAAGGCGGTGTCCAATATCCTTCAGGATAAGGTGCTCCGCTATCAGAGCCTTTGAAACCATAGCTAGAATAGGTCAATAGCATAGAATGACCAAAATCATCCTTAACTACTATTTCTAATGTGAGAATAAGCCAAAATTGTGCAGGAGGGATATCTAAAGTGTATCCATCTGACAACCCATCTATAATTTTATAGAAGCCCTTTGTTTTTTTTGCCATAGTTACTTTATCGATTTACTATTTTATTTAAAGCTTTTTGTTTATTTAATAGATCCATTAAATTATCAGCTATCGACAGTTTTTTATGTTTTTTATAAGTGGTTGCTTCATCTATGTTTTGGCGACTGAGAGGAAACCATGTGTAATCAATGTTAGGCAGTGAATTCTCAGGTAGTTTGCATGTATGATATAGGAAATTATATGCCGTCCATATATTGGCACTTTTCGAAAATTTTAACGAAAAGTTTTCGTGTATAATTTGATCAGATAGCTCTACATTAGCGGTCTTAATAATTTCGGACATTTGTTTAAGGGCTTCTTTTTCATATTGATCAGAATACTCTTCTCGCAATGAAAAAAGATAATCAGATAGGTCAGAATACTTAACTGCGTCCATAAAGACATTGGTTCTATCCACCAAGAATGCGCCATATGGCAATACCCACATGTTCCAAGATGTTGGATGAGGATTACATAACAGAATTTCCGAGCATCCATTTTTTTTCTCATCACGCATAATAATACCAGTCAATGTAATTGCGAATCTAGAAGGTATCTCTTCATCAATCACCTTTTCTTCACATAAACTATCATTCAATTCCCAACTATAATCTTTCATATTCTCCTCCCATAAATTATTTGAATTTATTTAATCTTATTAATGTTTTGAAGTCAAGGCTCATATCTGTAGCTCACGAGGCCTTAGCAATTATTCTCGAATCCTTTATCTTATCGATAGAAGATTGTTTTCGATATGTTCAATTGCCTCCTTTTTTGATTCGAAAATAAAAGCCGAGCTATTAAAAGTAGTAGTCACCGGTCTAAATTTTGTTCGATCATAATTTAATAAAACTTCTTGGATTTGTCTTTGTTTATTTTTAATTTTGATAATATCCCATGAACTATGGGTGCATGGCAAATCAGGTAAATTTTCATCACTAATGATTAGCAAATCAGCCATAGTTAATCCCATTTCTTTAGCTGCCAATAATCTGTGGGTGCCATCCATTAAATAATGTTTATTTTTTTTCCTCTCAATAACAGGCGGAAAAACGATGCGATATCTATTTTCGTTATATATAATTGATGGTTCATAAATAATTCCCCCTGCTTCAATTATAGCTTTGGCAATTTTTTCCCCCCTTTCTTTGCGCGCATAGGTGGCATATCTGGACAAATGGACAATTGACTCTATCGATATTCTTTCGACGGATACTTCCTTAATTATTTCGTAATGTTTAATTCGCGCAAGCACACTATATAAATAGCGACTGATATCATTATAGCTAAAGTTATCGCGCAGAAGACTAGCTTTCATTTGTTTCACCCAATAGATTTATGATCTCATGATACAGTTCACTCTCAACGTCTCGAAAAAGACCATTTATAGGATATAGTTTAACAAGTTCATCAATTCTATTTAGTACATTATTCCTAAGAACTTTAAAAACCTTAATTATTGATTCGAAAGAACATTGAGGCACTGTCCGCAAAATATTATCTACATATTCCTTACCCATTTTATTTTCTATGTGTGCTTCCACTTTTTCTGAGGTGTAATAATCTCCAGTAAGTGCACAATAATCTAAACCGATTGAAATTGCTCGTAACTTATCTAAATCGGTTATTAGGGGTAAAATTTTTTTTCGAAAAGAATTCTTTCGAATTTTCATCAATCTTAGAACATATTCACTTATGGCAGCATCCAAATAATTGATTGAATTATTTTTTATTTCATTTTTAATAGATGATAAGATGCGAGTATAATTCCCCGTTTTATCATAGATTATCTGTGTTTTTGCTCTTATTGGTATCATGTCGATGGTTTCTTCACAGATTAAGAAGTAATCGATTTGAGTTTTATTAGTAAAAACATAAGAATATAAGTGCCCATAACCGCTAATATATTTTAGATGTGAGGCAACGACTACTTGCCTGCAGTGTTGAATCTGAATTGGGAATAGTTGCACATTCTGAAGAAATGCTTTGGTGGGGTAAAATAAGAAAATGTCAAAATCGGAATAAGTGTCCTGTCTTTTTGTGGCTAAGGAGCCTCCAATACCAATAGCTTCAATTGGTAATTGTGATTTTGCATTTTCTATTATAGAATTCAACGTGTCTTTTCCGATTCCGGTTATTTTGTTTGGCCCATTATTATTATCGATTTTTTCTGTCATAAAGCTACTGTTTCCTATATTCGTTTTGCTGAAATTATGAGAGTTCCTCCAATACTATGGATTATTTTTGCGATAAAATGAGACTCCTCAATAAGTAAAAAAAGATCAACCTGAGTATTTATCAACTCCACGTGCTAAAGAACCACCAGTGCCAAGACCCATAACCATAGGTCTTCTAAATAAACTGATATCATTTGTCACAATATGCTTTCTTGTGGAAATTTATTCATAAAATATCCTGCCAATCATTTACTTTTCTTTCATTTTTACAGAGCCAACTATAAGATTTGATCCTATGCTCGGAAAATATTTTGCTGGGAATCTAAGATTCAATCGTTTCCCACCCTTAAAGCGAATTCTCAAAAAGCTAGATTTCACTGATACGATATTAAACCCAAAATTTTTTAAAGCACCGACGAGAGAATCTTTTGTGAAGGGACGAATATGAAGCTTTAAGTAATCATGGAATGGATTTATGTGCCTGGGGGAATGGCCAAAAACAAAATTAAAACGATCTTGCAAACTTGCCAGATTTGGTGTTGTGATGACTAAAAGTCCCCCTCTTGATAAAACCCTATTACATTCATTTAGAAAGTTTGATACGTCGAATAAGTGTTCAATTAGTTCACCCACAAAGAGTGCATCAAAAGCACCAGATTTGAATGGAAAATTAAATTCTGCATCAAACTGAATGCATTTTAGACTAAAACTCCTCTTGGCTGTTTGTAATGGCCTTAATTGCAAATCTGATGAGTAAATTGAGTAGCCAGATTTTTGCAATGCATTTGATTGAAACCCAGTTGATGAAGCGATTTCTAATATTCTAATATCAGACGCATTAGTGTCTTTCGATTTAAAAAAATCATCAACCATATTTCTTCCTATTTCAAGCCGTAGGGAATGGTAACGTTTTTTTATATACCCATCAACTTCGTGAAGGTTATCGTATCTGTATTCATTTGCTTCTTTAATTTTTGAATTTGTATTTTCCATATATGGTCAAGCTATCTAATGTCTCCTTTATAATTGCACTCCGCATAATTTGCAAAAAAACTTGTCATTGTCTAAAAATATCCCTAAAAGATTAGAATTATATGATTTTTAATTGTCAGCAGCATAGCTAGTAAACAAATAGTCTAAACCATAAGAAACATTTTTAAAATTGTTTACGACACCCTGCTTTTCCAATTTTTCTTTGTAAGTTTGTGTCAGTATTGCTTCTTGAAATAAATAGCCTGAATAAATTTCTTCCGCACTTAAATCCAAAAAATGGTAAACAGGATACGATCTTCTATCATATCTTTTCCATTCTTTTGTATCGATAAATAAACTACTATTTTTTGATTCACTATATCCTAATCCAGGATAAGGAACGAAAATCTTGTTACCGACAATGTCGACATGGTCGTTTAATATTAAATCTCTTATACTTAATGCATCGTTCATTAATGTAGTTCTTTTTGTTCCTGGTAAACCAGTCATCATATACGCATGTATTGCAATGCTATTGTCAACTCTACGAATTAAATCACAAGCCTCAATCTGCATTGAATTACTGATCGATTTGTTTGACATAGCGAGAATATCATCATTTACATTTTCAAAACCCATTCTTATATACTTAAACCCTGCGTTTGCCATTTGTTTAACTTGGTCAACGGTCATTAGGTCAACTCTGGTATCACACGAAAAATTTAAATCGTAGTTAGATTTGGTAAGTCTATCAATTAAATCAGATTTTGAATCCCAATTTAAATTAAAAATAGAATCAGAAAAATGAATTAACGATGTAGGTGCCAAATGCTTTGCAAGTGTTTCAATCTCAAAATATATATCTAACGGTTTAGAGAAATTATAAGCTTTATTGAAAGGAGCATTACCTTCCACACAAAAATGACAGTGAAAGGGACATCCTTGTATCGTATTAATATTGTGTGCATATTGGTTTAAATTTCGATTTAGAAGACTGATATGGTTGACACTTGTCAAGAGAAAATAATATCCCCTGCCTCTTTTTTTTGACTATCAAATTCAAGAAGATTTTACTCCTTTTAAAATTTTATTGCCAGGGACGGTGTCATCAATTAACGACGGTTGATCACTCTGATATACGCGGGTTGGTTACCGCATGAATTGGCTTCGTCGTGGAGCTGCCCTTATCTATAGGCGGGAGTTTCAGTAAAAAATACCTATTCCCATAGTCTCAACTGGGGTTCTCCAACCGTGACAGCGCCCCCTGCAATAAAATCAAAAATTATGTGGTTGTTTTTGTGTTAATTTCCTCTTGGTTCCAATATAATTTTATGCTAATAAAAAGTATCCGATAAAACGGAGGCAGGCTCTGCTGGGGAGCAACCTGCCAAGGGATAATCGGATGCAGGTGGCATTAAATAATGCTCAAGGAGAAGTCGGCATAATCGCCGGCTTCTCTGGGTATTATTTAAGCCTTCCTGCCCATGCCTTTTAAAACCCAAAATGGAAGAGCGAAGCGATTCCTTTGTTTTATGCAGTTTTAGAGATTGCATGAGCAATAGCCCACATAAAGCCTGCCAATTCTCTGGCAATAGCTGTTTTTACAAGATTTGAATTTTTACCCCTAAATACCATCCGTTTATATCTGTCACATAGTCTTACCTGGGCTTGCCATGCAATTTTACAAATTTCTTGGGGTAACCCTTCATTACGTTTTGCAATGGCTCGACTTTTCCTGGCAGGGAGTCTATATGCTTGAGCTGCCTCAATAAGTGCACGACGTACGTGCCCATTTCCAGTTTTAGTAATTCTCCCCGGTCTTTTTTTATCTCCACTGTTGTGCTGTGTAGGTACAAGACCCAGGTATGCCATTAATCTCCCAGGGGATTCAAAACGGGTAAGGTCTCCAAGTTCTGATACTACAACCGCGGAAACAATCTGTGAGACCCCACGCAATGACTGAAGTGACTTATAGAGCTCATTTAACTGAGTCTGTTCCGCTAATTGTTTGATTTGTTCTGAAATCCGTTCCTGGAAACAGGGATTTAAAATCCAGCCAAAATCATCGGTTTAAAACCAGCCACCCGGTCGAATAGACATACCTCTCCGGCATTGGCATTAAGTCAAAGTAACAGTCCTCCTATAAGACT
>Ga0075111_1001628_pt1 | contig 10161 bp, 5 predicted proteins | sample AntAceMetag02UKK_FD_69787 | JGI IMG/M metagenome (GOLD analysis project Ga0075111, IMG submission 69787) | Saline lake microbial communities from Ace Lake, Antarctica - Antarctic Ace Lake Metagenome 02UKK | ecosystem: Environmental > Aquatic > Non-marine Saline and Alkaline > Saline | place... | reverse complement strand
TTCATTTTTGATGGCTTTTGCAAGGTCATCCCTGGTTTTGTCTGGTCCGTTAAAAATGATGCGCTTTCCCTTAACACCATTTCTCAATGCTTTATCGTATTCGAAGCCAGATACCACTTCGGCCCACGATCCTTCCTGGTGGTAGATATTGCATACGGCATCGAGGTAGTTGGTTTTGTACGACCATGCAAACTGCACTTTTGGGTAACGCATTTTAAAGGCCTTTTGTGCCTTTTTGAAATTGTTCCGAATGGATTTTTCGGAGAGCACAAAAAGTGGTGAGCCATAATCCCTAATCAGGTCTTTTACCGCTACGCCATCGATGTGTGTCTTTGGAAATTGCTCGGTTTTCATGCCAAATTTATTGGGCATATCGCTTTCAACGCGTTTTATGACCGGTCGTTCATATCTTAGTTTTTCCATGTTATTATTTGTTTGTTATTGTCACTTGTATGGAGACGGACGTTTCCCGATTGGTCGTGGCAGGCTGTCTGTCTTTACTTTCCTTAATCAGAGATGGACGTCCGTCCATCTTTACATTCCATTATTATGCTGTTTAGAGACGGACGTCCCCCGAATAATCGGGGCAGGCTGTCCATCTTTACATTCCGAAAACAATACTTCATTCCGGTATTCCAATCCCTCTATCTACCCTATTTCCCCTATATACCCTATACCTTTTTTCTACCCCCTACAACTCCCCTTCCTGGGAAATCGCGTGAAACTCCTTAATGTCAACAATCATGTCCCAGGCATAGCGGACAAACATTTTGCCAACGGTATATTCTGTGAAGGGTTCTACTGTTTCGCCCATAGCGAGAAGGACAAGTGCTTCGGGGATGTTTTGGCCAACACCCACCGACAAATAAATCCATGCCGGCATGCGTGGGTTGATCTCCAGAAGGTGGAACTTATTTTCTTTGTCTTTCATCAGCTCCAGCTCAAAGCCACTGCGCCATTTGGTCTGACTAATAAACTGATCGGTAAGTTCAATCATTTTTTTATCGGCAACAGAAATTCCGCCCCAGGCTTTACCTTTTTCGGTGATGTATTGCTTACGCATTGGAACGGCTGCAATGGTGTTTCCCAATCCATCGCCCAGGCCTGTCACATTAAACTCGGTGCCGTGCACAAATTCCTGGATAATGATAGGCACTCCCCATTTAGCGCTGATTTTATTGTAATAGGTCTTTACCTGATCAGCATTATAAGCCACATAGGCATCATAATATTTGCCCTTAACAAGCACCGGGTATTTAAAGTCTTTGGAAATATCCTTGATCTCGCTGCTGTTACTGATGTTTTTGCTCTTGGGAACATTGATGCCATATTTTTCACCAAATTCATTCAGGTTTACTTTGTGCCGTTCTTCAAATTGCTCCATTGTTGGAAGGCACATATGAATACCCATCTCCTTTAGCTTTGGTTCAAGGCGGATAAATGGATATAATTCTGAATCGAAATTTGGGATAATTACATCAAGTTGTTCATTGGCGTGGATATATTCGATGCGTTCCATAATGGCATCGATACCTGCCAGAGGGTAGGGTATCTGGTAGGTTTTGTCCACCAGATCGTGCATGAAAATACCAGGTTCCAAGGATTCGTATGCAAGACCGATTATCTTGCAATCAAAACTCTTTGCTTCCCGGAGTGCTCTAATTACAGCAACACCCGGTCCGGGACTGTCGATGGCATTTAAACCTGATACGGCTATATTTAACTTTCTTTTAGTCGCCATCTTCTATCAGAGAAAAGTTTCTCATAAGGTTAATAAAATCCTCGTAATCGTTTTGAAATGTTGAAGGTTCGACTGAATATTTAGAGGTGAATATCTCTCTCATCTCGTTCAAGGACTGTCCTTCTTTGATATTATTGATTATCTCGGCCCCAATGGGATTGACAGTGTAGGTTTCACCTGTATTGGGATTAAAAATCATCCCGGCACCGCTTACGGCAATATTCTGTTTTATATTCATGTCATGCTGGTATTAGTTTGTTTTAAATTTCACTGACGTTTCCCTACTTCTTAAATCAAAAATCGCCTGTCTCGCGGCAAGGCGCGTTAATCATCAATCAGAAATAGTTTACAGATAGGCAACAGCTAATTAATAATCAGCTTTTTTGCCCCTGATTTGTATTCACCCGCGCTAATCTGATAAAGGTAGGTCCCGTGAGGATATTGACTGGTATTAATTTGGAGATTTTCGAACTGTTGGTCGATCCTGAAAGAACGTATGATTTTGCCCTGCATGTCCATTAGTTGAATTTCTCCTTCATTAACACCCTGTGGTAATTCATAAGGAATTATTGAATAGTCGGTGCTTGGGTTTGGAAAGGCATTTTGAACATTCAATTGATTTTCCGGTCCGCCATCAGATGACAACAATTCACCTGGCAAATCATAAATTATCGTTAAAATTGAGTAGGGATAAAAGCTATAATCGTAAGCATAAACAGTGAGCTTGGTGCCGGCTTCACCAATATTATTGACATAGGCATATTGAGCGTTCTCCACTGTTTTCAATATGGATCCATCTTCATTGAGAACCTTTAGGGTGTAAGTGTAATACTGGTAAACTTCATCGTAATAATAGTAGATGTAAATAAGCGAAACAGAATTGTCATCGGTAAAAAGGTTTTCCGACACATACTTTATGTCGTACAAATAGTGACCTGTAGGAACGCTCAGGTCGATGGTTTTCCACAAAGAGTTGTCGGTATTGTAAATCCGGCATTGATTGGCCGTTACATCCATAACATAAAATTTGTAGCCAGAGTTGGCAAGTTCAGCGTAGGCACCTGAATGTTCATAGTCGGCTTCGAGTGTGATTTGCGCTGTGGCAAGGTTGAGTGTGAGCAGGAATGTAGCAAGTACAATAAGTGTTCTTTTCATTTGAGTTATAAATTAGATTTGATGTATTAATTTGATGTTGCAAAAGAATGATAAAACAGGTAGTTTTAGTTTACACTATTCTCAAAAAATTGTGTGAAATTTTAAAGTGGGGCTAGAAAACAGAATTTCTGATACAAGGTAATTTCTGCATGTTGAATTATAAGTAAAATGAAATAGACCTCTCAGATGCTACGATTGTTACTAATGACAAGCCTTTGTAACAGGCTAACTACAAACGAAAAACAGATTTCTCAGTCGTTGCACTCCATCGAAAAGACAAGGCAATAATCTAGTTGTGAAGAGGGGGACATCGGGCGCTCTGCGCCCGATGTCCCCCTCTTCATACCACCACAGTAAGAAACCTTGTCATTTCGACCACAGGGAGAAAACTATTCCCATTTGTCATCACACATTGAGGTTTTATTTTTTGGGTTCAAGAGATCGAATAGACAAGACTTCATGGGGGCAAGTATAGATACCACAACAAATGACAGCGAAGCCTAATGACGATCAATGACAGCAGAGCTAATGACAATCAATGACAGCAGAGCTAAATGACAATCAATGACGGCGAAGCTAATGACAACAAATGACGCGAAGCTAATGACAATCAATGACAGCAGAGCTAATGACAATCAATGACAGCAGAGCTAATGACAACAAATGACAGCATAGCTAAATGACAACTCAATGACGCGAAGCTAATGACAATTAATGACGGCGAAGCCTAATGACAATCAATGACGCGAAGCTAAATTACTATTCCTCCTCCTTGGAAGCCTCAGCCGCGATATAATACCCACCATTGATTACAATTTTGGCTCCTACCGGGAGTTCATCGTTCAGGCTCACCTGAATGAATCCTTTGTCATGAAAGCCGGTATTCACAAAGGCTTTTTCGAAATTCATCCTTTGAGCATTAACATCGCTGGTAGTGTAATAAATATAAGGTTTCCCGGTGCCATAGTTCATAATTGAACTTTCGGGCAGTGCATCAAAAATCTCCTCTCCGGTATGGATACCAGCCGATACAAACATACCCGGCAGAACTATTTGATCCGGGTTTTCGAACGCTGCAATCACTTTAACTACCCTTCCCATTTCTTCAACCGATCCGCCAATGGCAATCAGCGTTGCTTCGTATTCGCGTGCATCAATATTGGAAAGTCTGAAGCTTACACGTTGACCCTTCTTTATCTTTATGATATCCCGCTCAAACACACTTAATTCGACATACAACTGTTTCCGGCACACCACTTCAAACAATGGCTCAGTATCACCCACATTCGATCCTATCCGCGTAAGCACAGCGTTCACAATACCATCCATTGGCGAGATAATGGGTATCGCCTGGTAAAACTCACCATTTTTTATGCGTTCAGGATTTATTCCCGTTTGATTCATTATTAAAGTGAGGGATTCAAACCTTGCTTTAGCTGCGGTATAAGCATTTTTTGCCTGGAAAAGTGTTTTCTCCGACGACACTTTTTCGTCGAATAGCTTTTGTTGACGGGCATATTCATTTTCGAGGTATTCGATGTTGGAGGCTGTTTGAAGGTATTCCTGTTGTAGTTCGATATAGTCGGGATGCATGAGATAGGCCAACACATCGCCCTTTTTCACTGCATCGCCCTGCATTACTTTTATCTCCTGAACAACGCCGCCCAAAATTGGAGTAATGATCGCATCGTTGCTTGGTGGAAGTACAATTTCGCCACGGGCATTTACCTTGCCCGAAAGCCGATGAGGGAGAATATCACCAAATTCAATTCCGGCAAGTTGTATTTGCTCCTTGCTGAGGCTGGCAATTCCCGGTTCGATAACCTTGGTTTCTGTTTCATTATTGGGATTATCCCCTGCTTGTCTGCATTGCGTTATCAGCATTAGCAAAACTATACTGGCAACTATTGTTATTATTCTTTTCATTGGATGGTTATATTTTTTACTACGCGTTGTTTTCATTTCAAAACTATTTTCCTGTCAATGCTTCAATTTTAATAATGGCCTGGTTGTAGCTGTTAAGGGCGTCAACATAATCGGTAAGCAAGCTGTAAGCATACGAAATACTTAATACATATTCAAAGTAGGTCAGTTCTCCTGCTTCCAGGTTTCTATAACCGTCATTGATAATAAGGTCAGCCTGATCCAGGGTTTTTTCCTCAAATTTTTTCAATATCCAGCTATAATGATTTATTTCCAAAAGATGTTTCTGATATTCTGACTGGGCCCGGACGACGGCAAAATCGTAATTATTCATTTCCACTTCGCGTTGGATTTTTACCGCCTGTACCCGGCCCGATTGCGACCATGCCCAAATAGGGATATTTATACCCACACGCCAACCCTGGAAACCTTTTGCTTTATCGATAGTCTGATTAAAATAACCCACACTAAAGCCCGGAAGGTATTTCATGTTCTCGGCTTTTACAGCAGCATCCATCAGCTTAGCTTTTTCCATGTGCACCGTTAACTGAGGAATACTTTCAGAAACCGAATCGGTGGTAAGGGAAGGAAGGGGAAGTTTTGCTGATAGATTTTCAGCCGGCACAAAGCTTCCATCAGATCTTAGCAAGAGCTTTAGTTCCTGTTCCATTTTTGCAAGTTCCAACTCACGTTCGTTCAAGCGCTGCTCAATTTTCATGGCATTGGTTTCGGCAACAGAGACAGTAAGCAAGTTGATTTCACCGGTTTCATATTTCAATTTTACAGCATATAAAAACGCATCATAAATACTATCCTCTTCCATGGCAAGATCAAGCATGGTATAACTGGACAGCCAATTGAAGTAGGCTGATTTTACTGCTGATATTGTTTGCCTTTCGGCAAGACTTTGCTCGGTAGAACGCAATTGTATAAACTGTTTCTGGAATTTATTTTGAGAAGTATAAACCGTGGGGAAGTCGAATGCCTGGTCGATGTTGAAGTTGTGATCGATCAAGGTTGAATTAATTTGTCCGTGTTCATAAACAAATTCAGGTGCAGGCAAATCGAAAGAGGTCTTTTTCAGCTTTTCGGCCATCTCAAAATTCAGCCGGGCATTTTTTACAGAAGTATTGTTTTGCAATGCCATGCTGATGGCGCCATCGATGGTAAGGTGTGCTGTTGAAGGTTGCTCCTGTGAAAACAAAGCAATGGGCAGAACCAGCAGCAATAAAACAGTTGCAGTTTTAGCGATGGCATTTTTCATGGGTTTTAGATTCAGTCCATCGTTAAAAATAAGGTAGAGCACCGGAAGGACCACCAGCGTTAAAAAGGTGGAGGAGATAATTCCGCCGATGACCACAGTAGCCAGCGGCCTTTGCACCTCAGCTCCTGCAGCGGTAGAAAGCGCCATTGGCACAAAACCGAGGGCCGCTACAAACGAAGTCATCAAAACCGCCCTGAGCCTGCCTGCCGTTCCAACCCGCACGCGTTCGTAAATATTGGTCATGCCTTCCTTTTGTAGTTGGTTGTAATATGAAATCAAAACGATTCCGTCGAGCACGGCCACCCCAAACAGGGCAATAAATCCCACACCTGCCGAAATGCTAAAGGGCATATCGCGAAGATAGAGTGCCCAGATTCCGCCCACAGCGGCAAGCGGAATTGCAGTAAAAATCATGATGGATTGCTTGATGGAATGGAACGCAAAATAGAGCAATACAAATATCAATGCCAAAGCGATGGGAACAGCTACACTTGAACTGGCCTTGGCAGCTTGCAGATTCTCGAAAGAACCGCCATAAGTGAAGTAATATCCCGGAGGTAAAATAAAATCGGATGTAAGTTTTTCATTGACTTCGGCAACAAAAGATTCAACATCCCTGTTCCGCACATTTATACCGATAACGATACGCCTTTTGGTGTTGTCCCTGGATACTTGCATCGGGCCTTCTTTAAAGGAAATATCGGCAACCTGGTTGAGCAATATCAGCTCACCACCGGGTTTGTTCACCCGCAAGTTCTCCAAACTCCTGATGTTTTTGCGGTAGCCCTCATCAAGCCTCACTACCAGTTCAAATCTTTTTTCACCTTCAAACACTACCCCGGCAGATTCGCCGGCAAAGGCAGTTTTTATCACCCTGTTCACCTCTTCAATATCCAGCCCAAACTGTGCCAGTTTATCACGTTGGTAATCGACAACCAACTGGGGCAGGCCCACAATTTGCTCTACCTTTACATCGCCGGCACCTTGTATTTTTTGGATGATGGAAGCTGCCTCATTTCCTTTTTCGAAAAGTAAATCAAGGTCTTCGCCATAAATTTTAACGGCAACATCCGACTTTACACCGGTCATCAACTCATTAAAACGAAGCTGGATGGGTTGGGTAAATTCAAAGGAAACCCCGGCAATAACTTCAAGTTTTTCTTTCATCATTTCAACCAGGTCTTCACGGTTATCGGCTGAAGTCCATTCGTGCTTGGGTTTCATCACAATCATCATATCGGCATCTTCCACCGCCATGGGATCGGTAGGGACTTCGGCGGTGCCGATTTTGGATACGACCTCCTTAATTTCAGGGAAGTTTGCCAAAAGGATTTTTTCGGCTTTGGTGCTCGAGGCAATGCTTTCGGAAAGTGAAGATCCCGCGGGTAGAGTCATTTGTGCAGCAAGATCACCTTCTTCGAGCGTGGGAAGAAATTCGCCTCCCATACGCGCAAACATCCAGAATGAACCAGCCAGCAAAACAATCACCAACCCGATCAATGCGAGTTTAAAACGCATGGCCATTTCGAGGGTGGGCTTGTGCATCCTACTGAAGAAGCGCATGATTTTGTCAGCAATGGTTACTTTGTCCACAACATTTTTTTTGAGGAACATCGAAGATACCATGGGTACATAAGTGAACGAAAGGATCAATGCACCAAGCAGGGCAAAGCTGACAGTTTGCGCCATGGGTTTAAACATTTTTCCTTCGATGCCTGTAAACGCCAGGATGGGGAGATACACGATTAAAATAATGGCAACGCCAAATACCGCCGAACGGCTCACCCGTGTGCCAGCATCCAAAATATTCTGGTCGAGTTGCTGTTGCGTTATTTTGCCTTTATGCCGTTTATGGACCTGGTGGACAATTCCCTCAACAATAATTACAGTTCCGTCAATGATCATCCCGAAGTCGAGAGCGCCCAGGCTCATCAGGTTGGCAGACACACCAAACAACTTCATCATCGAAAACGCAAATAATAACGAGAGCGGAATAACCGAAGCAACAATGAGCCCTGCACGGAAATTTCCAAGCAATAAAACCAAAACGAAAATTACAATCAGGCCGCCAAGGGTGAGGTTTTCTGTTACGGTGTTGATGGTTTTTTTAATCAATTCTGAGCGGTCGAGGTAAGCATGAATTTCGAGGCCTTCGGGTAAAATATTCTCAGCTTCCGCGATGCGCTCCTTCACCCGTTTTATGACCTGGTTGGAGTTGGCCCCTTTCAACATCAGTGTAATTCCGCCCACAACTTCGCCTTCGCCATTTCTTGTCATTGCACCAAAGCGTGGAGGTGCGCCAAATTTTACTTCGGCCACATCCTTAATTGTGATGGTGGTGTTGCCAATGGTTTTTATGGCAATATTTTCGATATCGCCAAATGTTTTCACCAAACCCTCGGCTCTGATGTAATAAGCATTCGGCCCCTTCTCAATATAACTCCCACCTGTGTTCTGGTTGTTTTTTTCGAGGGCATCAAAAATCTCAGAAATGGTAACGTCCATCCCCACAAGGGTTCGCGGGTTTACAGTTACCTCGTACTGTTTCACCAAACCACCAAAGCTGCTGATTTCGACAATCCCAGGAATTCCGGATAAGTATCTTTTTACAATCCAATCCTGAATGGTCCTGATTTCCATCGAAGAATAAACATTTTCGTAGCCCGCTTTGGGAATAATCACATATTGATAAATCTCACCCAGGCCGGTGGTTATAGGCATCATTTCGGGGCTGCCCATGCCATTTGGTATTTGTCCTTCGGCCACTTGTATTTGTTCACCAACCAACTGCCGGGCAAGGTATTGGCTCACATCATCCTCGAAAACAATAGTCACCACTGAAAGCCCGTAACGTGAAATGGACCTGATTTCGACCACATCCTGAATGTTGGCCATGGCAATTTCCACCGGGAAGGTGATAAACTGCTCAACCTCCTGCGGCGCCAGCGACGGCGAAATGGTGATTACCTGCACCTGGTTGTTGGTAATATCGGGGACGGCATCAATGGGAAGGTTGATGAAACTGTGTATGCCCCACAGGATCATGGCCAGGGTGAGCAAACCCACAATCAGCCGGTTCTTGATGGAGAAATCAATTATTTTGTTCAGCATAGCGAGAGAGCTAATGAATTAGTGAATTGTGATCGATAAAAAAATATGTAACCATTTGTCCGATTAGTTTGTTTTATTAAGCAAATTGACTGCTTTATACCAGTAATAAAACCCGGATTTATCCGGCTGGCGTTTTAGCCTGTTTAAAAAATTCCAGTCTGGATCTTCAATATTTAATTCTTTCATGTCTTGTCCTTCAAAATAATTGATAGGTGAGAGATCGTTAACCAAAATTTTAGCTGCTAAATAAGCCACTCTTGCCGCTGCCGGTACCGCATCATCAATTCTAAAATTACCAGTCACAAGAAAACCGGTGCCAAATGCTATAATTCCTCTCTGAAGTTCTTTGAACCGGGCTTTCTCATCGTTGGTTCCACCTTCCCTTTTTGCAAGTATAACGCAAGTATCAATTGTATCTTGTAATGCTTTTTTTGGGCTTAATTCTAAGTCTGGATTACCGTTTTTACGGTATTCAATTTCATGTTTAGCAAAAGCCATAAAGCTTTCAGACACAATCTCAATGTTATCTATTTGCTCAAATAATTTACTCAAGTCAAATAGTTGTTTGCAAATCTCCATGGAGAATGACTGTTTGTCTTTTCCTTTAAAGTAAGGAATACCAATTGTATTTGGTGCAAAAGCAGTTAGCTTGTCTCCCGTAATAGAATCAATGGAGGGAACTGTGACCAAGGTCTCATATTCCAAATCGATCCATTTTGTCACTATGGGTTTTTCAATTACCTCAGGATAAATGGACTCTTCAATCAATATATCCAGCAAAATAGTTCCTGAACCTTGTTTTTTAGTATCAAAAAGTAATTTGTAATGTGCCTTTGGAACACCCGGTTTATAACTACGATGTTCATCCAATTTCCACTCAGTAAAGTTTGATGAACCAATAACCTTATTGAGAGTATCTTCTATATTTGCTCTACTGGTTTTACTGATGATATCAATATCAATTGAG
>Ga0075111_1001627_pt1 | contig 10162 bp, 9 predicted proteins | sample AntAceMetag02UKK_FD_69787 | JGI IMG/M metagenome (GOLD analysis project Ga0075111, IMG submission 69787) | Saline lake microbial communities from Ace Lake, Antarctica - Antarctic Ace Lake Metagenome 02UKK | ecosystem: Environmental > Aquatic > Non-marine Saline and Alkaline > Saline | place... | reverse complement strand
ATGAAAACCAGGAGAGACTTTATTAAAATTTCGGCATTAGGAACTGCTGGAGCCACTTTGGCTGGCAGCATGTTATCTTTTGGCCAGGGATCCTCAGCACTGGATAAATTTACAAAAAAGACCGAGCCTCTGGGAAAATTAAAACGTTCCCCAACATACTGTGAGGTATGTTTTTGGAAGTGTGCAGGCTGGACATATACCGATGAAAACAATAAGGTTGTCAAAATAATTGGGAACGATGAAGACCCACACTGTAATGGCAGACTTTGTCCGCGTGGTACAGGAGGAGTAGGCATGGTTAATGACAGCGACAGGTTAACGCAGCCACTGATCAGAACTACAATAAACGGAGAGCAAACCTTCAGAGAAGCTACATGGGAAGAAGCATTCGACCTAATTGCTTCCAAAATGAAAGAAGTATCAGAAAAGTATGGACCGGAAGCCTTTGCACTGTTTAATCATGGTTCTGCCGGACATCACCTGGGGCATCTTTTCAAGGCCTATGGTTCAACAAATATTACTGCGCCATCCTATGCACAATGCCGCGGGCCTCGTGAAGTTGGCTTTGCAGCTACATTTGGCACGGGAGTAGGTTCGCCCGAACCTACAGATATCCGCGACACAAAATGCCTCGTATTGATAGGCTCTCACCTTGGCGAAAACATGCACAATAGTCAGGTACAGGAAATGTCGGATGCCATCGACAAAGGCGTTTCCATTATCACAGTTGACCCAAGATTTTCAACCGTAGCCAGCAAATCTAAATTCTGGTTACCAATAAAACCTTCAACCGATCTTGCGTTGCTTTTGGCCTGGATTCATGTCATCATCAATGAAGAGTTGTATGATAAAGATTATGTTGAAAAATACACCTACAGACTCGATCTGCTTAAAAAGCATGTGGAAAACATGACCCCCGAATGGGCCTACGGCATTACTACAATAAAGCCGGATGTTATTAGAAAAACTGCCCGTGAAATGGCCGACGCCTCTCCATCAGTGATTATCCATCCCGGACGACACGTTACCTGGTATGGCGATGATAGCCAACGTGCAAGATCCATGGCAATACTAAATGCGCTTTTGGGATCATGGGGTCGTCGTGGTGGGTTTTATTTCAAGGAAAGCTTAAAGGTGCCCCACTTCCCCCACCCTGAATATCCAAAACCAAAATGGTCGTGGCGCGATACTCTCAATGGCAAATATCCACTGGCTGGTTTGGCCATTGCCAACGGACTGATCGATGCATCCATCCCTTCGCCTGACAATAAACATTTGATTAAAGCATGGATGGTTGCCGGTACAAACCTTCCGCTCACAATGCCACAAAAAGATCAAACGAAAAAAGCATTTGATGCTGTTGAATTTGTTGCTGTGGTTGATACAATGCCCATGGAAATTACCGGTTATGCTGATGTTGTTCTTCCCGAATGTACTTATCTCGAAAGATACGACGACCTGAGAACTTCACCTAACCGCGAACCATTTGTTGCCCTGCGCATGCCGGCCGCTGAGCCCTACGCCAATACTAAACCGGCATGGTGGATGGCCAAACAACTGGGTGAAAAACTTGGTTTGGGAGAATACTTCGCATACGATGACTTTAGCGAAGTCCTTGACTGGCAGCTTCAGCAGGTTGGCTCATCACTGGAAGAAATGCAAAAAATTGGAGTCAAAAAATACAAACGCAAATCAGGGCCTCTTTATTTAGGTAAAGATGAAGACTATACTTTTAATACAAATACCGGTAAAATCGAACTTTTTTCCACAGAATTTCAGGAAAATGGATTTGATCCGATGCCTTCTTTCACGCAGCACCCTGAACCACCAACCGGATATTATCGGTTGATATACGGCCGCGCTCCGATGCATACTTTCAGTCGGACGGCAAACAATCCAAATCTTCACGACCTGAAAAAAGAAAACTCCATTTGGATTAATCCAAAAGTAGCCAGTTTGTGGGGATTGAATAAAGATCAATACATCTGGATAAAAAATCAGGATGGCGTTGTATCGAAATTTCCTGTAAAAGTCAGGATTACCGAAAGAATAAGATGGGATTCAATATATATGGTTCACGGGTTTGGGCACAGCGATAAAAAACTAAGCCGTGCTTATGGAAGAGGCGCCAGCGATTCCGACATGATTACCAACGTTATGGTTGATCCGATAATGGGAGGAACCGGGATGCGTGGAAATTTTGTAACATTTTTAACTGAAGACCCAAAAGAGGAGGTTAACTCATGAGATATGCCATGGCAATAGACACCAAAAAGTGTGTCGGGTGCAGCGACTGTGTGGTTGCCTGCCAAACAGAAAACAATGTTCCAATAGGTTATTGCCGCGACTGGGTAACAGAAACGGTTGCCGGCAGCTACCCTAATGTTGAAATTGAACTTAGAACAGAACGCTGTAACCATTGTGATAACTCCCCCTGTGTTCGTTGTTGCCCAACAGGTGCCAGCCATATTGTTGAAGGCGGAGTGGTCTTGGTTACTCCCGAAAAATGTATCGGGTGCGGTGCTTGTATCGAATCCTGCCCTTATGATGCCCGTTATTCGCACCCAGATGGCTACGTAGATAAATGCACTTTTTGCAATCATCGGGTAGTCAAAGGCGAACAACCTTCATGTGTTGCGGTTTGCCCTACAAAGTGCATGTATTTTGGTGATTTGGATGATCCCAACAGTGATGTATCCAATGCATTGAAAAATAGAAAATATAAGGCTCTGGCTCCTGAAGCAGGAACTAACCCACAAATTTTTTATCTTATTTAATATAGAAAAAAATGAAGGAAGAATTATTTATTAGCGGACGCGACATTCCTAATATCGACCCGTTTTTACACATCTGGCACTGGCAAATTCCCATTTATCTTTTTTTGGGCGGCCTTGCTGCAGGAATCTTGTTTTTTGCCAGCTTGTTTACAATTATAGGTAAAGAAAAAGATATGCCGGCAACAGTAAAGTGGGGACCATTTTTTGTTCCCGGCGCACTTGTATTGGGATTGTTTATGCTCTTCTTGGATCTTAAACACCAAATGTTTTTCTGGCGACTTTACATGACTATTCGTATGGATTCACCCATGTCGTGGGGAGCCTGGGTACTCATGTTTATTACACCGCTCTCGTTTCTTTGGGTAGCAAGTTACCTCAAAGATCTCATTCCTGATTGGAATTGGAAATACAAATGGATTGAGGGATTTTTGGAATGGTTTAGGAACAGCCGTACTCCCATCGCATGGTTAATGATGGGGCTTGCAGTTGTGCTGGGCATTTATACCGGTATTCTGTTGAGTGCCTTTAATGCGCGACCGCTATGGAACAATGCGATTCTCGGGCCCTTGTTCATGGTTTCCGGGATGTCAACAGGTGTTGCAACCGTTATGTGGATTTCGAAGAGCCACTACGAACGTAAAATATTGGGCCAAATTGATATATTGCTAATCGTTATCGAATTGTTTTTTATCACCCACATGTTCATGGGCATGCGTGCCGGATCTGAGGTAATGATTCAAGCAGCCGACCTGTTTCTCGGTGGACAATTCACTGTTTCTTTCTGGGTGTTCGTTGTAATTCTTGGGCTTATTTTTCCAGCAATTCTTGAAGCGCTTGAGCTACGTGGATATAAAGTTCCAATAGCAATACCCGCATTATTAATTTTAATTGGCGGCTTGGTTTTTAGGTTTGTAATGGTTGAGGCCGGACAAATTACAAGATATCTTTATTAAAAAATAAATTCAATATGATGAAAGACAAATCAAAAATATACTGGAACCCATATTTTGGGGGTGTAATGTTGGGCTTACTTTTATTGGTAACATTTTACATCACCGGAAGGGGATTAGGTGCAAGTGGCGCTGCAAAAAGTACTGTGGTAGCTACGATTAATAAAGTTGCACCTGAACATGCACAGGAATCAACTTATTACAGCAAATTTATTAGCGACGACAATCATCCACTCAACCAATGGCTGGTTTTTGAAGTTATTGGAATTTTAGCAGGAGCATTGCTGTCAGGAGCACTTTCAAACAGACTAAAATTTAAAGTGGAGCATTCACCAAAAATTACCTCGGGCCGAAGACTTGTATTTGCAGCTCTTGGTGGCTTAGCGTTTGGCATTGGGTCACAATTCGGTCGTGGCTGTACTAGTGGCGCCGCCTTAAGCGGAATGGCGTCACTTGCACTTGGTGGATTCATTGCTATGCTTTCCATATTCGGAAGCGCATATGTATTTGCATATTTTTTTAGAAAAAATTGGATTTAATCACACACAAAATTAAATAACATGGGACCACTCATTCCATTAGGTATTATCGACTCGAGCTGGAATAATGTATTTGCAATCTTAATAGGAATTGCTTTTGGATTTATACTCGAATCATCAGGATTTTCATCAAGTCGCAAACTAGCCGGAGTTTTTTACGGTTACGACTTTACTGTATTGAAGGTATTCTTTAGTGCTGCTATCACCGCAGCAATTGGTCTTTACTATTTCTATTTTCTAGGATGGATAGACATAACCATGATTTACGTTAACCCCACTTATCTTGGTTCTGCTATTGTTGGCGGAATTATTATGGGGCTGGGATTTATCATGGGAGGCTACTGCCCGGGCACAAGTTATTGCGGAGCGGCAATCGGCAAAATAGATGCTATTGTTTACTCAGTAGCCATGATGGCCGGTATATTTTTATTTTCGGAATTCTATCCATTTTTCGAAGATTTCTACAATTCAGGTTCTCTCGGAAATGTTACTGTTTATGATACACTTGGCATTTCGGTAAGCCTATTCATGATCATTCTGATTGTAATCGCATTGGTGGCTTTTTATGTCACTTCTCTGATTCAGAAAAAAGTAAAAAAAGTTGAATACTAACCTATTATAGCTATGAATAAAACCTACATATTACTTGCTGGAGTTCTGATTATATTAGGACTCGGATTATTTGTGCTTGAGGCAAGGGAACATACTGATGTAATTGCTCCGGAAACATTGTTAACTGATTTGGACGAAAACACAAGATATGTTTTTTCTGATGAACTGGCACGCAGAATTATCGAAGGAGACCCATCAGTGCAATTGATTGACGTACGCGACCCCTATGATTTTATGGACTTTTCATTGCCGGGCGCTGAAAACATTCCAATATCTGACCTCTGCACTGAAATGACCGATGAATTATTGACGGTTCCGGGGAAAGATTTTATTTTTTATTCAACTGGCGATGTTGATGCGAATAAAGCATGGATGATTTCTCAACGATTAGGGTATAGCAGATTATACATCTTAAAGGGTGGTTTAAATAATTGGGTTAAAACAATCATCAAACCTCAGCCACCTGCCGAAAGCCAACCATCAGAAGCCTTTGATCTATATCAATTCAGACTGGGTGCAAGCCAGTATTTTACCGGAGGAAACAATACTGTTATCACTGATGCACCTGCAATGGAAATCAAGTTTGAAAGGAAGAAAAAGAAAGCTGCCGTTGAGGGTGGGTGTTAATCAATATCAAAATTATAAAAGAAAAGTTAGCTTCATTTCGAAGTATTTATTGAAAATTCGCTAATAAGTGTAAATAAAAATGTGAAATTGGTAAAAGTAGAGGATGAATATATTTAGAGGATTAAAAGATTCATAGAAATAAATCACAAAATTATTCACTCTTCTTTCTGCCATCTAAAATCTAATATGCAATGAGAGAGCACAAAACAAATAGGCTTGTAATAGCAGTAGCAGTGTTTTTAGGGGTTTTGATTATGGGTTACATTTTCATGAAAAGCCCCGATTTAATTTTTGTGGAAACCCCACAGCAGACCATTGATTTTTTAATGGAATCAGATTACGAAATACTACCTGAGGATGTTGCCTATAATGTAGAATTTGACGAACCGGGATTTATTTACATTGATTTGAGAAATCCCTATGAGTTTGTTAAAGGAAATGTTGCAACTTCAATCAACATACCACAAACTGATTTACTTGAAAAATCAACGCTTGAGTTTTTTAACGAAACACAAAAGGATTCGTTAACCGTTATACTGATTAGTTATGACGAAGCCGCAGCAATTGGCCCCTGGCTAATTTTGAAACAATTAGGCTACAACAATACAAAGGTCATGAAAGGTGGTTGGAATTATTATGCCAACGAATCGCTCGACCCTTATGATATGCCCGAGGTTCCGAAATACATGGTTGAAGAGCCTGCTTATGACTTCGCTTCAATTATGGAATCAATGAAATCTTCATCTGCTGCTGTTGAAACCGATGCTCCCGAAATTGTTCTGCCTACAAGGAAAAAGAAAAAGGCTGCAGTAGAAGGGGGATGTTAGGGTTGACTCTTTTCGTTATAAAAGACAAAAAATGAGAGTTTAAAAAATAAACACATTAATTCTGCAAATTTGTATGAGCTGGCGTAATGCCGGCTTTTTTATTTTTAATGATGTATTGCATGCGCTCAACAATTAGTAATTTTGGCGAGTTTCATCAAAGAATTAAATGTCAGAGGTAATATCAAATAAGAAAAAACCGGGAAAGTTGAATCCTCGAAAGTTGCCACCTAAGCGCAATTATCGCGATCATCTATTAAATTTCCGCAAAGTATTGATTCGGATTGTAGCAATAACAATGCTTTTGGCGGTGTTAGCCTTCATGAACCGTCCCTTCATATTCGATAAGATTTTATTAGCTCCAAAAACCGAAGAGTTTTTCACCAACCGTTTACTATGCCTCATTGGGGAAATACTGGATATTGATAACCTTTGTTTTAACACTGAATCACTTACAATTATCAATGTAAATATGGCAGGCCAGTTTTTAACGCATCTTTACGTTTCTATCATTGCCGGAGTAATTCTTGCTTTTCCATACATACTATTTGAGTTGTGGACTTTTTTGGCCTCGATACTTAAAATAAAAAACCGACGCACAACAATTGCAACTATTTCTTCCGGCAGTTTCCTTTTCGTTTTAGGCCTCTTGTTTAGTTACTTTCTAATTGTTCCGCTCACGGTAAATTTCCTGGGTACTTATTTTGTGAGTAGTGAAGTTAAAAATACTGTAATGCTTAGTTCTTACATCAGTACAATTGCATCGCTAATTTTAGGTGTAGGTGTATTTTTTGAACTACCGGTCATTATTTATTTTCTAGCCAAATATGGAATCGTTGGACCCGATTGGCTTAAAAAAATGCGACGAATGATGATTGTAGTTATCCTTATTATATCTGCCATCATTACACCGCCCGATATTATCAGCCAGGTGATGGTTGGCATTCCACTACTCATTCTTTACGAAGTAAGCATATGGCTTGCAAAACGAGCCTACAAAAAGGCATAAAGAACTCAAAAATATTTTGCTTTTTTGTTTCAGGTAACATCCGGGGAATTACTCCACACCATTATATCCATGGGCACACCCAATCTTAGCCCGTTTTGCTTATCTTCTGTAATTGTTCAGGTTGTAATAAGGTTATATTGGAGCCGGAAATTTTTATAAAACCTTCGTTTTGAAATTTTGCAAGGGCTCGTGTCGTACTTTCTCGTGTAATCCCAAGCAGGCTGCCCAATTCATCCCTGGTAATTGGAAGTTTAAATGTATTGCTACCAAATATAATTGTTCCGAAATAGAGTAATGCATCAGCTACTTTTCCAAAGGTTTGTTTAGCATTAATATTGAGAAACCTACGGTGACTATTTAGGTTGTCCCGGGAAACTGAAACCAATATTTCATACGCAAAATCACCATTGCTGCGCACCAGATTTTTAAACGTTTCAACATCAATATAGCAAACCTTAACATCGTTCAAGGCCTTGCAGGAATAGTGGTTTATGCGGTCGCCAAAAAGCGAATTCAACCCAAGGTATGAAAGGCTTTTTATTATCTGAACGACTTGATCGCGACCATTCTCACTCTTTTTATATTCCAATACAAGCCCATCGCGCAGATAAACAATATGAGAGGTAAGAGAACCCTCATGATAAATATGATCATTTTTCTTTAATGTAATTTCGCGGCAATTTTGTTGGAGCCCTTCAAGCTGGTCATCATTCAGAAGAGCAACAGCACTAAACCGTTCCTTACATGATTTACAACTAGAGAATTGTTTACTGAAAGTATTAAATTCAAAACCCATAGGTTCAATTTTTTTTTGATTACAAAGTTAATCAATAAAAAGTTGTTGTGACAAATATCACATAGATATAATGAATCAATCACAAAAATAAATTTGTCCTCTACCCAAGCTAATCCTTACCTTTGTAATTAACAGTAATTTTTATTTAAAAACATAATGTTATGAAACCATTCGTCTGCAAATGCCTCTTCCTATTGCCTGTCATTCTATTCGTGGACTATGTTATTCTGGCAATTTTCGGTGTCACATCCTGCCTGTTTGGTGGGGGCGAGAGCGAATTCTGTAATACTTATGCAGCAGTTTCAATAATGTTAATATCGGCATCGCTGGTTTTTTTAGTGGTTATTATAACACAAAAAAACAAAAAAGAAGTTTGCGATGCGGATGAAGTAGCACCATAATTTAACAGGAACATTTTATCTCCAAATAAAAAACCCGGGTAAGAAATTCTTACTCCGGGTTTATTTTTTACCAATACTAAAATTCTATCCTATTTTTTTATCCACAATTTCTATAATCTTCTTTTCTAGTTCCATGGCTCTTGTTTCTATTTTACTGCCCTTTTGAAGCAGATTGTTCACAAACTCCTTATCATCCAACCCTGCCCCATTAATTCTAACATTCATAAATGCACCACGAACAGCAGCACGAGCACACAAAGCGCCAACACCGGCATCTGAAACAGAGTTTGGATTTCCGATTTCAGCCATTGCTTTCATCACCTCCATCGAATCAAAGGCCTTTTGCATAACCTTAAAAGGAACCTCCATCGCATATTTTGAGGCATCTTCGATAGCTTGTTTACGTGCAGCTTTTTCGGCATCAGATCCTTTTGGCAAGCCAAAGGCATCCATAATTTTGTTGAAAGCATTTGTATCTTCATCAACAAGATGCAGTAATTCATCCTTAATTTTTTGACCTTTTTCAGCCCAATCCGAAAATTCTTCCCAGCGCTCATCCCAGCCACGCTTGTGTGAAGAAAGATTGGCAACCATCGTACCCAACGAAATCCCCAAAACACCAGCATAAGCTGCTATGGAGCCACCACCGGGAGCAGGAGACTCTGAGGCAGTTTCATCGGCAAATTCCGTAAGGTTCATATCAACAAGTTTCCTGCTGCCTGTATCAGCCATCATGTATTCGATAATTCTTTCCTCGGGTTTGAAAGGTTTTAAATCGTCAAGACCTAAAGATTTTACGGCAATTTTTATGAGTTCAGATTGTGAAACGCCGGTTGATCTTTTTTGCTTCTTCAAAAAATATTTACCGGCATCAAGCATGGCGTTTAAAGGAATCAATCCAACCAATTCGGAACCAGTAACCCGAATTCCCCGCTCGGCTGCCTTTTTACTGGCTTCCTCAAAGGCCACGTGTACCGGAGTAATACTGATATTTGTTAGGTTCAGCGAAATCTGGGCAATGCCATATTCTTCAATGTACCAACCAATACCTTTTACCGATTTCAAAGTACCGGGAATATTTACCGCATTCCCCTTTTCATCGCTTACAATTTTACCGGTAATCGGGTCACCTTCTCGTTTAACGCGTCCACGCTCACGAATATCAAAGGCAATGGCATTTGCTCTTCTTGTGGATGTTGTATTAAGATTAACATTATAGGCCACCAAAAAATCACGTGCGCCAACTGCGGTAGCACCTGATTTAGCATTAAATTTTGCAGGTCCAAAATCGGGTTTCCATTCAGGCTTTACCAACTTTTCGGGCAGTCCTTCATATTCTCCAGATCGGCATGTAGCCAGATTCCGGCGCTTTTCTGTAAAGGCAGCATTTTCATAACAATAAACCGGAATTTCCAATTCTTCGCCAATACGCCTTGCAAGTTTGCGGGCATACTCTACAGTTTCCTCCATGGTAATATTTGCCACAGGAACCAAAGGACATACATCAGTAGCGCCCATGCGGGGATGCTCGCCTTTGTGTTTTGCCATGTCGATAATCTGGGATGCCTTTTTCACCGCCCTGAAAGCTGCTTCAATTACTTCATCGGGGGTACCAACCATTGTTACC
>Ga0075111_1001625_pt1 | contig 10166 bp, 12 predicted proteins | sample AntAceMetag02UKK_FD_69787 | JGI IMG/M metagenome (GOLD analysis project Ga0075111, IMG submission 69787) | Saline lake microbial communities from Ace Lake, Antarctica - Antarctic Ace Lake Metagenome 02UKK | ecosystem: Environmental > Aquatic > Non-marine Saline and Alkaline > Saline | place... | reverse complement strand
AGGTGCAAAAATGATCATCCTCAGCCACCCTCACAATCCCGGCGGCAGCGTATGGACAAAAGAAGAACTCACCCAACTTGCAGAAATCTGCATTGAAAATGATGTATTAATGGTATCCGATGAAATCCATTCAGATCTCCTCTTCGAAGGCTTTCGACATATTCCGCTGGCATCAATTTCTGAGGAAGCTGCACAAAAAACAATCACCTGCAATGCTCCATCAAAAACATTTAACCTCGCCGGCCTGGCCACTTCCTACCTTATCATCCCCAACAAAGATTTGCTCGACAACTATAATAAAATGCTGAACGACAAAATGCATGTGAATATGGGCAACATGTTTGGCCCCATTGCATTAAAATCTGCCTATGGGCAGGGTGAAGAGTGGCTGAAACAATTGCTTGACTACGTTTGGGGGAATGTCTGTTATGTTGATGATTTCCTGAAAAAGGACATTCCGCAAATCAAAGCAATCATCCCCGAATCGACTTATATGATTTGGCTCGACTGCCGTGAACTTGGTTTGGAAGGCGATGCCCTGAAGGATTTCTTTATCACAAAAGCAAAAGTTGGTTTTAACGATGGCCGGGTTTTCGGTACAGGTGGCGACGGCTTTATGCGTATAAATGTTGCCTGCCCACGAACGATGGTAAAACAGGCAATGGAGCAAATCAAGGCAGCAATTTTGAAGATTGATATTGTGGTATTGTGATTATTTTGAATTTTTCAAATCAAATATCGAGTAGATTTTTTTAGTCTAAAGACGGACACAATTAAGAGATAACATAGGAAGGGGGATTTTAACACAAATCCGGCGAAGCTATTCTGCCACGGTATTGTTATTTAAAGCTGAAATAATTATCAACTGATTGTTTAATCGTATCTTTAATCTCAGCCCAAAACACCTTTTCAAACATTTTTGGCATTTCATCATTCTCAGCATCTACAAAATAGGAGAGGCTTTTCAATACCATGAACTCAGAGCCGTCATGGTATTTCTGATTGTAGAATTGCAGCATCTGATTCAGGGAAAACTCCTTTAACAGGAAATACAAATCGATAAAATCTTTTTTCGAACCCCTACCCGTTATTGCAGAAAGCTTCACGGCAGCAATATCCTTTTTACTTGCTAATCTCAGATTATTAACGCTAAGTTCTTCATCAATCCATGGATAGGGATAATTAACCAAATCAACTTTAATATCATCTAAAAGGTAAATAAAAATATTGGGACTCTTTTTCAAAGGAGAAACCCTAGCAATCGAATTAAGGATATTGTTCAATTCAAGACTATCAGTAGGCATTTTACCAAACAAATCAATATCCACGGAGTTGCGATGGCCTAATTGTAAAGCAAGGCTTGTGCCTCCAACAAGCCGAAGGTTTTCGAACTCAGGAACCTGCATTAACTTCCTTAAAAGTTCCAGTGTTGAGGTATCGATTGTTGAAAAGTGTAACATCTGAATTTCTCTTTAGGGATTTTTGATAGCATGGAAATAAACGAAAGAGAACGGGGATCGAGGTCTTTGATAGTAAGTGCAATTTTTGTAATTTCCTGAATGCCTACATTCCGATAAAGCAAATCCCAGTCTTTTATTAATCCATAATCCAAAACCCGTTTTACTATAAATGTGCCATGTTTTTCAAAGCTTACAGTTTCAGCATTTACATCCCAAAATAAGTGAGGTGATAATTGTTTGATGTCAATGTTTGTGTTTTCCATTTTTAGAATTCGATAATTGCAAAGATAATATTCTTAGTGTAAGATTTTGGCTTTAGTATTTTTGGAATCCCTACCTTTGGCAGAAAAAAATTAAACCTGTAATCTATGAGAAATACCGCCATCGTACTATTGACCTTTTCGCTTTCAATTTCGGAAGGGTTTAAAGCCCTGACTGCAAGCAGGGGCTGGAAACCCTGGATTGTGAATACAATAAAATTAGGGTCGCTATCCCCTCGTTCCTCGGGGCTTGTCTGCCTCGCCATAAGGCGGGCATCCCTTCTCATTATATTTGCAGTATTGATTTCGCAAACAGCAACTGCTCAAAGCACCCAGGAACTTCAGCAACAAATTGAAGCACTCAATGGGGAAATTGAAGGTATGCGACATACTTTTGATGTACTGGATAAACATATCGACGACTTGTTGTGGTATCAAAAAGTAGGCGACATTGCTTTCGTTGACAAGGTTTATATTTATGGCCCGCCAAAATGGAAAGAAGAAAACCCGACAGCACAGGGGGCCGGAAACCCGGTTAAGTTCTGGACCTATACCTTCATTCCAAAATCCATTGACCCGGAAAAGAAATATCCCTTAATCGTATTTCCTCATGGTGGGGTCCATTCAGATTTTTCTACTTATTATGCCCACATTGTCCGGGAGTTGATTTCGCAGGGTTACATCATCGTTGCTGCCGAATATCGCGGAAGTACAGGATATGGAAAAGGCCATTACAAAAAGATTGATTACGGTGGGTTGGAAACCGAAGACGTGAAAGCCAGCCGCGATTATATGATTGAGAACTTCGATTTTGTGGATAAGGACCGGATTGGCATCATTGGTTGGAGCCATGGCGGATTGATTGCCCTGATGAATATTTTCGACCACCCGGACGATTACCAGGTGGCATACGCCGGTGTGCCTGTTAGCGATATTATTGCCCGGATGGGCTACCAGACCCAGGATTACCGCGACCTCTATTCGGCAGATTACCACATTGGCCAGACCGCTTATGAAAATGTTGAAGAATACCGCCGCCGTTCACCCGCCTGGAATGCCCATAAAATGAAGGATACTCCGCTTCTGATCCAAACCAATACCAACGACGATGATGTAAATGTCTTGGAAGTGGAGCACCTCATTAAATCGCTAAAAGCTGAGGATAAAAAATTTGAATATGAAATCTTTCAGGATGTTCCCGGTGGCCATTCCTTCAACCGTATGGATACAAAAATCGCCCACGAAGTTCGGGTAGGAATTTACAAGTTTTTGGATCAGTATCTTTCACCCCCAACTCCTATCAAAAGTGTAAAGGCATTGAAAAAAGCAGCATACAAATTGTAAATTTTTTACTTCCTATAAATTTACCTGACTTTCCTAATTTGTCCGCAATGCTTTCAGACTCTATGATTCATAGAATTAGTATAAATTAGGGTTTAAATACTTAATTGATGGAAATAGAAGTTATTTTTGTCTGTTACCACTAAACAGCAAGCAAAAATGGCAAAGGTATTTTCACTTTCAGAGGCGGGTTCGATAGCAATTCACAGCATGGTTTTAATAGCCAAAGCTGACAGTAAATTAAATGTGATTAAGATTTCGGAACGGACTGGCTCATCGAAACACCATGTAGCCAAGGTACTTCAACGGCTGGTGAAAGACGATTTCCTGGTTTCAAACCGTGGCCCACATGGTGGCTTTAAACTTAAAAAGCCCGCCAACGAAATAAGTTTACTAAACATCTACGAGTCCATCGAAGGCAGAATTGAAATTACCGATTGCCCCATGGACAACCCCATTTGCCCATTTGATAAGTGCCTGATGGGAAATATCATCAACGACATGACCCAGGGGTTTAAGGATTATATGGCTAGCCAGAAGCTTTCGGATTATCTTTAGAATCTTCAGTTCGCAGTCCACAGTTTGCAGTCTTCAGTTCGCAGTTTGCAGTCTTCAGTTTATTAATCCTTTTACGAAGTTAGGTTTTTGCGAGCGAAGCGAAGCCTGCCTCGCCGGCAAGGCGGGCAATCTGTTTCATTAACTGTATTCCATCGAAACTCCAACTCCCCCCAATGAATTATTTATTTGAATACACATTTGACATTCATCAACGTTAACCATTCATGCAAAATCGAATTATAATTCTGTTCTTTCTAATTTTACAGTCGATTGTTGCAGTGTCCCAAAAACCTTCAACATCTTTTGACATTCCTATTTTTGCCTTCCATCGTTTTGGAGATGATCGCTATCCAAGCACAAATATTTCTTTGGAAGTTTTCGAAGAGCAACTTCAATACCTGAAGCAAAATAATTACACCGTACTCACCTTTGGGGATGCTATTGCGAAATGGAAAAATTCTAAACCAATTCCTGAAAAAGCGGTGATACTTACTGTTGATGATGGATATTTGAGTTTTTACACCAGCGCATTTCCATTGTTGAAAAAATTTGGCTTCGCAGCCACTGTTTTTATTCAAACCGGAACTGTTGGTGGTAACGACTTCATGAACTGGGAACAAATTAAAGGGATTCAGGATGCAGGAATTGAAATTGGCAACCACTCCAATTCACATGCGTATTTTGTAAACCTGTCAGAAAATGAGAGGAAACAGGTTTTTCAGTCTGACTTTGAAACTGCAGCTTCAGCTTTTGAAAAACACCTTGGCAAGGCACCAAAAATATACGCTTACCCCTATGGTGAATGGACAAATGATATGGAGGATGTACTGCAAAGCAAAGGAATACTGGCAGCCGCCGTTCAAAAATCCGGGGTATTTTGTGACGCTTCAAAATCAATGGTAATTCCCCGTTTCCCGATGGGAGGGCCTTTTGCAACTTTTACGGGTTTCAAAAACAAGCTGCACATAAAGGCTCTCCGCGTAATTGAAGTTTTGCCCAATACACCTTTCCTACCAGAGAACCCACCAACACTAAAGTTGCAAATCGTTCCGGGAAAAATCAATGTCAATCAACTACAATTTTTTGTGGATGGAAAAAAATCTGATAATACTCAGATTCGTATTGAAAACGACATTTCAATTATTGAAGTTCTCTTTACCAAAAAACTCACCAATCGTCGCACACTATACACCGTCACTGCCCCTTCGGTTGATGGAAAAAGCTGGCACTGGCACAGCCATTTGTGGATAAGGCCTGAATTGAAAGGGGAGTAGGTGCATACAGGGTCATTATTGCTAACATGTTAACGATGTTTACAAACTATTGATTTTAAAAAGAATATCGAATATCCAATAATGAACATCGAATATTGAAGTTTTTAATTCAAGATTCAGTGTTCGATATTCATGATTCAAAGAAGAAACAGTTTCCAGTAAAGCGGATTTGATTTTTGGACAGGCAAAGTTTAGCTTTTTTTTCAGAAGTCAGGCATTGCCCTGTAAGCACAAAATCATAGAAAACTAATTATGAAACATACTTTTTTCACTTTTCTTACAATTTTGTTTTTTACGAACATAGCCGGAGTTATCGCCCAGAAACCGGGGATTAAGCCAGGCACACTCCCCGAAGCAGATAGCTATTCTACATCGTTGAACGGCTCATCACACAATTGTAGGTTTTGGGGAATGATTGCCGGCGACAACTTTAACGACAGCACCAAAGCGCTTCACCTCAACTCATTGAAGCACCTGGCTTCATCCAACCCAAATGGTTGGGGACTTGGCTTTTATACTAAGACGGTGCGGGGAGGTAAAATCCCTGTACTTTACCGCGGTATGTGGCGTGCCGACCAGGATGTCCTATTTGATGTGAAAGCCCGGGATATGCTGGATAATATATCCGGCTGTGGTGTTGCCCATGTTCGAAAATCTTCGTCAGGTTATGTGAATATTCCTAACCCACACCCGTTTTATACCACATCATTACAGAGAGACTTTTCCATGCTTTTTGCACATAACGGAACCCTTGACAAACCCATACTTATCGACATGCTGGGCAATTATACTGATGCCAATCACTATAGCTACAGCGGCGATGGCATTGATGACCCCTAATCTCGACAGCGACCTGTACAGGCTCTATCTGATGAAATGGATTGATGAACATCCTACCAAAAGTATTAGTTCTTGTCTGGCCAATGCAATTATTAACCTGACCACCAAAATGGGTACTGGCCTTGCCTATAACTTTGTGATGGCTTCGAGTTATGATACCCTTTGGGCTTTGCGCTATAATTACTCTTTGTACTATCATCGCGAAGTGGAATTGTCGAGCTATGTTTGGGAGGTGGCCTCGCAGGCATTAAGTAAAACGGGTTGGATAAAGGCTTCCAACTTTTATCTTTACTCCTTTACCCCCGGCAAAGCAACACCTGATTCAATACATGTAAAAGAATCGCATGGCCTGCCTGAAAATATGGATGGCAGCAACGACCTGAATTTTGAATTTCCAAATCCCTCATCCGGACATTCAATCAATATCGATATTATGGCGACGGACAGTCAAACAGTATCTTTTCGATTGTATGGCTCCCAGGGACAAATTTTATCGGAATCAGCAAAAAACACCATTTATCCGGGTAGAAACCAATATACTTTTAATATTGGTTACCTGAGTGCAGGCATATATTATATCAACATGGTGGCAGGAGAAAATAGTCAGACAAAAAAATTGATTATAGTCAATTATCATTAATATTTACTCCTTTTGGTATAGCGTTTCCAGATCCTACAGTGGTTGGAAACTTGGACAAAAATAATTCTTTAAATGACTTTTTGACTTTTTCTGACAATAAACCCTATTCCCCTTATACACCAATACCTAATACCCTCTTTTACTCCCCCCACCGTTTTTCCACCCACATTTTTTGTTGTTCGGGGCTGAAGAAAGTCCAGGCAACAATGCGGCTCTTCTTGTTTCCCTGTCCCATTGGGATGGTTTTAAATTCGGCGGCTTCTACCTTCTCCAATGTTGCATACGCAGATTTAAGGTTCGATTCTTTTGAGATCAATGAAGAAAACCAATAACAGGAAGCTGAGAATTTCTTGCTCTCGCGGATCATCTTGTTTACAAATCTTTTTTCACCTCCTTCGCACCACAATTCGCTATTCTGCCCACCAAAGTTTTTAATTGGATCAACGACTTTTTTCCTGCTCAAGTTCTTCACCTTGCGAAGTGTCCCTGCCTGGGCTTCTGCTAATGATGCGTGGAATGGAGGGTTGCAAATTGTGAGGTCGATGTGTTGGTTTTTGTCGATGATATTGTAAAGATAATCGTTTGGGTCAGCCTGTAATTTTAGCTCAACGTTTTTGCGTATTGCCGGATTCAATTCAACGATTTTACTTGCCGACTCAATGGCCACAGGATCGGTATCGGAGCCAATAAATGACCAGCCATATTCAATGCTGCCAATAATCGGGTAAATACAATTTGCGCCCACACCAATATCGAGGCACTTGATTTGAGGCCCAATTGGCATTTTTCCAAAATTTTTACTCGCCAACAAATCGGCCATATAATGGATGTAGTTCGCCCTTCCGGGAATGGGTGGTGTTAAATAACCCGCAGGGATGTCCCAATGATCGATACCATAAAAATGCTTTAATAGTGCCTTATTAAGCATGATCACCGCTTTGGGGTCAGCAAAATCAATGGACTCATCACCGTATTTATTTGGCCTGACAAAGGGGGATAAATCGGGGCAACTCGCAATCAACTTACTGAAATCGTAGCGTGAACGATGTTTGTTGCGCGGGTGGAGTTTTGTTTTTTCCTTTTGGGCGCTACCTTTATCTAATTGTGTAGAGTTTTTCATTATGTTCTTTTTTTTGAAGGTTTGCAGGAATAACAATAATCCGAAAGCAATTCCAATTTTTTGTCATCATAAACTTCGCAGCCGACATCTGGTAAACAAACTCAATAGTAGCACCATGCACTAAACAATTTCGATATCATATTTTTCAAGAAGCCCGATAATTCCCGGGTAAGAAAACTTTGCCTTTTTTATGCTGTTCAAATCCACATCTATTGAATAATTGAATGAAGTGCAAAAGTCAGCTTTCATAAGCAGTGTGTTTTCAAATATAGCTCCTTTCAAATCGCAGTGATCAAATATAGCGTCGCTTAAATCACAATCGGCAAAATCAACTTCATTTAGCTTTGCGTTGTTAAATCTTGTTTTACCAAGTTTCAACTTATAAAAAGAAGAATGGTCGAGGATGCAATTGTTGATACGGATTTGTAATCCAAAAACATTGCAGTCGTTAAAATGCAAACCCAGCATTTTGCAATCATTGAAATGTACAATCCGTAAAGCTGTTTTCGTCAGCTTTGCCAGGCTCAGGTTGCAGTCTGTAAATTCACAATCCTGGAAAATAATATCGGAGAGGTCGCAATTTGAAAAATCGCAATTGGTGAATTTGCATAATTCATATTCTCCTTTCATCAACTGATTTTGTGTGAAATCAATGTTGCTAAAAGTTTTCCCTTCAATATATTGTTGTTCCATTATTCAAAGCAAAAAGTTGAGTCCTGCCTGACCTCACAAATTCAGAAACATGATTTTATCTGCGTAATTAGAGAAATTTGTGCCCATTTCCCTGCCCTGATATTTGAGGCCTACTCACCAAAAATCTCAGCCAGCCTAAGCTGCAAATCTTCACCACGCAAATCCTTGGCAATGATTACCCCGTCAGGATCAAGCAGGAAGTTGGCTGGGATAGAACTAACGGCATACATTTGCGAAGCTTCATTGTCCCAATATTTCAAATCCGAAACCTGTGTCCAGGTAAGTTGATCATCGGCAATGGCGGCAACCCATTTCTCTTTGCTGCGGTCGAGTGAAACGCCAAGAACATCAAAACCCTTGTCGCCATAAGTTTGGTAAGCTAAAACCACATTAGGGTTCTCGGCGCGGCAGGGGCCACACCATGAGGCCCAAAAATCGATGAGTACATATTTGCCACGCAGGCTTTCTAAGGAAACCGGATTTCCATCGACATCGTTTTGTGTAAAAACCGGAGCAGTTTCGCCTTCCTGTACACTTTGGAGTTTAGCTATCCTTTCGTTCAGGCTGGTAGTATATTGCGACTGCTGTATTGAAGCATCCAGATTTGATTCAACAAGAGTAAGTTCAGTAAAGTCGAAATAATAACTGTAGCGCAGTGTGATGTAAGGTGATACAACTGAAGTATTATTGGTTAATGTGAACTCAAGAATAAAATCTTTTTCGGCTTCTTCAACCACGTTGAATTCTTCCTCTATCTCAGCCATTGCTTTTTCATCACCAAGTTCCTGAGCTGCCTGGTAATCCTGGTAAATATCTTTACGCTGAGTGGTGTAATTTTCCAGAGTTTTATTGAATTTACTGAAAAGTTCCTGTGTTTCTGACCCCTTGATTTCAGGCTCGATAACCGTACCGGATACAGTAATAGCACCTTTATCAACAAAAAGCTGGATATTCTCGCGCATATCGGCGAAAGTTAATAGATACAATTCAGGGGATTCGATGTTACCGGCAAACTGAAAAACCCCTTCTACGGCTTCTGTTGAATCGACAGCATTGAGTTCGTTATCAACCACATTCGATAATTTTACCAGGCCATCGGGCAGTTCTTCAATGTTTCCATCAATAGTAAATTGTGTGTCGCTGCTTGAACAGGCACCCATAAAAATTGTAAGTACTGCAATCCATAATAAATTTCTCATGTAAGTTAAGCTTTGGTTATTTAATGTGATAGTTGTTTATTGTCATCGAAGTTATGAACTAAATAATAGTTGTTTTTTTGATAAATGCGATCATTGTTTTCAATTACCAAATTTTCAAATCTGCGCATTTTCAAATTAATTTTATTTTTTCTGTCTTGAAAATAAAAACTGCATCAGGAAAACCAAAACTATGGTAGCTGCACTACTCAATAAGATTCGGTAAATAGTTTGCCGAAGTTCGCTAAAACTGAACACCTCGAGAAAAAACAATGCCGAATGATGCAGTACCACAAGGATGAAGGTGTAAAAGAAAAACCATCTGAAACCTAGGTCTTTGATTCCAGGTTGGATGCCTGGTTCATATTCCCGTTTCGATTTCAGCAATTCTAAAACCCCGGGCCTGCAAAAAGCCATGAACACCGAAGCGGCGGCATTTAAGCCCAGGGTATTCGAGAAAAAATCAACACTCAAACCCATCGCAAAAGACGACAACAGCAAGAGCCAGCCCGATATTTCGAAGGACAACAACAAAATAAAGTAAACATAAACGGCAGGATAGATGTAAGTTCCAAGCTGAAGATGGTTCAATATCAGCACCTGGAAGCCAAGCAATAAAACAAACCGTATGATGTTCCTTCCTGTCATTTAGGCTCTTATTAAGGCAACAATTGTTAACATATTAATAGTCCTAGTATTTTTTCTCTGCTTTTTCCAATTCACGAATTTCTTCCTCTTGCAGGTTTTTCACTACATACACATGATAAACCCTGTTGTAATCGAC
>Ga0075111_1001622_pt1 | contig 10184 bp, 11 predicted proteins | sample AntAceMetag02UKK_FD_69787 | JGI IMG/M metagenome (GOLD analysis project Ga0075111, IMG submission 69787) | Saline lake microbial communities from Ace Lake, Antarctica - Antarctic Ace Lake Metagenome 02UKK | ecosystem: Environmental > Aquatic > Non-marine Saline and Alkaline > Saline | place... | reverse complement strand
ATGACTCCCAGCGAGGGAGAAGGAGGCACCGGCACATTCATGATTATGATGGTGTTGATGATCGTGGTATTTTATTTCTTTATGATCAGGCCCCAAATGAAAAAAAGCAAAGATCAAAAAAACTTTAGGGAAGCCCTTAAAAAAGGTGACCGCGTGGTAACCATCGGTGGTATTCACGGGAAAGTTCTGGAAGTAAAAGAAACCACCATGATTATCGAAACCGAAGGGCAGGGACGTTTAAAAATTGAAAAAAGTGCAGCCAATGCCGATAGTTCGGCAATGCTCAACGATCAACAGAAATAATAAAATCAATTTAATAAGTTTTAACACTACCCACTAAATTTGATTAAATACCTAAAATCCGCAAGGATTTTTATCGGTTCAATATAACGTGGTGATCCGGAATCTAAAGCAACACCCATAAGAATTATCTAAAATCCGTTCAATCCGTTCAATCCGATGATAATAAAGAATCCGCCTGCGGATTCATGGTAATACAATTCTTTAAGACTCCATGTTGATTCTAAAAATCAGGATGGAGTTTTTTTTATGCATAACGAGGGTTTTTGATACATTTGCAGGTAACAAATTTACGATACTTATTGGTTGACAAATGAGCATATTGAAATTTATTCTGGGGAAAAATAACGAGAAGTACAGGCACAAAACAATCGTGTTCCTGATTTGCCTTGCCATTTCCACAACCGTATGGATGCTCATTAAATTATCAGACCAATACACCACCTATATTACCATACCCATTGTTTACAGCGACATTCCCGAAGGGAAAATACTTGTTAACAAGGTGGACACCATACTCAAAATCAAGATCACCGACCGTGGATTTGCACTGGCATGGGTAAAATATTTTAACAAGAAAGACCCGTTATCTATTGATTTGAAAGACATCAGGCTTCGTCAACAGATGCACCAATATATTGCACTTGTTGGCACAGAATCATGGTCAATGAATTTTCTAGATCAATACAATCTAAACGGTAAAGTTGATAATATTAACCCCGACACCTTAGCTTTTTACTTTGAGGAGCGCTACACAAAAAAGATTCCTGTAAAAACAAATGTAACACTCAACTTTAGCAAGCAGTTTTTTGCTTACGATTCGCTGGTGGTAAATCCCGATTCGGCTACAGTAAGTGGCTTATACCAATCCATCGACAAAATTAATTTTATAGAAACAGTTCCTTTTACCTTCAATAATCTCAACAAATCAATCAACAAAAATATCCCGCTCAAAACCCCATCAAATTCTCCGGAAGTTCGCGTTGACCCTACAATGGCTAACCTTACACTAACAGTAGAAAAATTTACGGAATCACAAATTGAAATCCCAATAAACAAAGTAAACCAGCCTGCCGGAATGCGGATAAAATTATTCCCGGAAAAGCTAAACGTAAAATATTTAATAGCCTTGAAGGATTTTAAAAAAATAAATCCTGATATGTTTATGTGCAAGGTTGACCTTTCGCAAGTACTCGATGGCAGTAGCAAGCTGGAAGTAAGCCTTAAAACATACCCACCATACATAAGAATAGTGAGCATTGAACCTGCCGAAGTTGACTTTTTAATTTTGAAATAAAAATGATAAAGGTTGGCCTTACCGGAAATATCGGCAGCGGGAAAAGCTTGGTAGCCAAAATATTTGAAAGCCTTCAAATACCGGTTTTTAATGCTGATGATGAAGCAAAAAAGATACTGGACAGCCCAAAAGTTATCATAGAGATAAAAAGACTGTTTGGGCACGAGATCATTTTTGGAAACCGCGTGGATAGGAAAGCCCTGGCGCAAATAGTTTTTAATGACCACACAAAGCTCGACCAACTCAACAGCATTATCCATCCTGCCGTGCGCGGCAAGTTTGCAACCTGGGCCGGGCAACAAACAGCTTCACCTTATGTAATTTACGAAGCGGCCATCCTTATCGAATCGGGCCATTATTTAAACATGGATAAAATTATCCTGGTTACAGCGCCGGAAGAACTCAGGATTAAAAGGGTGATGGAAAGAGATGGCGCAACCAAAGCAATGGTTCAACAGCGGATGGCCAACCAGTGGCCTGAAGAAAAGAAAGTAAAATATGCAGATTTCATCATTAAAAACGATGAAAGCGAATTGCTGATCCCGCAGGTTTTGAAAATTGATAAATGCATTGGGGTAAGAGACACACCTCCACACCCCAACATTTAAATCCTAAATCCTATTTGTCGTATCTTTGCAAGTATCAATTCATATAGAAAAATGGAAAACAATACCGTAAACGAACCTTTGGCAGCATACAATAAGCCGCTTAATTTTGACCAGATCTGGTAACTATTTCAGGAAACTGATAAGCAGTTTAAAGCAACCGATAAAAAAATCAAGGAGTTGTCCAGCCTGTTTACTTCGCAGTGGGGCAAGTTGGTGGAGTGGTTGGTGGAAGGTGATTTGGTGAAATTACTAAATGAGCATGGCATTGCTGTCGAACAAACTTTGCAACGTGTGAAAGGTAATAAAGATGGGCAAAATTACGAGTTTGATATCATTGCCGTAAATGGCCACGAAATGGTGATTGTAGAAGTAAAAACCACTTTGCGGGTTGAGGATGTAAATGACTTCCATGAAAAACTGTGGAAAGCAAAACGCTATTTGCCAGATTATAGTAACAAAAAAAATATACGGTGGTGTGGCATTTATTATCGCCGATGGAGCCAGCGACCGCATGGCAGAAAAACAGGGATTCTTCGTAATCAGGGCTACCGGCAACTCTTCATCCATCATCAATCAAAAAGATTTTAAGCCCAAGGCTTTTTGATATAAAGTTTGCCGTAGTTATTTTTTTCCTGGTTTATTTTTTGAAGCCAAATTTTTCACCTCCTGGTTTAAATCTTCCAGTGCTTTTATATCCTCGGCTTCCAATCGGGCTTTATCATATTTCTCAAATTCTTTTTGTGCAATTTCAAGTGCCAACTGATGCGAAATTTTGCCGGCATGTTCCAATATCTCGTTTTCGTTTATGGTAAGAATATCGTTCAGCTTTTTAATCCAGTCGGCCATGTACATTACTTTTTTCTGGCGTGCCTGGTTTTCGGCAAAGGCAAGGAATTGTTCCACCAGCAAATTTAGCTGGCTTATTTCTTCTTTGTTCAGGTAGTTTTTAGCTATCCCCACATCGGTTTTCCTAATTTTTGCCCCCTGCCACGAAGTTAGCCCCATATTTTTTTTATGGGCTAAGGCCCGGTTTGCAATGAGTTCGGCTGCTGTACGCTGATGAATAGCCCAATGCAGTTTGTTTTGGATGGTAGCAAAGAACTTTTTCGATAGTTCGGTTTGCGCATCATAGTCAATGCTCAGGGTAAAAATATCTTTTACTTTCTGATAAAAAATGCGTTCGGAGCTGCGTATGTCGCGAATACGTTCCTGTAACTCATCGAAATAGCGCATTTGCCCGGCAGCTTTCATGCGTTCGTCATCGAGGGTAAAACCTTTGATGATGTATTCTTTTAGGCGTTGGGTAGCCCAAATACGAAAATGGGTGGCTACATGGCTTTTAATGCGGTAACCCACCGAAATAATCAGGTCTAAATTATAAAAAATAATTTCGCGGTTAACTTTGCGATTACCCTCTTGCTGAACTTGTGCAATTTTTGCACAAGTTGCCGTTTCGCTTAATTCGCCTGATGTATAAATATTTTTTATATGTTTTGCAATGGAGGTGCGGTCGGTCTGGAACAAATCTGCCAACTGGTATTGGTTTAGCCAAACGGTTTCGTTTTGTAGGCGTACGTCAATTTTGGTGGTGCCATCTTCGGCCTGGTAAAGTATTATTTCGCTTTTGTTTTGCATGGCTTTGGGTTTTTATAGTTTACTATAATAATTTTTTCAGTTCGTCTAAATCGGGCAAAGCTGCTTTGTGTTTTTTAGTTTTTTAAATTCTTTATTGGTCGTATTTATTCATACAACATTTCTTATACTTTTTGCCGCTCCCACAGGGGCAGGGGTCGTTCCGCCCGGGTTTTTTTGTTGCATTAACTTCCTGGTTAGGTGGGTTAAGCTTATCCCTATCATCGAAAGTATTATCCTCCCATTCCGGGTCGTCATTGCTATTGTCGCTGCCCCATGATTTAATTTTATCGTATATATCAAAAATAGACTCTATTTCCCCATAATAATTCGCGCCAGAATTGTCAGCAAATTGTTTTTTAACATCTTCAATATCTCCACAAGCATACAAATCAACAAATCCCTTTTCATACAATTGTTCAATTTCGGGTAATAACGCTATACCATTAAAATCAAGCACATCATTAACAAGTATCCCCATTAAATCACTGTCGATTACATTGTCGTTTAGGCTGCTATTTATAAAAAACATGAAAACATCGCGATACCATTCAATAATTTCTTCTTTTCGTTTGGGTTGATGTTGGATAAGCTGTTTTGCCATTTCTGATACTGATGACTTAGAATAGGTATAAATGCCAGGCTCAAACATAAACCGTTTGCAAGCCTCCAGGTTAGATGCGCCAGTTTTATAGAGGACTAACCACATATACTCGGTTATTATATCACCAATATAAAGTTCGATGTAGTCTTTGTCTTGCCTTAATACCTGCAGAATGTTTTCGATGCTTTCGGTAGCTTCAATTTCGGATAGCATAAATATAGCATGGAGTACAAAATTATGTGTTTCGTCATCAAAATCTCCGCTGTCAGCTTTTGTTTTAAAATAGTTAAACCGAACAATGCTATCGTCCAATACCTTGTTCAAATCCTCGATCAAACTTTGCCGGGGGAGTTTTAAAATTTCATTTATAATTTTTTTATCTAAGTAAAAATCATAAGCGTAAAGTAGGGTAATCTCCTTATGGTAAAATTCAGGTGGTGATTCAATATTGGTTAATATTGTTTTATTTACTTCAACTTCAATTGCATCCTCCCTTTCCTTTTTCATTTTGGCGAAAAGAAAATACTTTTCGGCCAGCTCTATATCATCGCTATCAGGTGCTGTTTCCCTCAAAATATCGAGCCTGCTTTTGGCCTGTTCCAAATCGCCAATTGCACAAAAATACAGTGTGGCTATCCTTAAAAACCCACAAAACTCGCTAATATGAAATATACCGCGTTGGGGAGATAATGATTTTAATTCCATGCCCTCGCCAAGTATTTCGGGAATTTTATGGTATTCTTCATTCTCGAAATACTCTGCCGCCATGTTGAGTTTCCCAAATAAATACTCGGGATGTTCGGCTACTATCCAATGGTTGACTTCCCAGGATTTTTTGACATTCCCCATACTTACATACAATACCGATAAATAGTTTTTGAGTGCAGGAATCCTTGGGTATTTTTCGATCAGGCGAAGAAATTTCTTAACCGATGATTGTTTACCTTTTGTGGCGAGCAAGTATAAATCGTTGAGTTGAATATCCAGTTCGCGGGGAACGGGATAAATCGTGCGCATAAAATTTTCGTCGCTTGTTATTTCGTATCCTGATACTATTGTGTTTTTTTTATCCATCATTAAAAAGTATTATTTGCGTTATTTTTCATTTATAATATTTCTATTCCTCTTACCATATAAAATCTTTTTCAATATGTTCAAGAGCCATTTCAATGCGTTCGTCATTTGATTCTTTATGTGTAATGCATAACGAAAGAGGGTCAACGTATTGGGTGTTTGTTAATGTAATTGGGTTGTATCGCCATAGCTCAACTTTGTAGTCACCATCGTATTGGCTGGTTTCTTTAATAAAACCTTCCTTTTCCAACTTGGTAAATTCTTTATAATTGATAGCATAATGCTTGTACTTATCACTATTCAAATCAGAATAGAAGGCAAGGGCATTTATATCAGTGATGCGAAAAAGATGATCAGGCAATTGATCGTTAATAAATACTGTTTTTTTAATGGGCGGTTTCATGTAAGGAAGTGCGCTTTGCCAAAGCTCCTTTTTATCTATTTGAAACACCAATGTCTTTTCTTTGGCCCCTTCTGTTTTGCACAATTCTAGTTGAACCAAATTCTCAACTGCTCTGCTAATGCTTAAGTAAGTGTAATCAAGTAATTTGGCAATTTGCTTAAAATTGCAGCCATCTAAAGCTTGTATTTGGATATGGTAGAGTATAATAACCTGTGCGGCTGGTTGAAGTGCCCCGGTAAGACCTTTTGCTTTTAGCTGATATTCTTTTAAATCAATGATTAATTGAGGAATAAAGATTTGCTTGTTAGCTATAATAAAGTTAATTTTTTTCTGTGTAAGTCTGTTTCTATCATAAGCCTTCATATCAGTGAGAATAAAAACAATAAGTGCCCCCGTTGTATTTTCCAACTGTTCTGTATGTTTTTGATACTGTACTGGAGTTAGATGCTCAGTTGTTGTTTTTTCAAGTAGAAACACCTTTTTATCGAAAATGATAGTTTTCCATACATTAAACGCATTATGGATATAGAAAGGGAGTTTTTTAAGATCATCCTTTCCTGCCATATTTACATTAAGATTTATTCCCAGTATTTCCCGCAGGTACGCAATTACTTTTTCCATCACCTTTATTTGTTCGTTATCAACGCTATTATATTGCATCTTTATTTAAACCATTTTTATTATCCTCTGCAATACCTACATTATCTTCATTTCTATTATCATTAATATTGCACATTAACATACTATTATGATAATGTGCAAAAGTAGTGATATTATCTTTATTTTTTATTACTAATTATATATGTAGGACAATAGCATTTCTAAAATCATAACGTTCCTTATTTCTAACATACCCCAATTGATTTGTAAGAAGTCTTGTTTTACCAATACTAAAATCAGGCGTATTACCATGTGTGTGACCATAAATCCAAAAATCAGGTTGGTGTTTTTCGATGAAATCAAAAAGCTCAACGGCAAATGCTTCATTTAATGCATCACCTTTGTAGGCTTCAGGGTAATTCAAAAAAGTTGGTGCGTGATGACTAACCACAATACTTTTTTCTGGTGTGCTTGAAGCAAAAGCGTTATGTAGGAATTGCAAACATCCTGTATGTAGTTTATTATAGCGTTCAATCGATAAAAAATCATTGTGGTGTTTAATCAAACGAAAGTCGTTCATGCTAGCATGAATCAGCCATTGGTTAGCAGGTGTTATATCCGACCAAAGCGTGGTAAAAACCAAATCAACACCATCGCATTTAATAGTATTATTATTTAGCAAATGAACATTTTCTTTAATCTTTTCGTGGAAAGCACCGGATCTATCTTTCAAATCGGAATAATAATATTCATGATTGCCGGGAATCCAGTAAGTGTTCTCAAAATTATCTGAGAGATAATTAAAGAAGTCTTTATGTTTTTCCAATACCGTGAAAGGCACAATATCCCCTGCCAATATCAATACATCTCCCACAGGTTTTATGGGCTTAGTGGAAAGAAATTTCTTGTTTTCAGGAAATTCCAAATGAAGGTCTGATGCGTATTGTATTTTCATAATGTACTTGTTACACATGATTTTAGTTTTTTAAAATACAGGAAAAAGTTCACTTCTAAAAAACCATAGAAACCCATAATAATTCCAAGAATCATGATTATTATGCCTGATGTTGCCATGAATTTGTAAAGATTATCTGTGGGTAAAGTTGGAACGTTCATATTATATCATCCTTTTCGGTAAAACATATGGGAATTTTCCCTCTCGTTGGTCGGGGTGATCGCAAACGAAGGTGTCCCAATGCTCGCACCCCAATACTTGCTTCCAACACCCTCCTCAAATCGCAGGCTCACCCCGATGCTATAGCTGTGCTTATTATTAGCCAATTTGATTACTGGATTACTCATTCGATGTGTGCTCGTTTTTTATTGCACGCCAAATGTAGAAATTATTTAGCTTTCAATGTTTCCTTTTTTAAGTTTGCAATCATTTCCATTGCCTTCAAATCCATTTTAGAAAAGGCAAACCATTTTTTGCCTAAGTCTTTTAGGCTTGCACCAAAATGGTAAACGGTAGTTTCGTCGATAATTAAAAAGCGGTCGTGGGCTTTGGAAAATTTTTCAAGTGCTATTTTTGGGTGTTGTGCATTGTGCTTTTCTAAATCTTGTTTCAGAATTTCCGTAATGTTTTTTGTGTAAATATTTACTCTTACATTTTTGTTTCGTTTGGTAAAAATCTGCAATACCGTTTCGTCAATGTAATTGTCAATTAACAAAATTGATTTGTTGGCAGATTTAACCAGCATGGCAACAAAAACGTAAGCATCAAATACCTGTCCATCGTATAAGATGCCTTGTTTGGGCTTGGTACTTTTGTCTTCGATGGCTTTAAAGAATTGTTCAAATTTTTGGTCGGCATCAATCTGCTTCAGTTCTACCTTATCAAGGCGTTGAAAAATGCCTGCATTTGTAGCAATGACATAGATCTTTGGAGAAACATGTATTAGATTTTTAAAATTATTATATTTGGCGAATCAATCACTAAAAAAAATGCAATATAAAAACACGGATTTTTCATAGCCCGAAATCCCACTTGCTGCTTGTATTGACGCTGTTATTTGTAAATGGTGTTTACGGGCAATTAACTGTTGATTTTGATTTTGCGCCAGATAGTGCTTGTTCAGGTGAAATCATTCAATTTGATACAGTTTCAATATCAGGGGGTAGTAATAATCCTGACAAGTACCTTTTCCAATGGAATTTTGGTGATGGAAATACTTCAGTCGTTGCAAAGCCAACCCACTCATTTGAAGCCTTTGAATATGGGTATAAATTTTTAGGGGAGAGAAGAATCAAAACAGGGCAAGGATACCTGCAATTTGATGAAACCCCGACCCGGGTGCTTGATAAAGATGTAAAAAGAAAGTGCCACCAGGGATACTATCGGGTGTATAACTCCCCGATACAAAATAAACATCCTCCAAAATTATTTATGTCCTACTTGGTAAATGGGATACATTAGATCGTTGTTTAATTCCTGGTATAAAGGTTAAAAAAAGGAATATCCACAACAATATTAAATCCAAACCTAAAATATAGATTCTTATCTAAATTAATATCTTTTGCAGTAACTCCTCTTAGTTGAGGCCCCAACTGGGCACCCAGCCCTATAGAAATTGGACATTTACCAAAGCCATAATATAAATAGAGCCCCGGAGAAATGATGTTTGAAAGTTTAACTTCCGATGCCACTTCACTACTGTCGTTTCCCATGCGAAAACTAGCCATTGAACCGACATCGATTAATGGCATAAATAGGGTAATACTTTTACCACCTTTTTTATTTTTAGCATCACATGATTCGTGTTTTCCTAAATTCCCCCAACTTACAGCAACACCCACGGGAGCAGTCAATCCAAATGTAAATGCCCAAGGATCAATTTTTAGCTTTGGTAAATACTCAATTCCTCCATAAGGACCTATGAAGGCGTTTAAGGAAACATTGAAATCTGTCTCTCTCTTAATTGAAGAACTTCCAACAGGCAGCACGGCAGCTTCTATAGCTTCGTTGACTTCAGCAGAATTGTTTGCCTCCACAACATTAGCCATGAAGATTCCGTATTTAATAAAATTACTTTTAAACGAGTCATTATAGCTGTCACCTAATATTTCTGAAAGCATCATCGATGTATGTAATACGAGCGCCCCATAGTTTTGCGATTTCAGATCATAACAAGCATTGGTCGCATCCTCAATAACATTAGTAAATTTTAGTAACTCATCTGAAATCCCTTTTAGCGAAGGGTTTATGCTATTATTTTCAGGAAAAAAGTTAACTGAAAGTTTAAGAAACCTGGCAATAGATGATGCGTAATCCGCGTAAACAAGAATTGAAGGTTGTTGCCCTTGTTGTTTTGAGTTAATTATACTTTGTGCATTATCTGCTATTACACTCATTGAGGTTACCATTGAGGCAAAGCTGTTTTTAAATTCCCGGGCTTCTACTGATTGCCATTTCGAGTTAATATCAATTAAAAAGTCTTTTAAAAACAATGTGGATCCAACCAGCGAAAATTTAATATTATAATTTTCATTTTGATTAGATGCATAAATCAATCCTAAATAAATCCTAAACGTTATATCATCTTTTATTAAATCGTTAGCCTGTTGTTTTGTAATCCAAACCCTGCCTTCTTCATTACTCCTTAATGATTGCGAAATTAGATCGACAAATTTGATTAGATTGGTAAAAATTTCATCAGGATAATCAGT
>Ga0075111_1001620_pt1 | contig 10196 bp, 7 predicted proteins | sample AntAceMetag02UKK_FD_69787 | JGI IMG/M metagenome (GOLD analysis project Ga0075111, IMG submission 69787) | Saline lake microbial communities from Ace Lake, Antarctica - Antarctic Ace Lake Metagenome 02UKK | ecosystem: Environmental > Aquatic > Non-marine Saline and Alkaline > Saline | place... | reverse complement strand
GTGTCCAGGTCACTTTCGAGGCGGCCCAATTCCTTGCTGGCATATTTTGCCGTGTGCACAGCAAGCTCTTTTCCGTTTAAATAAAAATAGGTGTCGAAGCGGTCGAATTTATAATAGGTCCAAAAAAAATCCTTGTACTGCACACGGCTTCTGCCAAACTCCATCTGGTAACCATTGTAAAACTGGGCTTTAGATTCATTTGGCAGGAAATATGAAATAAATACAACGATGGCAAAAAGCCAGCTCAACCGGAAATTGAATTGTTGTAAATATTTCTTCATGTTTGATTTAAAAATCGTTTTAAAAAACAAAGAAAACGAAAACTCTGATAAAGATCACTCTGGGGCATTCATTTTCTCTGAATATTGATAACTTTGTAAAAGAAAAAATATTTCCCAAATAAGAAGTCATTGGCTGTCATTGATAGTCATTTCTAGTCATTGGTTGTCATTAGTTGTTATTGTTTGTTTTATTTTAAATGACGGCGAAGCCTAATGACGCGCAAAGCACTAATGACGATTAATGACAGCCAGACAAACGGCTATCAATACCGGCGCAGACAGATGATAAACACTAATTTAACAACACATCGAGATGATAAAAGTTGAACGTAAAGTTTTTAATGCTTTCCAGGAAAATACCTATCTCGTTTATGATGAAACCGGCGAATGCCTGATTATTGATCCGGGTTGCCACGAAGCTTATGAGGAAGAAGAATTGTACAATTTCATCAAATCGAAGGGTTTAAAACCGGTTGCCCATCTTTATACCCACGCCCACATCGATCACATCCTTGGCAATGGTTATGTGAACAGTACTTATGGTTTAAAGCCGGTAATGCACAAGGCCTCGAAGCCAATTTTTATGAGTGCCGGCGGGCATGGGCGATTGTTTGGCATTGAGATAAACGAGATTGTTGAACCCGAAACCTTTATCGATGAGGGCGAATTCATCAGGTTTGGGAATTCAAGTGTAGAGGTTTTATACACCCCCGGCCATGTTGACGGACACGTTTGTTTTGTTAACCACCCCGAAAAATGGGTGATTGTGGGTGATGTTTTGTTCAGGGACAGTATCGGGCGGACTGATTTGCCCACCGGCGATTTTGATGTGCTCAGTGATAGCATCCGCAATAAGCTTTATACGCTTGGTGCTGATTACACCGTCTATCCCGGCCATGGCCCTGAAACAAGTATTGGGCATGAAATGCGTAATAATCCGTTTGTGCAGCCGTGATATAATTGACAGGCCCTTAAAAGCCAATAGTGCTAACATGTTAACGATTTTTTTTATCCGTTATATCCGTGCTGCTCCGCGTCAGTTTCCCCCATTTGTGTATCGCAATAGGTGCAACGCTTTTGCATTTATCCATCTTAGTTAATTTGCTTTAAAGATAGTATGCCAAAATGGGAAGCCTTCAAATTTTTGCACATGCCAACACAACTTTTTAGGGATATAAAATAGCTTAGTTTAATAAATTTATTCTACTTCTAAATAGTATTTGTAAGGCGCTGATATTCACCCCCCCCCCCTGACATCCACATTAAAACACATCTAAAAAACTGCATTTGACTTTTACTTTTTGATGTTGTATATTTGCTCATTAAATGCTGAAACCCCGGCCCCGAAAATCAGCATTCCCGTTCAGGGTTTCTTCCGAAACAGTTACTAATTTAATTTGGAAATTTGAAGATGAGACAATTTGAAAATATCCATATTTCACTTCCATTACGTTTCTTAACCACTCTATGGATAAAAGAGTCGATTCCGTTTCGGCATGCACAATCCCAAATTGCAACACAACAATCAAAAATAATTATTCACTAAAAATGATTGCCGTATGAAAAAGATCAAGATTTTTACAGCGTTAACCCTTATTGCCCTGATTGTGGGGGCGATTGTATTACATTCGTGCAGCAAGCAGGATGTTGCAGACCAAAAACCTGCAAGTAACCAGGAGATGCTTATGAGTGCAGACGACCTGGAATTTCAAAACCAGTTTGTCGATTTCAGGGACAAGCTTAATAATATCAGGGAAAACCCCGGTCTTAAAAATGGTGAAACCATGGATGCAGATGAAGCAATCATATACATGGAATCACTTTTTAATGCCACATATGGTTTTCCGGATGAGCGCTATGGTAAAACCCAGACAAACAGTACAACGGTTCTAATTGATATAAACAGTAGCGATGAGGTAATGATGGATGATGTGCTTGCTGTTTTTGATGAAATCATCAATACAGTTACACAAACCTATTATCAATGTGAATTTGAAGAAAAGGGATTATTATTGCTCGATTTGAGCCGCTTTAATGTTTCGGGAAACCAACTTGAAATCGGATTGCGCTCTGTTATAGGTGAGAAAGCCGGAGAGTGGGATCCATTTGGCCCGGATGATGACTGGTGGTACGGAAATGAAAAGGGTGATTGTGACTGGATTGTTGGCTTTGGGGAAACTGATGCAGCTGAAAAAATACAGTACGCCATAAATAACAATAAACCAATAGTATCGCCTCCTCCCGGGTACATTTTTGGTTATAAATATTATGAAGATATTGATTTGTTCGGTCATGAATACGAAAATGACAACGGTGAAAAACTAATTTTTTATATCGAAAATGCAAGTGGAACCTTTGAAGATTCTGTATGTTGCTTAGAGCCCGATGAAATGAATTTTCATTTCTATGGTGAAAGGGAGGTCATTTATACACGTGTGCCTGTTGACCTAAACAAACCCTCAAACTGGATATTTATGGAATGTGATTTGGAAGGTAAGCAGGAGCCAAGTCCAATTGGAGATCGCAATCCTACTATTCATCATCAGAATAAGCTCACCTATGCCACGAGGTACCTGGCGGCTATAGGCGTTATTGGCCCACCCATCGAGCTGTAGGTGTTAACCATTTACATTTCATGATATGATGAAAGTTTTACGACCGGTTTTACTTCTTGCTGTGCTTCTGTATTTAAGCCACACACTACAGGGTCAACATTCCTTCGAATTATTTATCGATACCGAGGAGGATTGTATTTTGTCTGAAGCGTGCACTAATGGTTCACGGAATATTATTTTGGTTGGCGGTATTGGCCCTTCTGATACGGATGATTACGATGCCCTTGTTGTGAAGGTATATCCGGATGGTGAATTTATTTCCAGGCGTTTCGACTTGATGGATACACTAAGTGTATTTAGCACAGTGGATATCCTTGATAATGGCAATTATTTTATTACCGGTTCGTACAGCACCGAAGCGCAGTACTTATTGAGAGACCATCTTTGGGTAATAATCCTCAACCAGGACTTGAACCTGATTAGTTACAAATCATACCTCGTAAAGAAACCTTATGTCGGGTATGGCACCTCTTGTTGTTCAGTGGTTGACAATGAAGGCAATGTAGTACTTACCACCCTGGTGGTAAACGAAGATACAGAACAAAAGACAGCTTTTACCGATTTTGGCTTCTATAAATTCAATCAACTTGGCGATACGCTTTTAAGCTGTTACTATTCATACATTTTTGATGAAATTCCTTTTGAGTTAACGAAAATGCCCAACTCTAATAACCTGATGTTGATAGAAAGGGCTACCATGTATAATAATCATGCAGAATTTATGCAGCTCGATCCAGATTTGAACATAATTAGCATTAATCAATTATGGACACTTGACATAACACTTTATGGGAATTTAAGCAGTGATTACTGGGTGTCGGATACTGAATTTTTAGTTTCAGGTAACAGGCATATGGATACCAGTAAAGCCGATATTGAATGTATAGGGGTTTATCGTGTTGATACTTCAGCAAATTATTTGCAGGAATTGTTATTGGACAAGCCTGATACAACTGATTATGTTGCATGGCGCAACAGCATGGCTTATGCCAACGATACTACCATTTATATTGGCGGGTTCCAAAACTACCTGGGGTTTTGGTTACCAGACCCTACAATTGTTGAACTTTATGTTATAGATAAAAACATGAACCTGCTTGGTTATAAAGAATTAGGAGGGGATGCATGTTATGAGGTTTGGGGTATTATTGCTACACATGACGATGGTTGCCTGGTTTATGGCACAAAGTATTTATCAACCGAATATGAGCGGGATGTACAAATATGGAAGGTGCTAAGGGACGATATCAATATTATTACCGAAGTTACCGAAAATAATATTTTGGTTAAAGATATTCTGGTGTACCCTAATCCTACAACTGATCATGTTTTTATCCAATTGGGCCATTCACTGACATGGCAGGAACTATCCCTTTCTATTTACAACATCAACGGCAAAAAGGTGTTTCAGAAACGAATGGATCAACCGGGCAACCTGTTGGAAGTGGATATTTCCAATCTAAAGCCTGATTATTATATACTATCAATTGATAACAAAAAACACAACATTTACACAAGAAAAATATTAAAGCAATGAAAAAAATCACACTTATTATACTTATCACTTTTGTAGGTTATTTTGCCCACGGACAAATTGGAGAAATTAAATGTATATCTTGCTCGAGTAATGATATCGATTTCACAAAATATGCCAGCGGGATAGGAACTGAAAACCAGGCCTCAGGTAGCCGTTCGTTTGTAGGTGGGATGAGGAGCAATGCACAGGGAAATTATTCTATTGCATTTGGATACAGAGCCTTTGCCGGTGGGACAAACTCAATTTCACTTGGTTATGATGCTAATGCAAATGGCATGTATTCTGTTGCCATCGGACGCCAATCATTTGCTAATGGCCCCGCAGCGTTTGCTTTGGGATTGGATGTAAATGCCCAGGCTGAATCATCGTATGTATTTGGTGAATTTCTTAAAGCCACTGCAAGTGGAACAGTTACAATTGGCCATGGTGCTGGTGGTGGTGAAAATTATCTTTTAAACGAAATCCCTAACAATATAATGATGGGGGTTAATAGTAACTTACCTACTCTTTTTATAAGTAATTCAGATGGTTTCGGAACTACCGGCAAAATAGGCATTGGCAACATTACCGATCCCGATGCTAAACTCCATATTTTGGGTGATGATGGCACATCAAACGAAGAAAATGCATCACTATTTATCCAGTCAGCTTCCAATGAATATCATTCGTACCTCTGGCTTGGAGACACTAAGCATGGCATAAAAGCTATGCCAAATGCCAACTTAACTTTCTATACCGGGAGTGAAAATGATTTTACTTTCGAAAACGGAAACGTAGGCATCGGCACACCCGACCCCCAACACTTGCTCGATGTCGCCGGCGACATCCGCTTTACCGGCCAGCTTTACGATGATAACGGCCTGTTCGAGCCCAGCCCCTGGGCAAACGATGAAAACGGGATATTTTATGATGGTGGGAATGTGGGGATTGGCATTGCTCCCAATGACCCCGAAATCATACTTGAAGTTTTAGGAAAAGTAAGGATTACAGATTTTCAATTGGATAATAGCGACCCTGGGCAAGGGAAAATCCTGCAATCAGATGAAGATGGAAACGCCTCCTGGGTTGATCCGCCGCCAACTGATGACGGCGACTGGACAATAGATGATGATGAGAATATTTTTAGGATAGGCGGGAATGTTAGAATTGGAAACATAAGCACCATTGACCCCGATGCCAAACTCGATGTTGGGGGCAAAGTAAAAATGACTGCTTTTCAACTTACCGATGCAAGCTTGGGTGCAAATAAAATACTTCAATCCGATGCCAATGGAAATGCCTCATGGGTCGAGCCACCGGATACTAACGATGATGACTGGGTGATTAACAACCTTAATGTTTACAGAGAAGAAGGAAATGTGGGGATAGGCACGAATGATCCTGAAGCCCCACTACACATTAATTCAAATATCGGGGACACAGATGCAGAATTTTTCAAAGTTGAAAATAATGGTGTAGATGGGTCGGGGGAGACCATCATTGGCAAACAATTAAGTGGAGGACCAGTACTTATACAGCAGGCTGGTGATAATGACTTTTCCAATCAGGGGTCAACTTTAAGTTTTATTCAAAAATCTCGCAATAATGATCAGGGCCTGAATATTTCTACATATACCGGTCTTGATCACGCTGTAAGATGGGTGAGTATATCCGCCATAACCAGCAGCTTAACTGTAAAGGCAAAAACAGATCTGGTACTTCAATCTGGCGGGACCGACCCCATTAGCTTCGCAACCAATGGCAGCCCCGATGGCAGCCCCAATGGCAACCCAGATAGCGATGGCATATTAAGGATGCAATTGAACCAATATGGCCAGTTAGGCATAGGCACAACCTACCATGCCGACAATAATTTCACATTACTTACCGTAGCCGGGGGCATACATGCAAAGGAGGTAAGGGTGAACATGGAAGCAGGTGGTGGCGCCGACTTCGTTTTCGACAACGATTATGACCTTCCCGGAATCGAAGAAGTTGATAATTTTATCCAAACCAACCACCACCTGCCCGGTATCCCACCAGCCGAGGAGATGGTAAACAATGGCATTGATGTTGGTGAAATGCAGGTCAAATTACTGCAAAAAATTGAAGAGCTCACTTTGTATGTGATTGAGCTGAAGAAGGAGAATGAGGAGATGCGGGAAGGTAATGCGGAGATGAAGGTAGAGATTGAAAAATTAAAGAGGAGGTAAGGATGAAGAGAATAACAAACTTATTAATAGCTGTTTTTGTTTTGTTACAAGTGAGTGTTGTTGCTCAAACATTTGATAAAGACAGCCCCTTCCAGTATGTTTTCGACGAGAAAGATGATATACATGAATTCAATTATATTGCAGTAAATTTTGTGGATACTGCTACAAAAGCTGTACTCAATACATTTAATATTGTAGAAAACAATCCATTCAACCATCTCGATTATCCTGAAATTGAAGTAACAGATCCTTATCATAAAAATAAAGAGTATCTAATTAAAAACACACCCATAAATGAAATCGAGCTACTTGAAGGACGAGTGGTAATTAAAAAGGGAGTAGATACTTCAGGTATAAATTGTGTTAATGCCTACAGTTATTACCAGGCATTCGACCTCAAAGATTATTTACTTATAAAGTATTCTCTTTATGTGGGCGTACCGGATTGGGTGGCAGGAAGAAGTGATGCTGTATTTATTTTTGATGCCGTGGGCGACCTGCTTTATAAACTCAACGATTTTGATACGGACGTCAGGGAATGGGCTCTTACCGAAAACGGAAGGTATTTTTCGTATGCACACGGGGGCATACAGGACGAATCGCTGGAACCCTTTTGCGATGTAGGGTATAAAATTATCGACCTACAAACAAATGAGGTTACTTACGAGGAATATTTAGGGTTCAAATACAATGAAGTGAGGACAGATTCTTTTAAGGACTTGATAGTTGCAACTGGTTTTTCTGTTGACTATCTTTATGTTTTTATTGATTTGTCAAAGCAAACAAAATACTCACGGGTTTTTTCTAATTCAGAACTGGGGTTATGGAAATCAACCTCCGATACGGGTATATTTATGTATGTTGGCAGTCGAAATTCAAGTGAAGTCAAATTCCTTTCTTTTGAAACAGATTTTAAAATGGGGGATTTGAAATGAAAAAAATATTGATATGCTTAACAATTATATCCGTCCATGTTTTTATTGCAAACCTTTCAATTGCGCAAGTACAAAACGATATTTATAATTTCTACTATCAGGAGCATACTACAGCTAACAATAGTTATGGTAACTCCACTGAATTTGAAACCAAGCATATATCTTCCGACTATGGTAAAAGGTATTTGCTTCCCGGACAAGGTACATGCTGGCACAGGGGTGTTGATTTTGCCATTAAAGGAACCCCAACTTACCAATGGGATCATTTCACATCCATAAATACTGGGACAATAAAGAAAATCAACGGAAGTGCAGGTTATAAATACATTATTACGGAGGGCACCCAGCCTGATAGTCTGCACCATTTTGGGTACGGGCACTTGTTTGAACAAGCGCAACCAAACCCATCCTATAAGAGAGGTGATTTGGTTTTGATAAAAATGGATAGTGTTCTTAATCAATATGCAATAATCGACTTATCAAGTACTGAGGAACGTGCATTTGGCCAGGTAACGGGAACAGCAACCTATAACTTTAATGGAACCGATAGCATATGGGATGTAACAACCGATATTAATCAGGGAGATGTGCTTGGAAATATCGGAAGGTCAAAAGGTACAGGTAATTACGGTTACATGCATGTACATGTTTATCTTTTTAAGAATATCAACATAGCACTTGGCAACCAGGGCCAGGGTTTATTCGACAACATCCATAATGACCACGACCCATTGCAGTTTATCTCACATGTAAACACAGAATACCATACAGAGCTTATGGTGAATCCAGCCGTCATCAATAGTGGGAACATAATAAACTCTAGTGGGGCAAATGCGATTTCGATACGGGTAAGGGACACCATGATAAATGCAACACGAGATGTTGACCGTTTCACGAATGTTGTTATGGATATAGATGATGTGGACATTTACATCAAAAAAAGCTATCACCCTGATGAGAACCATAGCCAATGGGGCAACAATTCCTCTAATTATCAATTAATAATGGGGGAGCACATTGAGTCTCATTTTTCACTTGGTGCTAGGATGACAAGTAAAATTTATCCGGTAACAGCACAGTATGGTCAGCAGGCAAATCCTCCCAATAATAGCTTAATAAATTTAGTTGGAAATACATATGGTGATTTTGCCAATACCGGAATAGACCCTTATGCCTACAAGAGTTCCACTGGCAGTGTAATAAACAACCGGGCTTATGATGATTATTATTTCTCTGATTTTTACACAAGGGTTATCAATAGCGACACCTTAGGAGAGGATTTTGAATTTGCCGACATCAACGATTCAGCAAAATACAAAGACGGTAAATACCACTTATATGCCAAGGCCACAACGGTAAGGGGCGATGTTCATACATCAATTGATGGTAATGTAGATCCTGTAGAAATCATCATCGACAACTTCCGCCCATACATCGCCAAAGTAAAAATTACCCAGGATTGGCCGGGAACTAACGAACCTGTTACATTTTACGAGTATGAGTGGGCTTGGAATTCCAATCTCGGACAACTCAATGGTGTTCCGGTAAAAAACATTGAAGGACTTATCGGCTTACCTTTTAATATTGAAATTGAATCGAGTGAAATACTCAAAGACTGCAAACTGGAGATTTCGTCGTTAGGTATTGGCAAAACTCCGGGGACACAAGATGAAGAAAATCCATATTTGTGGAATTTCCAGGTACAGGGTAACCCTGTTTTGGGACCACATACATTATCAATCACCGGTCACGACATGGCCAATAACCAACTACAAGAAGAACCAGATGAAATACCTATCAGGCAAGCGGGCAATGATAAAAATGATGTTTGGGAGCCAGAACCAAGCCCCGGCCCGGACGAGAAACATACAATTGAATTGGCATCCTACGACCTCGCCTTCACCTTTACCCCCGAAATGATTGAGGCTGGCGAAGAAACCACAGTTTACATCACAAACAATTCATCGGGCTATCAAGGGGATGATTATGATTGGCATTGGTTTTTTAGCGGTGAAACTGAACCTGGCTACTATGAAGGAAGAAACCCAACGTCTGTAAAATATTATGATTATAATATTCCGGGTACCCGTCACATTAGCCTACTCATATACAAAAATGGCCAGCAAATTGACGAACTTACAAAAGATATCGAGATCATCGACCCCGAAACCTACCTGCTTGTTAATTTTGAAGCCGAAAGAACAACAGACGATGATGAACTCTACGGCAACTCACCCCTTACCATCAACTTTACTGATGCTTCAAGCGGCAACCCCAATGATTGGTTGTGGGATTTTGGCGATGGCTGGGGTGAAAGTACCGACCAAAACTCCACCTACACCTTCGAAAACCAAACTGGTTCACCACAACAATACACCGTTTCGCTACAAGCTTGTAACCCCGATGACTGCGCCGTGGAAATGAAAGAGGCTTTAATTACGGTATATCCCCAAAACACCACGCTCGATCCCTGGGCTAACTTTAGCTACAGCAAAACCAGCCTGTTTGCGCCCAGTACTGTAACTTTCACCAATACTTCCACCGGTGAAATTGATACGTACGAATGGGATTTGGATGGCAATAATATTTTTGAAACAACTGTTCAGAACCCGGGGCCTCAACCCTACGGTGCAACT
>Ga0075111_1001617_pt1 | contig 10205 bp, 3 predicted proteins | sample AntAceMetag02UKK_FD_69787 | JGI IMG/M metagenome (GOLD analysis project Ga0075111, IMG submission 69787) | Saline lake microbial communities from Ace Lake, Antarctica - Antarctic Ace Lake Metagenome 02UKK | ecosystem: Environmental > Aquatic > Non-marine Saline and Alkaline > Saline | place... | reverse complement strand
CTTGTCCATATTTGTGAAATGCCCTGGCCCTGCGAAATAATTTTCCAACCATCTTTGTCCAGCTCAAAACCATTGTTTGATTGCGGATTAAAGCAGATGCTTATTTCATCGTCGTAAATCCCGTTTGATCCTTTTAAAACAAGGTAGTTTTGTTGCATTAGTTCCTGCTTGTAAAAGGTGCTTCCATGGCTTCGGTTTGCATTTCCCAAATTAAAATTGCTACCGTTGGTTTCGGTGTAAATAAAGAAAGCTTGTCCGGGAGCTATGGTGCCGCTGGTTTTTTCCAGGTAATCGCCATCTCCTTCCGAAGCGCTTGGATCCCACACATAAACAGTTCCATAGGCAGCTTGCAAATCATCCCAGAAAAGTGAGGATGGATACGGGTTTCCAACAAGGTTCATCCCTTCGCTATTGTTGGGGTCCTGATTGTGATAAGACAAGGATATGGATTGGTCCCCTGTTAATGTTGTCCCGCTGTAAACGTAGGTTGTATCGGCGGCTTGGCAGGTTGCCCACAGGGAGTAGCCCTGCACAGCATTGAGCGGAGTAGTTAATTGCGTTATGTCTGACCAGCTTGAGTTTTCCTCGTTCCAGCTTTGAAGGTAATCACCCTCAAAGATTTCCGTTAGCAGACCATTGACCGGAATGGAGAAAAGATGCCAGGCATCTTTGGTAATGTAGCGTTCCACATTGGCTTCTCCACCGCCGGTGTAGCTTACGCTGCCCAGATCGATGAGCGAGGCATCGCCTGTGGCATCGGATTCAAGAAACAAGTCGCCACCGGAAATATCCAGCGTGGTGCCCGTTTCCACTTTAATGCATGTGCCCGGCTCAACCTTTAATCCCTGTGCGGATAGCAGGGAGCCTGCGGCAACAAACATCATGATTAGTAAAACTGTTTTACATTTCATAAGCGTTTTGTTTAATGAATAATGAAAGTATATGTGTTTCGTTTTTTTTATGTTGGATAAGGTGTGGCTATGTGCACTGTTATACTTATTTTTTATTTGAAACTTGTGTGTAAATTATTGTGGTGCTGAAGCTTTTATTGGCTGAGGCCCCCAAATTGCAATCCAAATACAAGCCGGTACTGTTCTGGCCTTTTCGTCTAATAGCTTTTATTTGTATAGGCTGTGTGGGCATATCAATTTTTTAGAAGCGGTAAATGTATGAAATCTCTCGATAGAAGACCAGTTAACGTCCATATATTATTCACGGGGTGACTTGAAGTCGCCCCGTGAATAAGGATTTGCTGAGGATTACCTCAACACTAACTTCCGGATAACAGTACCCTTATCGTTAATGATTTTTATCAGGTACAAGCCTTTCGGCAATTTGCTCAAATTAAAAGCTTTGTCAGTAGTAACCTGGTGTGTGGAGATAAGCAGCCCGGCATTGGTGCTAATTTCTATCCGGGTTGAACCCTGGATTCCTTCAATAACAAACTCACCGGTGCTTGGGTTGGGATAGATTATAATATCATCTTTGCCAATACCTTCAATTCCTGTTGCCGAAAGTTTAAGTCCGATGATGGCCGACAAACCGTTTGCATGGAATTTTCCTGAACAATCGAGGGCCTGATCAAATTCTACCTCTAACCCATAAACCTGATTTGTTGTTGACCTGAATAATTTGAAACTGAGATTTCCACCCTCGGCAAATCCATCGGGCTGGGTGGTGTAAATATCATTTTGCATAAGTGCAAGGGCAAATTCAGCATCTTTATACTCTCCCATTCCCGCACAAATGCCGGATTGTGTGAATGCGCCAATAACATCTCCCGGTTCAATCACGGTGAGCGCATCACCGGCAAAAGCCACGATATGAGATACCGCTGTAGCAACTACATCATCCCACGGTGTGCTATTCTGGAAATCACTTCGCCCTCCATTAGTTCCAGCACTGTTATCGGATAGGATGGGATAAATGATTGGACCAGCCGTATTTGATTTTACGAAATAAGCCTTCCCCGGATCAACAGCAACCAGGGAATTAATGTTTAGTTCGGGCCAATAAACACCTGTTCCGGCTACATCCTTCACAATTTGCACATCCGCATCAATAAAGAGTTCGATGACATTAACACTGTTTGCTGACAAAACGGGTATCAGGTTCCAGCCTTCGATTAAGTCAACTGTCCTGAAAAGTTGACGAGAGGAAGTGATGGCCATTTCAGCCTGGTTTTCCATTTTAATCGTATAACCGCTTAAAACATCCCATTTGCCAAGGGTATTTACATTTTGTCCCGGCCAGTACACGCCTGATTGATTTTGTAAAATCACCATCTTAGAAACTACGGGATCGAACATATTATCAACATCATCATCCAGTGGCATCAGCCTGGTAGAAAAACCTGACCAGCCCTGAGGAATAACAACATCCAGCACCTGGTAAGTAGAAATTATACCCGTGCCGTCACTTTCGTTTCCGGCAAAATCAACTGCAGTTATCTTGTAAAAGAAATAATCATCTTCGCCAATAATATCTTCAAAGCTGGTGCCGATGGTATATCCATAAGGCTCCTCAGGGAACACCCCACTTTGTTCGCTTCGGTAAATCGCGAAATAATCAAAGTCAGCATCAGGGCAAGGATCCCATGTCAGGGTTATCACGGTATCGCCCAATATCACATCTACACCTGTAGGCACCGAAGGTTTAAGATTGTCCACCGAATAGCCAACGATAACATCACTCGTGTAAGTTCCTTCATCCATGGCAGCAATCACCCTAAAATCGAGCAATCCCGGACCATAAGCAGTTGAATCGAAAGGTGTATGGCAGATTACGGAGTAGGAATCTTCTCCATAAGCCGAAGAATATCCGGCGCTAAACCATCCATTACCATCGTTAATCTGTACAGAATAATACTCCGTTGATTTGACCAAAGAATTAGTATCGAATTCACTTTTGGTAAAGTTAGCATACACCCATCCACCCTGGTCGTCGGGAACATCAACAATACCGGAAATTTCCGCTGCACCATAGTTGCCCACATTAATATAATTTTCTTTAGTGATTGCCGTTTCAAAAGCGCCATTGCCCACTACCATGGTAACAGAGTAGATGCCTTCGGTATTATAAACATGGGTTGGATTTTGTGTTTCTGTGTCAACCGTCCCATCATTCTGGAAATCCCATTCCCAATGGGAAGCGTCTGGAACACCGCTAGTAAGATCGGTAAAATGCAATAAGCCCCCCACATGGATTTTTGTAAAATCAGCTTCAAAATCCGGGTTGAATATCCACATTGTATCTGAAGGATCAAACCATGCAGAATAGAAAACCAGGCCTGATGTTCCAGTTTCATCGTCATCGTAAATATGTTCATCTATTTCGTCGTAGTCATAATAACCCCAATCATTATAAATGGCAACCAAGGGGACTGTTCCATAATAATAGAGCTGGTAATCGCCTTCATCATTGTTAATAAACCGATTAAATCCGCCGTTTGCAGGATCGTTCGCACCCAGGTCAGGTTGCGGCGTTCCGGTCACATGCATGCCATAGGAGAGATTATCCTTAAATATGCTACTCCTTACTTTGACCAGTGAAGAGGCTATGGCCATTCCGCTGTTCAGGCTATATTCAACCGTGGAATAATTGAAAAAACCATTGGTATTGGCATAATAGTATATCGATGCTAATTCGCCGGAATAATTTTCCCCACCATATCTAACAATACAATGATCGAACTCGCCAACGCCATCGTAATCGCCATTGCCAATCAGTTTGATCATATACCAGTCGCCGGGTGCCGGACTAGAGATATTACTATCATTATTCCAGTCGCCACCATATTCATCATCCTTCCACGAGGTAAAAATAATAGGTTGCAGGTACGATCCATCAGCAATCAGCGAACCATAAACCATCAGGTTTGCATTGTCTATTTTGATGATCTCCCCTTCAGCAATATTAAGGATGATATCATCATTTACGGAAAAACTACCAACTATTGCATAAGGAAAACCCGTTTGTTCTGTTGACAGGGTCATGTCTTGATCAATAGTTCCATCCATGCCAAATACATCATAGCCATTTCCTGATCCTGTGTTATTTAAATACTCACGCAGGTTTACATTGTCCAACCAGGCGGCCCAACCTCCGTTGTTATTAATTTGACAGTTGCTAAAAGTTGAACTGCTTGCCTTAAGATAGATTCCATTAGACCCGCAATCAGAAATGGCAAGGTCGCTAAAATCAACGGAACAATTGTTTACGTAAATCCCATGGGTATTATGATCCGAAATAATGTTGTTATTTATCACAAGGTCCGAAGCACCATGGATGGTCACCGCTGATGTTAGGCCATTTTCGATGGTGCTGTTTTTTAAATAACCATCAGAGTTTCCATAAAAATACACTGTACATTGTTCGCCGGAATAATTTTTTCCCCCATACCTGAACAGGCAATTGTCGAGTTGGCCAACCCCATCGTTGGAGCTACTGCCATTAAGTGTAAGTGTGAACCAATCGCCTTTGGCCGGGATAGACACATTTCCGTCATTGTTCAGGTCGCCGCCATAAGTATCATCTTTGAAAGAGGTGAAAACGATGGGGTCATCTTCGGTCCCATCAGCCACCAGCGTTCCATAAACCTGTATGTTTCCATTCTCAAGCTTAATGACCTCTCCGGCTGGGAGAGTAAGCTCATATCCAGTGTTTACTGTAACCAGCCCACTAAACATCAGGGGAAATCCAATAATGGATTCTGAAAGTATTAAGTCGCGGTTCACTGAGCCAAAAATCCTAAAGGCATCATAGCCGTTTCCGCTTCCCGAGTTTCCTGAATAATCGCGGATATCAACATTGTCGAGCCTTGCTGCCCAATCGGCATTGTTTGAAATTTGACAATTGCTGATATTTGTACCTCCTCCGTTCAAAAAAATACCGTAGGATCCATTGCCGCCCACCAGGCAGTTATCAATTTCGAGCGTGCATCCATTATAATAAATACCATAAGTGTTGTTATCAATAACAACGTTGTTGGACATTTCGACACCCTCGGATGAATAAACAGTTACGCCCGTGCTTAAACTATTTGAAACCGTAGAATTCTTTAAGTAGCCAAATGAGTTGCCATAAAAGTAAACAGCACACTGTTCGCCCGTATAGTTTTTACCACCGTAATGAACCATACAATGGTCGAGCTGTCCGATGCCATCGTACGCGCCCTGTCCTGTGAGTGATAAAGTGTACCAATCGCCCTTTGCAGGCACCGAAACATTGCCATCACCATTTAGGTCGCCACCGTAGGAATCGTCTTTGAAAGAGGTAAAAATAATTGGATCTGCTGAAGTACCATCAGCGATCAGGCTGCCCCGGACCTGGAAATTGCCGTTATCGAGTTTTATAATTTCACCGGGAGGGAAAGTTAATGAAAACCCTGTATTAATAATAGTGTTGCCATTGATTACGATGGGGAAACCGATGCTTGGTTCCGACAGCAACAAATCCTGGTCAACAGTGCCGTACATACTGAATGCATCGTAACCATTACCACCGCCCGTGAAACCGGTATAGTTTTTCAATGTGGAATTATCGAGCTTGGCAGCCCAGCCGCCATTGTCATTAATCTGGCAATTTGTTATTTCGTAGCTAGCACTATTACTGTAAATACCATGCGAGCCGTTGTTAAAAACATTACAATTGTCGATTAAAGCGCCCCCTGTTTTCACATAAATACCATGTGTACCATTATTGGCAACAATGAAATTGGTAACATCAATATCAGAAGATAGAAGCTCGGTACCAAAACCGGAATTGTCTGTCAGGATATTATTATCAAATTCGATATTGCTGCACGATTGAATTTTCACCCCCCCATTTTGACTTTGCTCAACAGTATTGTTCCTAAAGTACCCGATGCTTGAACCGTAATAATAAACAATCGCCAACTCACCTGAATAGTTTTTCCCACCATACCTGAACAGGCAGTTTTCAAATTGGCCGGTGCCATCGTTTGAACTGCTACCATTCATAGTAACGGTGTACCAGTCGCCTTTGTCTGGAGTTGACACACTGCCATCACCGTTGAGGTCGCCTCCATAAGTATCATCCTTAAAGGAAGTGAAAACGATAGGTTCGGCAACAGTGCCATCAGCAATTAAAGTTCCAAAAGCCTGGATGTTTCCATTGTCCAGTTTAATCACTTCACCCGGAAGAAAAGTCAGCACATTCCCAGTGTTGACCTTTAACAAACCAGTTAATACAAACGGGAAACCAATCCCCGCTTCCGATAAAGTTAAATCCTGGTCGATGGCCCCGAACATGTTGAATGCATCGTAGCCATTGCCACTTCCGGTATTGCCGCTATAATCCTGAATGGTCACATTGTTTAAATACGCCGCCCAGCTACCATTGTTATTGATATGGCAGTTATCTATATCTGTTCCTCCGCCATCAAGATATATCCCATACGTTGTATTTTCGCTTACTTCGCAAGCATCTATTGCCAATGTTGAGCTTTTTACATAAATGCCGTGCCCCAAGTTGTAGTTAATTGTATTTCCGCTTACTTCCAGGCCTGATGTACTTTGCAACTTCAGCCCTGTTACCAGACTGTATTCAATGGTGCTATTTTTAAAATATCCGTACGAGTTTCCATAATAATAAACCAGGCTTTGTTCTCCAGAATAATTCTTCCCGCCATATTTGACAATGCAATGATCAAAGCGGCCAACACCATCATTCGCCCCCTGTCCATTCAGTGCAATCGTGTACCAATCTCCAGGTGCCGGATTTGAAACCAGGCCATCACCATTCAGGTCACCACCATAAGTATCATCTTGAAAAGAAGTGAAGACTATGGGTTCGCTTTCTGTCCCATCGGCAACCAATGTTCCATATACCTGGATATTGCCATTTGTAAGTTTGATAACTTCACCGGCAGGGAATGTAAGTGTATGTCCGGTATTAATTATCAAGTTTCCGTTAACAACTATGGGAAATCCAATGCCACTAGCTGACAGGGATAAATCCTGGCTTATGGTGCCATACATACTGAAGGCATCGTAAGCGTTGCCGCTGCCCGAATTTCCTGAATAGTTCTTTATGGTGCAATTACTGAGTGTTGCGCCCCAGCCACCATTATCGTTAATCTGACAGTTGGTGATATTGTAACTGGCACCAGAAGCGCTTATCCCATGGGTGCCGTTATTAAGGATATTACAGTTGTCAATCAGATCCCCGGAACCATTCACACATATACCTTCAGTGCCATTATCCGAAACTGTACAAGCAGTTATATCAATAACGGAATTGTAAAAATACACGCCATAGCTACCATTGTTAGCAAGTGTATTGTTTTCAAAAATAATATTGTTGCAATTGTAAAATCTCGCCCCACCTGTGGAACTGAACTCCACAGTACTGTTTTTGAAGTAACCATAATTGCTTGCATTAAAGTTGATATTGCAGAGCTCACCGGAATAATTCTTTCCGCCATACCTGACGATGCAATAATCGAACTGACCCTCTCCATGACTGCCCCCCTGGCCACTAACATTTATCAGGTACCACTCGCCAGGGTTGGGAATTCCACTTGAACCCGAAATGATTTCACCAACTGAATCGTCGTTCATAGAGGTGAATACGATATTTTCACTCGCGGTACCGTTGGCTATTATGGTACCATAAACAAACAGGTAGGTGTTGCCCGCGAACTTGACAACAGTCCCCTCCTCGATTTCAAGCGTGCTTCCATTATCGACGGTAATACCGCCGCTAACGTAGTAGGTTTCGGTATTTACCCATGTTTGGCCCGAAACATTTCCACTGATAGTGGTGTAGGCATTCGTAATTGTTGGAATGGCCATAGCTATAGCCAACAGCGTTGTAACTGATAATAATTTTTTCATAATGACTGGATTTTTTATTTAGCGGGCTAAATTTAAGAATATTTTTTGTGATCAAACAAATTATCATATAGAAAAAACTATCGGGCTCAACTTTAGGCACATATTTATATTTGGCTTCGCCGAATATGGTCCTACTATTACTTTATTGGGTGAAAATATTTATCAGTTGTTTCATGAATAACTGTATGTAATGCCTAAATGAGCCAATGCAAGAATGTTTGAATAATTGAAATGCGTAAAGTTTTGACATATTACCATTTATAATTATCAAAATTTTTCATCTTCCATTAAATTAGTGGTAGCACCAAAAATATAATATAGCCCCATTGTCAATAGCAGTACAACCTGCTATTTTTGGGATTAAGACAATACATCAATTTGAAAATTCGCCAATGTGCTAATTTGTGCATTGCACCACTGTGTGGAAAATTAAGGCTCTGCCTCGCGGCAAGGCGGGCACTTTGTGGGAATGATTTTCAACAGTTATCAGATGTTTAACCATTCACTTATTTATAGACCAATTTTATTGGGGGGTAGACCATTTTTTTTGAATCTTGAATATCGAACACTGAATACTGAATACTGAATCTAGAAATAGGAAAACTTCAATATTCGATGTTCATTATTAGATATTCGACATTCTTTTTAATAGTTTAAAAACATCGTTAACATGTTAGCAATAGTTACTTTCTAAGAGCCTATACAATCTAAATGCGACAATCAATAACTATCAGTGACAACCAATGACTATTAAATGACAGTAAAATCTGATTTGCTAAAATTCATCAAGTTTCCACCCCTTCATTCCAAACAAAAAATATTACTTTTGAAAGCTGCATTTTTCGGGCAATTCTTTTCATATTTGCTAATCAAAATTATAACACATCAAAAAAATAAACATATGGTTGACCTGACAACAAAATTTCTGGGACTGACACTCCGAAACCCACTGATCGTAGGGAGCTGTGGACTTACTGACTCCGTTGAAAAAATTAAAGAGATCGAACAGGCCGGTGCGGGTGCAGTGGTATTAAAATCCCTTTTCGAGGAAGAGATCATCTCCGAGATGGAAGAAGCCATGCACCGCATGACTTCACGGGCATTTATTTATCCCGAAACCTTCGACTACATGGGTGAGGAGGAAGAAGAAGACAGTGTGCGCAAATATTTGCGCCTGATTGAAGAAACAAAAAGCGCGGTAACTATTCCGGTAATTGCCAGCATTAACTGTGTGAGTGCACAAAAATGGACCTACTTTGCGAAAGAGATTCAAAATGCCGGTGCAGACGCACTAGAGTTGAACCTTTTTATTTTGCCCACCGATTTTGAGCGAAGCGCCGGGGACAACGAAAAACTCTATTTCGAGATCGTTGAAGAAGTACAAAAACAAGTCAGCATCCCTATTTTGTTAAAAATCAGCTATTATGCTTCCAACCTGGGGCAGATGATCCAAAAGTTATCTAACACAGGCATTGGCGGCATCACTTTATTCAACCGTTTTTATAGTCCGGATTTTAACCTCGAAACTTACCAGGTAACATCAAGCAACGTGCTGAGCAAACCTACCGACCTTTCGGTTTCACTTCGTTGGATTGCAGTTATGGCCGACCGTGTGGGTTGTGACCTCGCAGCTTCAACCGGTGTACACGATGGCGGAGCCCTCATCAAACAAATCCTGGCCGGTGCAAATGCTGTACAAGTAGTTTCGGCACTTTACAAGCATGGCCCAAAATACATTGGCCAGATGCTTGAGGATGTGAAAAAATGGATGGAACACGAAGGTTATAATACCTTGGATGACTTCAGGGGCAAAATGAGCCAGTCCAGAAGTAGTAATCCTGCTGCTTACGAACGTGTGCAGTTTTTGAAAAACTTCAGACATTTCATTTTTGAATAGATCCTAATTTGTATCTGTCTTTAAAGTAACTACCCTGCAACATCCGTTGCCACGACTTTTCCCAAAGGGATGCCAATGGCACAAGGCGGGGCAGGAAATATCAAATCAAATATTCTCCGGCATTTATGCCGGAGTTACGGAAAAACACTGACTTTATGGGCAGGGCTATATAAGACAAAGTGTCAGAACATCAGCTAAATATTAGTGATACTAAAGAGATTTATCCTTTGGCACATTTTATGACATCTGGCGGACAACAAATAAATCATTAATCAATAAAAAGAATCGAAAATGAGCGAGAATATCGAAAAAGTAGAATGTTTGATCATAGGTTCCGGCCCCGCCGGCTATACCGCAGCCATTTATGCTGCACGTGCTGAATTGAAACCTGTAATGTACCAGGGAATGCAACCAGGCGGACAACTTACCATTACTACCGAAGTGGACAA